>JADMIO010921751.1_pt1 | contig 74161 bp, 47 predicted proteins | sample 8958161 | NCBI WGS metagenome assembly JADMIO01 (sample SAMN16585339, study PRJNA669376) | soil metagenome | isolation source: Crop rotation soil | place: USA: Cullars Rotation, Alabama | collected 2011
CGCGACAACTTGTCCACGTGGAATTCTAAGCTTAGGATCCCAATGTGCTGGAAAGTAAAGTGACTGAGAGGCGGAGGGGCTATGTTCGACGAAGGACGGCTGCGTTGTCCGGGTTGGAGGCCGCAAGCCGGCTCGCCCTCACTCCCCATGCGGATTGGTTTCCTCGATTCCGAAGTGCTCCGCGCCGGCTGGATTTTACTTGAAGCAATCGCAACCAGATAGCTGAATAGAAAAGACAATGTCCATCACATCCACACGTCGCAACTTCCTGCAGACCGCGGGCACAGGCGCCATCACGGTCCTGGGCTTCGACCTTACACCCGCCTATGCGCAGTCGCGGGACCTGAAAATCTCGCGCACCACGGAAACACGGTCCACCTGTCCCTATTGCTCCGTGAGCTGCGGGGTCATCATCCACACTCTGGGCGATAAGGCCAAGAACGTGACGCCGCAGGTGGTTCATGTGGAAGGCGATCCGGATCATCCCATCAATCGGGGGACGCTGTGCCCGAAGGGCTCCTCGCTCCAGCAGGATATCGTCAATCCGCGCCGGCTGTTGAAACCGCAGGTGCGCCGGCCGGGGTCGGACCACTGGGAGGACATTTCCTGGGACACGGCCTATGACGAGATCGCTCGCCGCATCAAAAAGACCCGCGACGAGACCTTCGTAGCTACGGATGGGCAGGGTCGCACCGTAAACCGCTGCGAAGGAATCGCCTGGAACGGAGGCTGCACCGATACCAACGAGTTCAACTACCTGGTGGTGAAGACTATGCGCAGCCTTGGGGTCGTCTACCTGGAAAACCAGGCCCGTGTTTGACATGGCCCCACGGTCTCCAGTTTGGGGGCCACATTCGGTAGAGGGGCAATGACCAACGGGTGGATCGATATCAAGAACACCGACATGATGCTGATCATGGGCGGGAACCCGGCGGAGAACCATCCCTGCGGGTTCAAGTGGCCCATCGAGGCAAAACGGCAGAGGAACGCCAAGATGATTGTGGTGGATCCACGGTTCACCCGAACCGCCGCCACGGCGGATCTGTTTGTCCAGATCCGCGCCGGATCGGACTTGGCCTGCCTCGGTGGCTTCATCAACTATGCAATAGAGAATCAACGAATTGCCCGAGAATACCTGATCCATTACACGAATGCGGCGTTCCTGATTCAGGAGGGCTTCACGCTACCCGAGGAAGGGTTGTTCTCGGGATTCGATGCCGGCACCGCCACCTATGACCGGTCCACCTGGAATTACGAGGACCCGGCCAAAGGCTTCGACCTGACGCTCCAACATCCGCGGTGCGTCTTCCAGTTGCTGAAGAAGCACTATTCGCGATACACGCCCCAAATGGTGGAGCGGATCACTGGAATTCCGCAGGACCAATTCCTCAAAGCGGCCGACCTTTTTACTTCCGTCCGCAAAGACGGCGACATGAAAAAGGCGGCGACGGTTCTCTATGCCGTCGGATTCACCCAGCACAGTTCGGCAACCCAGACCATCCGGGCGGCGGCGATCCTGCAACTGCTGCTCGGTAATGTCGGGCGCGCCGGTGGCGGCGTGAACGCCCTGCGCGGCCATTCGAATATTCAAGGCGCGACGGATATGGCCGGCGTCTTCGATATCCTGCCGGGATACCTGAAAATGCCCGCCCCCGCCGATACCGATTTCAACGCCTGGATGACGCGGCTGACTCCAAAAGCCGCCAAGCCGGCAGCCTGGGACTCCTTCAACTATTGGTCGAACACTCCGCGCTTTGCAGTCTCATTCTTAAAGGCTATGTATGGCGATGCCGCGAAGAAAGAGAACGGCTGGGCCTTCCATTATCTGCCCAAGATCGAGCGCAAGTACTCCTGGACGGAAATTTGGGATGACATGTACCAGGGGCACATCCGGGGGCTGCTGGCCTTCGGTATGAACGGGGTGGCGATCGGGCCGAATTCCCAGAAGAACATCGATGCTTTAAAGAAAGCCGATTGGCTGGTGGTCTGTGAAATCTATCCGGACGAGACGAGCGAGTTCTGGAAATCGCCGGGGATTACCACCGAGGACATGAAGAAGATCGGGACCACGGTGTACCGCCTACCGGGTGCCGGTTTCGCGGAGAAGGACGGAACGTTCGTCAATTCGGCTCGCTGGCTGCAATGGAAAGGCGTCGCCCTACCGCCTCCCGGCGAGGCTAAACTCGATCATGAGATTCTGGCAAGCATCTTCCTGAAAGTAAGGGAATTGTATCAGAAGGATGGCGGCGCTTTTCCAGATCCTATCTTAAACACAAGCTGGAGCTACACGGATCCGTTCAACCCGTCACTTGCGGAAGTCGCGAAGGAAATCAATGGCCGAGATCTGGCCACCGGACAACAGTTACCGGGCTTTGGCGCGTTGAAGGACGACGGCACAACGTTATCCGGCAACTGGCTGTACTGCGGGTCGTGGACCGAGGCGGGTCCGCAGATGCAGCGGCGCGGCACCGACGATCCATCCGGGCTGGGTGTGTATCCCAACTGGGGATGGTCATGGCCGGCGAACCGCCGCGTTCTGTATAACCGGGCGTCCTGCGACCAGGAGGGCAAGCCCTGGGATCCTACGCGCCGCCAAATCTGGTGGAACGAAGCCAATCAGCGGTGGATGGGGATGGATGTCCCGGATATCAAGGCCGACTCGCCGCCTAAGGACCACATGGGACCATTCATCATGAACCCGGAAGGGGTGGGCCGGCTCTTCGCTCCATTGTCGGCCCTGGTGGACGGACCGTTTCCCGAGCACTATGAACCGTTCGAAAGCCCGGTTATCAATCCGCTGCATCCTCAACAGTCGGGGAATCCGATCTCCAAGCGGTATCACTCGGCGATGGACAAGATGGGCACGGTGGCCGAGGGATACAACATTGTCTGCACCACCTACCGGCTGACCGAGCATTACCATTACTGGACCAAGAACAACCCGATGAATGTGCAACTTATGCCGGAGCCCTTCATCGAAATTCCCGCCGAACTGGCAAACGATCTTGGCGTGCGGGGCGGAGAAAAGCTGAAGGTAAGCAGTGCTCGAGGACAATACATCGCCAAAGCCATGGTGACCCGCCGGATAAAGCCGATGACAATCGATGGAAAGAAGGTCTACCAGATCGGGATTCCGATCCATTGGGGGTACCGCGGGATTTCCGAGGACGATGGAAAGACCGCGCTCACTCCGGCAAATCTGCTTTCGCCGGCGGTAATCGATCCCAACGCCTACACTCCAGAGTTCAAGGGATTTCTCGTGAAAGTGGAGAGATTCTCTTGAGTCGAAACACTTTACGCGTGCAGAAGATCTCCGGCCATGCGGGCACGGTGCCGGGCGAAGGGACGCAGCGGCAGCCGCAGGTGGCCAAGCTGATCGACACCACGACATGCATCGGATGCAAAGCTTGCGAAGTCGCCTGCATGGAGTGGAACGATCTGCCCTTCCGCGAGACGGTCTTCGACAATACCTACCAGACCATGCCGGACACGGCGTGGAATTACTGGAACCTGATCCGCTTCAATGAGCATACCCGCGAGGACGGCACCTTTCAGTGGCTCATGCGCAAAGACCAGTGCATGCACTGCGCGGATCCGGGCTGCCTGGCCGCATGCCCGGCGGACAGTGCGATCGTCCAATATCAGAACGGCATCGTCGATTTCCAGCAGGAGTACTGCATCGGCTGCCAATATTGCGTGACCGGGTGTCCGTTCAACATCCCGAAGTTCAATCCCGAGACCAAGAAGATGTTCAAGTGTACGCTGTGCACGGACCGGGTATCACAGGGGTTGGAACCGGCGTGCATCAAAGCCTGTCCGACAGGGTGCCTGCACTTCGGGACAAAGGACGATATGACCGCGCTGGCGGAGGCGCGCGCCCAGCAACTACGCGAGCATGGAGGTCACGCCAAGGCCGGGGTTTACGACCCGGCGGGTGTGGGGGGCACGAGCGTGATTTACGTGCTGCACGATATCACAAACCCGGAAGCCTATGGCGGGCTGCCGAGGAATCCGCGGGTACCGCTGGCAGTGCGGATCTGGAAGAGGCCGTTGAAGTGGCTGGGGAACCTGGCGATGCTCGGCGGACTGTTGGGAGTCACGCTGCACTATTTACGTTTCGGCCCCAAAAAGGTGAACGATGAATAAGGGGATTCTAAGGTATTCGCTACGCGAGCGTGTAATGCACTGGGTCTCAGCCCTGGCCTATATGTACGTTCTGGCGACCGGGTTGGCGTTTTATTCCCCGCACCTTTACTGGATGGCGACGATCCTGGGCGGGGCGGCGACATCGCGTTACTGGCATCCATGGGTCGGCGTCCTGTTCGTCGGCTGCGTGGTGTGGATGCTGCTGGCCTGGATCGGGGATATGCGGATCACGGCGGCGGATCGGGCATGGGGCGGGGCGATGGATCATTACATCCGCAACGAAGACGAAGATCTGCCGCCCATCGATCGCTTCAATCTCGGGCAGAAGTACTTCTTCTGGGCGATGTTTTGGGCCGGCGCGTTGTTGTTGGGTTCGGGAGCGGTCCTCTGGTTTCCGGAGAAGGCGCCTCCGCTGCTACGATTCGCCGCGATCCTGATCCATGTCGCCTCGGCGCTGGTGACGATCGGGGCGTTCATCATCCATGTATACATGGGGACTGCGGTCGTGCGCGGCGGCTTCACGTCGATTATTCGCGGCGAAGTCTCGCCGGCTTGGGCGAGGACCCATCATCGTCTCTGGTATGAACGGATCACAGGACTGGGCGCCTCACATCGCGCGCGCTGAAGATCTGGCGCGCGATCATCCGGAAGCGGCCGGCCTGCTACGCCTCTATCGAGCTCTAATTGGGGGGTTGTGTAGCCTGTCCCCGCAACCTAATTCGGGGACAGGCTACACAACCCCCAATTTCGAAGCGATTGTGCGGCGGGAAGCGCCGGGCGCGGGCGAGGAGGAAATCCAGGGGCTGTGCCGGCGGATGGAAAGGCGGGTGCAGGCGATTCCCTGCCCCGACGGGCACATTCCACTTCTGGCGATCCTCCGGCCAGAGGGCGACGGCGGCAAGCGATCGCTGCTGTGCGGAATCTGTGGCGTGGAATGGGAATTCCGGCGGATCGTCTGTCCGAATTGCGGTGAGGAGGACAAGGAGAAATTGCCGGTATATACCGCCGAGGAGTACCCGCATGTCCGGATCGAGGCATGCGACTCCTGCGGGATCTATCTGAAAGCAATCGACCTCACAAAGAACGGATTGGCAGTGCCGGAGGTGGATGAGATTGCGACGGTCGCACTGGATTTCTGGGCCCGCGAAAAAGGCTACCGCAAGCTGACGGTCGATGTGCTGGGAGTCTGAGAGCGGATCTTAGCTCTCGAGGATTCGCCCGGCTGCTCGTTTGGCCAAACGTATGCAGTCGGGAATGCCGATGCCTTCGTAGGCGTTGCCGGCCAGATGCAGGCCCGGAATCTCCGCCACCCTTGCATCGATCTCCGCCAGGCGTTGGGGATGCCCGACCGGATATTGGGCCATGGAACGCGACCACCTGAAAATTCTTGCGAATCGCGGCTCCGCGGTGAAGCCGGCGATTTCCTGTAATTCCCTGGTTATTTCGCGAATCACCACTTCATCCGATTCGGCGGATTCGGGCAGGAAGCAGCGCGCCACGATCTTGCCCTCGGGCACACGGTGCGAGAATTTGGTGCCGACCCAGGTACACGCAGCCAGACGCCTGCGCTCCTTTTTCGGAATCAGAAACCCGAATCCCACCGGCGGCCGTGGAAAATCGGCGGAGTCGAAGCCCAGCGCCAGCGTGATCGACGAACTGTAGCCGATCTGCCCGAGGAGTTCCGAGAGGCGCTCGTCTACGGGGTGTAGGAGAGCCGCTCCGCTATGCGCTTCGCAGGCGACTACGATGCGATCCGCATCCATCCAGTCCCCATTTACCCGAATGCGAAATCCGCTGCCGGCGCGTTCGATACTTTGGGCGCGCACGTTCCTCACATCGGTATGATCGCGGATAGCGGCCGTGACTCCGTCCACCAGCTGTCCGAGACCGCCCTTCAGTGTTCGAAACAGCGGGGCGGGCTGGCCGTTACGGCCCGACTTCGCGGCTTTCGCCCGTTCCATCAGGACGCCGCGGGTCAAGCTGCCATACTGGTTAGCCAGTTCGACAAACCGGGGCAGCACACTGGAGACGCTGAGTTCCGACGGGTTGCCTCCATAGATGCCGGATAGTAAGGGTTCGGCGAGATAATCGACCGCCTCGCGCCCATAGTGCTCCTCAACAAAATCCGCTACCGACTCGTCGCCGGGCTTCGGCCCAGGCGCGCGAAGCAATTCCAGCCCCATCCGGATCTTGGTTCCCCAGCTGAGCAGGCGAGTCGTAACCAGCGGCATGATTTTGGTGGGCACCATCATCATCAGGCCATCCGGCAGCGGGACGAGGCGGCCGCCCTTGCGCACGAAAGTGACGCGAAGATGATCGTTGGAGCCAATTACGTCGCCGGCCAGACCGAGTTCCCGGATCAGTTCCATGGCCGCCGGCTTAACCGCGAGGAAGCTATCGGGGCCGGCTTCGATGGTGCAGCCTTCCACCCTCTCGGTCTGGATGACGCCGCCGAGACGCGGCCGGGATTCCAGAATGGTCGACGAAACTCCGCCTTTGGAGAGATAGTAGGCAGTGGAGAGGCCCGAGATACCGCCCCCGACGATGACTACGCGAGGCACTTCTTCGCAACCTCGGCCAGCGCCGCGGTGAACGTGGGGGAATCGTTGAGCGATTCCGGCCGGAGCACCGTGATTCCCAGTTTGTTCGCGTAATCGCGGAACTGAATGTCAATGTCGTACAGAATTTCGACGTGGTCGCAGACGAACCCGATGGGGTCGATCACGACTTCCCGAACGCCTTCGCCGGCGTAGCGATCGAGAAAGGATTCCACAGTCGGACCCAGCCAGCGATCATCCGTCATCCCCTGACTCTGAAATGCAAAATCATAGGACTCCAGGCCGACCCTGGCAGCCACCGCGGCGGCAGTCGCGCGGCACTGGTCGGCGTAGGAATCGCCGGCGCCGAGCGCTCTCTCCGGCAGGCTATGAGCGGTAAAGAGCACCTTGCGCGGCAGCAGCGGGCGGAGACGTTCGGCAAACGCTTCGATCAGCAGGGGCTCCTGGTGATAGCTCCTGGCCCACACGATCTCGTTGCCATTGGAAACTTCTTTAGTCCGCTTGATGTAAAGGCCGACGTTCAGTTCGGAGAATTGCGGCGCCAGGCAGATGGCGGAGATCCGACCGGCGTGAATGTGCGGGACGATTTCGCGGATGAAGGGCCGCCAATTGCGCATCGCGAAGAACACGGGTATCCGCATCGTCCGCTCCAGTGCCTCAGCCTGCTCGCGAGTCCAGCGGAGCAGGGGTGACGATCCGCCGATGGCCGCATAGCGGTGTTTGACTTCCTCGACTACCTGAGCATTTCCCGGCCTGCCGGCGCGCACGAAGGAAAGGTACTCGTCTACGTCTTCGACCCGCTCCGGAGCGCCGTGAGCCAGCAACAATACCGCTTGCCCCGGTCTGTCCGGTGCCCGATTCACGGCTTAAATTCCCGCACCATTTCGACGACAGCCCGGACGTTGTCCACCGGGGTCTCCGGCAGGATTCCATGTCCGAGGTTGAAGATATGGCCAGGACGCGTTCCCGTCCGCTTCAACAATTCGTGCACTTTGGTGCGTAATTCGTGGATCGGAGCGAAGAGCGCGACCGGGTCCAGGTTACCCTGGATCGCGGAGCGATAGCTGATGTCCATCCAGGCCTGGTCGATATTGATGCGCCAGTCGACTCCCATGACGTCTCCGCCGGCCGCGTGCAGCTCCCGAAAGAAACCGGAGGCGCCGGTGCCGAAGTGAATCACAGGAACCCCGGTGGAGCGGATCCGCTCGATGAGCGCCCGCGAATAGGGCGCGGCAAACCGCACGTAATCGTCGGAGCCGAGAGCGCCAACCCAGCTATCGAACACCTGGATGGCGCGGGCGCCGGCGGTGACCTGCATATGGGCAAACGGCGCCAGCACGTCGACGATTTTGCCCATCAGCCGCCGCCACAGGGTCTCGTCGCTGTACATCATGCGCTTGGTGCGGATGAAATTGCGCGACGCGCCGCCTTCGATCATATAGCTGGCCATCGTGAAAGGCGCGCCCACGAAACCTACCACGGGCACCTTACCGGCCAGCGCGCGGACCACTTGCTGAATCGACTGGGCGACGTAACCGAGCTCGTCCGTGTTGGCCGTGGACAGGGAATCCACATCGTCGGTGGTGCGCACCGGATTGTCTATGATGGGTCCTTCCCCGGCCGCATAACGTAGCTTCAAACCCATCGGCTCGACGGGTAGCAACAGGTCCGCAAAAATGATGGCGGCGTCGACATCCAGGAGTTCGACGGGCTGGAGCGTCACCGTGGCAGCCAGGTCGGGACGCTTGCAGATTTCCAGAATGCCGTGCCGATCGCGGATCTGCCGGTATTGCTTCAGGTAACGGCCGGCCTGCCGCATGAACCAGACCGGACGGACATCCGTCGGCCGTCGGCGGCAAGCGTCTAAGAAACGGCTGGTCATTGGAGCCACGCGCATGGCTGATTCATCCTGTCTTCGCAGAAGAACACGCGAAAGTCCTTTGGCTTGTGCCTCGCCGCCCACTGGCGGCCATTCACGAAATACGGTTTGGCCCACGCCTCGCTGTCTAAAGTGCGCGGCGCAAGCACGGAAACCGAAATGCTACCCTGCGACGGGTATCCGGTACGCGGGTCCATGATATGGGCGTAGGTCTTGCCTTCCGCCCGGAAGAACTTCTCGTAACTGCCGGAGGTCGACAAAGACATATTCTTGAGGAAGACCTCAGTCGCCGTTTTGCTCGAATCGTGAGGATCGCGGATCTCCACTCGCCAGCCTTTCGGCTCCTTCGGCGGAGCCCCCATACCATAAATACTGCTGACTGATCCTGCCACGAGCGCGGTGACTACCCCTTTCTGTCTCAAAACGTCCACCATGCGGTCGACGGCGTACCCTTTGCCAATCCCGCCGGGATCGATTTCCACACCCTGCCGGTCAAACCAAACGGTCTGTGCCGCCGCATCCAGATGCATATGGCGGTACCCGACCTTCGTCATGGCCGCCGCCACTTCCGCGCGATGCGGAAGGTGGCCGCTACCCTTATAGAATCCCCATACTTTCATGAGGGGTCCGACCGTTATGTCAAAAGCCCCCTCGCTTTCGCGACTGTACTCCATGCACGCCGAGAGCAGCCGAAACAGTTCCGGCGAAACCTTCATGGGTCTTTCGGCCGCATGCCGGTTGACCTGACTCCATTCGCTTTCGGGCTTATAATTCGAAAGCAACTCATCCAGGTGCCGGACCTCGTCGAAGGCCGCGTCCGCCGCCGCCTCCATCTGAATCCGGTCATACCCATACATTTCAATCGTATAGGTTGAGCCCATGGCGTCGGCGCTCTTTTCGAGACGCAGGAGTTCCTGATCGGCCGCCACGGCCCCCGAAAGAAACAAGACTAGCGCAATTTGTTTAACTTGTGGGCTAATTTTCGTTCCGGCCACGAGATTTTTTCGCCCGTTTCAGAAGGAATTCGATCCGGCTCTCGACATCCGGGTTATGGTCCTGGTCGAAATGCAGCTCGGGAACATGCCGGAGGCTCAAACGCCCGGCCAGTTCGTGACGCAAATAATGCCGCGCATGCTCCAGCGCGGCCATGGACTGCTTCTGTTCCCGCTCGGTGCCACGGACAACCACTTTGACGGTGGCATGCCGGCCGTCCGGGCTGACGTGAACTTCCAGGACCTCGATGGCCAGCAAGCGCGGGTCTTCGGTTTCAAAGCCAATGATTTCCGCCAGTTCCTCGCGGACTGCTTCGGACACCCGTAATGTGCGCCGTTCATCCATTGCACGAAGGGAGGGATGCGGGGGCCAGTCGCCAGGGACTGGAGGCCGGATGAAGGTTGGCGCTTCGCGCCGGCGTTTCTGGATGTGGGAGGTATGGAGGACCGCTCTTTCCTTCCGCCGGCTCCTCACGCCTGCTTTTCGTCATGCCAGCCACTCCACGGTACATTCGGCCAGTTCCGAGCCGAGCAAGGCCGCGGCTTCGTTTTCGACCGATCTCAGGACCTTTTCGGCATGCACATGGTCGGACGATACGGTCACGGCCGCCAAGGCCGCGCGCTGCCAGAGATCCTGATAATCGATTTCCGCCACGGCAACGTTGAACTTGTTGCGTAAACGGTTCTTGAGGCTCTCCACAACGTGGCGCTTCTCCTTGAGGGAGTGGGAATTCTGCAGCCGCAATTCCAGGGTCAGAACACCTATCGATGCCATTTCCTCAGACGAAAACTTCGCTGGCGACGCGCTCCGTCACAAACGCTTCAATCACATCGCCCTGCTTCACGTCGGAGTAGTTATCGAGCGTGATACCGCATTCCATGCCGGTCTTCACCTCGCTTACGTCGTCCTTGAAGCGGCGCAAGGAACCGATTTTGCCCGTATGGACCACCACGTTGTCGCGCAGCAGCCGGACCTCGGATTTGCCGGTAATGACCCCATCGATGACCTGACAGCCTGCCACGCTCCCGACCTTGCTGATGCGGAACGTCTCGCGAACTTCGGCCTTGCCCTTGTACACTTCCTTGAAGACCGGCGCCAACAGGCCGGACATGGCGCGCTTGATCTCGTCCGTGAGGTTGTAAATGATGGTGTGCAGGCGGACGTCCACCTTCTCCTGCTCCGCCAGTGCCTCGGCTTTCCGTTCCGGCCGCACGTTGAATCCGATGATGATGGCATTCGAGGCCGAAGCCAGCAACACGTCCGATTCGTTGATTGCGCCGACGCCGGAATGGATGACCCGGATCTTGACCTTTTCGTTGGAGAGTTTCTGGAGCGTTTCGGTAAGCACTTCGGCCGAACCGCCCACATCCGTTTTGATAATGACAGGCAGTTCTTTTACTTCGCCCGCCTGCATCTGCTTGTGCAACTGCTCCAGGGTAAGCCGGCTGGATTTGGCGAGCGCCGCCTCCTTGGCCCGCTGATCGCGGAAATTGACGATCTGTTTGGCCTTGGCGGTGTCGGTCACAACCTGGAAATCATCACCGGCCTCGGGAAGCGAATCCAGGCCGAGCACCTCGACGGGTGTCGACGGTTCCGCTTTGCGGATCTGCACGCCGCGATCGTTCAACATGGCGCGGACTTTCCCGAAGACCGATCCGACAATGAAGAAGTCGCCTACACCCAACGTGCCGTTCCGCACGAGCACGGTAGCCACCGGTCCGCGTCCGCGGTCGAGTTGCGCTTCGATCACGGTGCCCATGGCGGGTCGCGAGGGGTTCGCCTTCAGGTCCTGCATTTCGGCAACCAGAAGGATCATTTCGAGCAGCAGGTCGAGATTCTGCTGCGTCTTGGCCGAAACCGGCACCATCACTGTGTCGCCGCCCCAATCCTCGGCGAGCAGTCCGCGGTCGGCGAGCTGCTGCTTGATCCGCTCCGGCTGTGCATCCGGTTTATCAACCTTGTTGATGGCGACGATAATCGGCACCTTGGCCGCCTTGGCGTGATCGATCGCTTCCAGAGTCTGCGGCATTACTCCGTCATCCGCCGCCACCACCAGAATGACAATATCCGTGACCTTTGCTCCGCGCGCACGCATGCGGGTGAACGCTTCGTGGCCGGGCGTATCGATGAAGACGATCTTCTTCCCGTTCTTATCCACCTGGTAGGCGCCAATGTGCTGGGTGATGCCGCCCGCCTCGCGGCCGGCAACATTGGCCTCCCGGATGGCGTCGAGCAGGGAGGTCTTACCGTGGTCGACGTGGCCCATGATGGTGACCACCGGAGCGCGCTTCTGCAGATCCTTGGTCTCCTCAGCGGTCTCCACGGCCTGCATGGCCTCCACTTCGTAGCTCACGGTGGCAGTGGATGCGCCGAAATCCCGCGCCACTTCGGTGGCGAGCTTGCTATCGAGTGTCTGATTGATGGCCACGAAAATTCCGCGGTCCATCAGTTTCTTCATCACCAAAGCGGCCTTGACGTCGAGTTTCTCGGAAAGCTCCTTAACCGTGATGCCTTCCGAGATGGTGATCTCGCGATTGATAGGGGGCGGACCGGCCTCCACGTGCCGGCGCTGAGGACGAAGAATCTTTTCTTCTTCCATGCGCTCGCGCGGCTGCGGCCGGGCGGGACGCTGCGGCGTGCGCCCACGCGGCTGCTCTACGGGCGGAGGAGCGAGGCCCGGTTCCATGCCTCGGGGCCGAGAGGTCGGATGTTGCGGCCGCGGTCCACCCGGACGGCTGATTGCCGGAGCACCTGGCCGGACGCCTGTTTTGGCGACCAAGGGCTGGCCGGGACGAATCGGTCCGCGATAAATCGGTTGGCCCGGGACCGGCGATGCGGGTGGCGCTTTGGGAATTCCCGGACGGGGCGATGCAGGCTGCGCGGGCATGGCCGGGCGAGGGGCCGTCAGCTTGGCGGCGAGATCGGGACGCGGCGGAACGACGGGCCGGGCGGCCGGTTGGCCGGCCAGCGGCCTACCCTGCTGACCGCCTAATCCTGCCGGCTGAGGTGACGGACCAGCCGTATGCCGCGGCTCGGGCCGGCGGGGAACCGGCGCCTGCCTTTGCTGCACGGCGCCCGGAGCGGGCCGCGCTCCCTCCGCCGGACCGGAGGGAAATGGCGCACGCGGTCCGGAGAGAATCTGACCAGGACGTAACGGCCCGGCGGAGCCCGGTATCGGCTTCGCCGCCGGTGCAATGGGACGCCCCGGTGCAATCAGGGCTGCCGGAGGAGTTGGAGAGGGCGCGGATGGCGGAGCAGGAGGTGGCCCAGGCACGGGCGGCTGCGCTTGAACGACGGGAGCGGCGGGCGGCTCGGGACGAGACGGTTCGGGGCGCGGCTCCGGCCGGCCGGGTCCCTGCGGGCCGACGGGCGGATGAATCGGCCGACCGGCCAGCGGCGGCCGAATCGGCGCCGGCGCATGCGTGACAGCCGGCCCGGGCTTCTCGGAGAGCGGAGCGGACGGTGCGGGCGGAGCAGCCTCAGCGGGTGGGGCCTCCTCTACCATGGCGTCCTCCGCGGGCCGCACGGTTTCGTGCTGCGCCACATCGGGTGCGGCCTTCAACGCGGGGGCTTCGGCGGCGGGTTTCGCCTCGTGCAACTCAGCCTGATGTTCTTCGTCCTCGGACTCCTCGGGTGGGAGGTCCGGGACATCGAAGCCATACAGTCGCCGCAGCCTGATCGCGACATCCTCATCGATAGAGCTGGAGTGCGTCTTCTTTTCAGTGACGCCCAGTTCGGGGAGCCGGTCCAAGATCTCGTGAGCTTTCACTTCCAACTCCCTGGCCAGCTCGTTTATCCGAATCTTCTTCATAGAAAAAGCAATCTGCTTCTAACTTCGAGACGCGCCCTTACTCGCTGCCTCGTGGTGCTTTGCCCTCTGGCTCTTCGCCCTGGTGGCCAGCTCCCGCCGACTGATTTTGAGTGGGGGACCCCGCGTCTTCTATCGTACCAAACTGCTCAGCGGTTTCCGGCTCCTCCGACTCCACCGATCCGGGTTCAAAACGCTCCTCCGGACTGTCGGGATCATATAGGGTTCCGGGTGGGTGGGTGGTCTCGTCGATTCCGGCGGGAGCGTCCGATTCCATTTCTACCGGGAGTGCATCGGGGTCTTCCTGCCCGGCAATTTCCTCCAGCGAGGAAGCGGCCGAAGACGAGACTGCACTTTCCTCTGCGGGCGTCCCGGCGGATTCCGAGCTTTCGCCCTGGCTGTCTTCGAATTGAGCGTAATATGCGTTTACCGCTTCGAAGATCCGCTCGATCATATCCGGACCCACGCCCTGAATCTCCTCGAGCTGCTCGGGAGTCATGCCTCCCAACTTCTCGATGGTTCCGACACCCGCCTCGACCAGCCGCTCCACCACCTTCTCCGCAACCCCATACTCCATCAGAACGGAGACCGGCGCTCCCGGGGCTACCAGCGCGGCCATGGCGGATTCGACTTCCTGCCGCTTCTCTTCTTCGCTCTTGATATCGATCTTCCAGCCGAGCAGTTTGGCGGCCAGCCGGACATTCTGCCCCTTTTTGCCAATCGCCAGGGAAAGCTGCGAATCGTCCACGATCACTTCCATGTGCTTTTCCAGCGGATCGAGGATCGAGATGCGGCTCACCTTCGCGGGGCTCAGCGCATGGGTGGCGAAGACTACCGAGTCTTCCGAGTACTCGATAATGTCGATCTTTTCGCCGCGAAGCTCTCGGATGATCGATTGCACCCGCATGCCTTTCATCCCGACGCACGCGCCCACGCTGTCGACATCCCGATCGCGGCTTTGGACCGCGATCTTGGTGCGTTCTCCGGCCTCCCGGGCGCATCCTTTAATGGCTACCGTGCCGTCGTAAATCTCCGGCACTTCCTGTTCGAACAGGCGCATCACCAGTTCCGGCGCGGCACGCGAAACCAGCACTCCCGGCCCTTTACTCGATTTGTCCACCAGTTTAATCACGCAGCGTACGCGATCGCCGACGCTGTAGCTCTCCAGGCGCGACTGCTCTTTTTTCGGCAGCTTGGCTTCCGTCTTGCCGAGATCCAGGATGTAATCCGGCCCTTCCACGCGTTTGATGGTGCAGTTTACCAGTTCCCCGGTCCGTCCCGAGTATTCGTTGAAAACCGTTTCCCGTTCCGCCTCGCGGACCTTCTGAAAAATTACCTGCTTGGCGGTTTGCGCGGAAATGCGTCCCAAAGCATCCGTGTTCTTGGGGATGCGAACTTCGGCTCCGACCTCGGCATCGCCGCTGATGCGGCGGGCTTCCGCGAGAGTCATTTCGTGAGACGGATCCTCCACCGCATCGACAACCTTTTTTACCGCAAAAAGAGTGATTGCGCCGGTTTTCGGATCCATATCCGCAACATAATCTTCGTTGGTCCGGTAGTGCTTGCGCGCGGCGATCAACATGGCGTCTTTCACCGCGTCCAACACGATTTGCGGGTCGATGCCTTTCTCCTTGCTTAATATCTCGATGGACTGAAAGATCGTTTCCAAAGTGACCTCATTCGCAATGAATTGTCTTGGTTGCGCTATTTCCCCGGGAGGATTACCACTCAAACTTCAGATTGGCCTTTTGGACCTGCTCGAACGGGAACTGCATGGTCTTGCCCGGCTGAATTTCCATTTGCACGTTGCCGTCCGCGAAACCGGCAAGTGTACCGTCCCAGTTCCGACGGCCGTCGACCGGCTCACGCAGTGTGAGTTTGGCCTTTTTGCCACGGAACCGTTCGTAGTCCTGCGGCTTGAGGAGCTTACGTTCCACCCCGGGAGAGCTGACCTCCAGGGTATAACTGTTGCCAGGAACCACGTCTTCGTCATCCAGAATCGCACCAACTCGCTGGGACAATTTTTCGCAGTCACCGTGGGTAACCCCTTCGGGTTTATCGATAGAGATCCGGACGAACCGCTGGTTGCCGCCGCCCTTCACCTCGACCTCTACGATCTCCAGACCTTCCGGCCCGGCCACGCGCTGCGCGATCTCTTCGATTTTGGACGCCACTGGTTCCCGCATCGTTCCAAATGTGCGAAATCCAACAAAAAAGTGGGCTTGCGCCCACTGCGTTGGCTCGACCTTCAAGCTCCAGTGTAACGCGGAAAGTCAAAATGCGGAAGAGGTATGCGAATCGGGCTGCGCTTGGCGCGGCTTCTTATTTGTACCAGTCGCGGATGCGCACTTCGATCCCGCTGCCTTCCAGGGCCTTCGCGAAAGCGGCCGTGTCGGACCCGCGAAAGTGATATGGATAAACCACCGCCGGCTTGAACGCCCGCACTCCCTCGGCGGCTTCCTGCGGAGTCATGGTGTAAGGCAGATTCATGCAGACAAAAGCCGCGTCGATATTGCGCAGGGCTTTCATCTCCGGGATTGCCTCCGTGTCTCCCGAGAAATAGAATCGCTTGCCGCCATATGTCACGACATAGCCATTGCCGCGGCCCTTGTCATGATAGAGTTGCCCCGCCGCCGGCCCCCGCGTCAGGTTATACATCGGGACCGCCTCCACCTTGAAATCGCCGACGGTTTTGGTTTCGCCATTCGAGATCAAGGTGGCGGATGTCACCGTCGCCGCAACGGCTTTCGGAGCAAGGATCACGGTGCCGGGCTTCTTCAGTTTCTCGAGGATGGCTGGTGCAAGGTGATCGCCATGGATATCGGTAAGCAGGATGTAATCGGCTGGGGGAAGCCCGTCATAAGTTCCTTGCGCCGGGTCGACGTACATCACTTTTCCGCCCGCTTTCAGCATGAGGCTGGCGTGCTGTATGGGAGTGATCTCCAGTGTCCCGGCGGAGGTGGTAAAGGACTCCGCGCCGAGTGCCACGGAAGAAACACAGAGAGCGATCGCGAGGATTCTCATGAACGAATTGTACGACGCCGAGGCTAATTCGGGGACAGGCTACACAACCCCCAAATGCACTTGGGGGTTGTGTAGCCTGTCCCCGAAACTATTGCGGCAGGGTCGCGACGACGCCGCGGCCTCCACCGGGCGGCGGCTTCAATTCGTAGCCGGCGGGCGGCTCGGCGCCGAGCAGGTACCGCACGAAGTAGTCCCAGCGGCGCCGCACCATATATGGCTCGTTGCCGAAGCCGTGATTCCGATTGGGCAGCAGCAGCAGATCGAAATCTTTGTTCGCCTTGATCAGCTCATTGACCACGAGCATGGTATTGGTGGGCGGAACGTTATTATCCATCGTGCCGTGAGCCAATAGCAGGTGGCCCTTCAGATTCCTGGCGAAATTCTGATTCGCCTGGCTGTCATAGTTGCTCGTTCCATCGGGATTCTTCTTCAGCAGTCCCTGCCACTTCTCGGCCCAATCGTCTTCGTAAACACGATTGTCGTGATTGCCCGCCTCGGAAATGCCCACCTTGAAGAAATCGGGATAGCGGAACATCGCATCCGCCGTGGCATACCCGCCTCCCGAGTGTCCATAGATCCCGGCGCGATCGATATCGATCCACGAGTACCGCCCGGCCAGTTGCTTCATGCCGGCAACCTGGTCGGGCAGCGTGTTGTCTCCCATATCGCCGAAGTAGGCCTCGTGGAATCTCTTCGACCGCCAGGGCGTGCCCATGCCGTCGATCTCCACCACCACAAAACCCAGTTCCGCCAGCGCCTGCGCATCGCCGCGCCCGGTCGAGAAGTTCCGGCTGCCGACGCTGCCGGTCTGCGGTCCGGGATAAATATGATTCACGATCGGATACTTCCTGCCCGGATCGAGGTTGGACGGCTTGTACATTAAGCCGTAGAGATCCGTGACGCCGTCCCGCGCCTTCACCGTGATGGGTGTCGGCGGCCTCCAGCCAGTCGCCAGCAGCTTCGAGATATCGGCCCTTTCGAGCGTCGCCAGAAGTTTGCCGTCGCTATCGCGCGCCACCGTTACCGGAGGAACATCGGGCTTGGAGTAGCTATCCACGAAATACGCTCCCGAAGGCGACAGGGTAATGTCGTGGTTTGCGTCCTCCGGCGTGAGAAGCGTCTGCTTCTTTCCATCGAACCCAACCTTATACAGATGCACGAAATAAGGATCGCGGCCCTTCTCCTTGCCGACGCCGAGGAAGTACAGCGTTCGCGCAACCTCGTCGACCCGAAGTAGCTGCGTGACGTTCCCTTCTCCGGCCGTGATCTGGTTCTTCAGCTTGCCGGTGGCCAGATCATAAAGATAGAGTTGCCCCCAGTTATCGCGCTCGGAAAACCAGATGATCTCGTTCGATTTCGGCAGATACTTCCAGTTGATTCTGCCGTTGCCGGATTCGAAAAAGGTATCGACCTTTTCCTCCATGACGTCCCGCACCGCACCGGTTACCGTGTCGGCAATACGCAGCACCTCCTCCTTGTGATCGCGCGATGTCGAGAGGAATGCCAGGTGCATTCCATCCGGGCTCCATTGCACGTCGCCCCAATCGCCGCCGCGGCAAATCACATCGTCGCAGAGTGACGAGCGGTGCTGGTCGGGCGGCATCTGGAGGCGCACGACGTGCGGGTCGTCGACATCGATAATCACGCGCTGGATGGTCGTGATCACCTCGTCTCCGGGCAGCGGATATTTCCACGCCCGCAGCGTCGGATGCCCAACCTTCGTGTCTACCAGGTACATCTCGCCCACGCCGCGCTGATCCTGCTGGTAGGTGGCTACCTTCCTGGAATCCGGCGACCATTGCACGATTGGCCGTTCGCTGGAGGTCCACCCTGCGTTGTCGGTCGCGTAACCAAAATCCTTGATGCCGTCCTTGGTAACCTGGGTTTCTTTGCCGCTCGCGAGATCGCGGTTCCACAGGTTGTTATCGCGGATGAAGACGGCGCGCTTGCCATCCGGCGACACTGATTCCGCACGTCCGGCAAATCCTCCACGCCCGCCCCCGCGTCCGCCACGGCCTCCGCGCGTCCCGCTGCCGCCGTTCCCGTCCGCCTCGCACTTGCTCCCCTGCACGTCGCATTTCCAGTGCTTTCCATTGGCTGTGAACGACACCGTCCGTCCATCCGGCGAAGGTTCGATTTCCGTGAACGGCAGGTGCGCTTCATCAAACTTCCCATCCGCCGCTGCGGAAAGAGCCGCCGCCAGTCTGGCGTGGTCGAATGCCGGCCCACGTGTTCCCCTGGCAGGATCCACCAGTACGAACTCGCTGCCCTCCGCCGTAGTCACTCGATACCAGAAGCGCTCGCCCGCAAGCCACGACGGCCGCACCCCGGCGCGGTATAACAACGGGGCCGTGTTATAGTTCATGAACTTTTCGGCACGCTGGTAATCGGCAGCGGTGTAACGCGCTTGTGGATATGCGGACAGCGTCGTGAGGGCGCACACGGCCAACCAACTGAATTTCCGCGGAATGAGCATCCTGCTATTTTATAAGGTCTGATCAACAGGCTGCATGCCGCTTCCGATCGATCCGCTGATTCCCGACATTGTGGCCCATCTTCGCCGCGCCAATAATCTGGTGATCGAGGCGCCTCCCGGCGCCGGCAAAACCACGCGCGTTCCGCCCGCGCTTCTCGATCTGTTCGATGGCGAGGTTCTGGTCCTCGAACCGCGCCGGTTGGCTGCGCGGCTGGCGGCACGCTATGTCGCTTCCGGGTTCGGCGAACGCCCCGGCGAGACCGTGGGCTACCAGGTGCGCTTCGAGGAGGTCGCCGGCCCGCGGACCCGTCTTCGCTTTCTCACCGAAGGCGTCCTCACCCGCCGGCTCCTTTCCGATCCCACACTGAAACGCGCAAGCGCCGTCATCCTCGACGAGTTCCACGAACGCCACCTGGAAGGCGACCTCGCCCTCGCGCTGCTCCGCCGTCTACAGCGCGCGGGGCGCCCCGATCTGCGTCTGATCGTGATGTCCGCCACTTTGCAGGCGGCGCCGATCGCCGAGTATCTTGGCGACGCCCGGGTGTTGCGATCCGAGGGACGCCAGTACCCGCTGGAAATCGAGTACAGCCCGCACTCCGCCGCGCCCATCGAGCAGCAGGTCCTGGCAGCGCTCGATAGACTGGCGGGACAACGCGACGAGGGCCACGTACTCGTCTTCCTGCCCGGCGCTGCCGAGATCCGCCGCACTCAATCGGCGTGCGCGGCCCTCGCCCAGCGGCAGGGATGGCTCCTGCTCCCACTTCATGGCGACCAGGCGCCTGAGGACCAGGACCGTGCGGTCGGCCCCAGCGATCGCCGCAAAGTCATTCTCTCGACCAACATCGCGGAGAGCTCCATTACGATCGAAGGCGTGAACACCGTGATCGACAGCGGCCTGGCGCGCATCGCCGGCCATTCGCCGTGGTCGGGTCTGCCGGTCCTGCAGGTCGGCCGCATCAGCCAGGCTTCTGCCAACCAGCGCGCCGGACGTGCCGGGCGAACCGGTCCGGGGCGCGCCATCCGCCTCTACCCGCTGGAAGATTTCGTCCGCCGTCCCGCTCAAGACACGCCGGAGATTGTCCGCGAGGACCTGGCGCCGGTGGCACTGCTATTGCACGCGCTCGGCATTGGCCGGCTGGATTCGCTGGAATGGCTGGATCCGCCACCCGCCGCTGCCATTGAGCACGCGGAAGAACTGCTGCACCAACTGGGAGCGGACGGGCCTCTGGAAAAGGAGATGGCGCGCTACCCCCTCCATCCCCGCCTCGGCCGCTTGGTCGTCGAATCCCGGCGCCGCGGGGTCGCCGAGGACGGCTGCACCATCGCCGCCCTTCTCAGCGCCGGTGAACGGCTTCCGATGCGTCCGGCCCACGACACACGCTCCGACCTGCTGGTCCTTCTCGAATCGGAATGGGAGCCGCGTACGGCCCAGATCGTGCGGCAGATTCGGCGGCTCGTCCGCCCGCCGCGCCAGCAAAGGAAGGACGACGACGCGCTGCTCCTTTCGGTCCTGGCCGCGTTCCCCGACCGGGTTGCGCGGCGACGCCAGGGAGCCGAGTTGCAACTCGCAGCCGGCGATCCGGCAGTGCTTGCGCCGGCAAGTACGGTCGTGACGCCGGCGTTTCTGGTTGCCGTCGAAGCCGAGGACCGCCGCGACCAAAAGGCGCCGCTCATCCGAATCGCCAGCGGCATCGAACCCGAATGGCTGATCGACCTCTTCCCCGACCGCGTCCGCGAAACAACCCAGGTACAGTGGAATCGTGCCGGGGAAAGAGTGGAAAGTGTGAGTGCTCTTTGGTTCGACGAGATCGCAATTCAGGAGAGCCGCAGCATCCCGGAACCGGAAGCAGCCGCTGGCCTACTGGCCACGAAGGCCATGGAGGCCGGTCTCGCGCGCTTTACCGATGTGGAAGAAGTTGAGGCATTCCTGGAACGCGCCCGGTTCGGCGCGCTGCATGGGGCCGGTCCAGTTCCAGAGGTGCGGGACGGGATTGCGGAGCTGGCTTACGGACTCAAGAGTTTCAGCGAATTGGAATCGGCAGCGCGCGGCAACGGCCTTGTCCGCGCGCTTCAAAACCTGATGCCCTCGGCGGCGCGGCGGATGCTCGACGAGATCGCTCCGGAGCGGATCCGCCTCCCCGGCGGACGCCCGGTACGCGTCCACTACGAACCGGACCAGCCGCCGTGGATCGCTTCCCGGCTGCAGGATTTCTTCGGCATGCGCGAGAGCCCGACCGTCGCAGGCGGAGCGGTGCGGTTGGTAGTCCGCCTCCTCGCCCCCAATCAGCGCCCGGTCCAGACGACTACCGATCTCGCTGGATTCTGGCAGCGTCTGTACCCGCAGATCCGCAAGGAACTATCGCGCCGCTATCCCAAGCACAAGTGGCCGGAGAACTAATAAATTCGCGCACGCACGAGCGATACCGGCGTGGCGCACGCTTTAGCGTGCAGAAATCGACTTCAGTCGATTTTGCCGAGCTTGCTCGGCTGCGATAGTCTGCTCGATCGCATTCTCCCGCTGATCGCCGAAGATGCGGTGTTTCTGGGGCCGCCCTTGAGCATCTTGCGCAAAGACCTCGCCGAGCTCGTGCTCTGAGGCTGGCTGCCGGCACTCTACTGGTTTCCCCACATCCCCACGGGAAACTCCGCCAGTAGTTGCTGAATTTTCCAACTTCCGGCGGCCAGACCCGTGATCGCATCCGTCCACTCGGCCGGCGCTCCCTCCGGCATGACGAGTTCGGTGTCTCCCCAATCGTGGACGCGGCTGGCCCATCGCGGCGCAACCACCACAGCCCACTGGCGGTCGAATTTTCGCGCGAACGCAATCACGTGCGCCGCGCACGCCCCCTGCACCGCCAGCGGGATATACTCGCCCCGCGCGAACAGTGCCCGATTGGATTTCCGGAACTCCAGCGCCCGATACGTGACGAACATCTTCACCTCGTCGCGCTGCGGTTCCGCGGCGAGTTCCCGCACCAGCTTGATTCGATCTTCCGCGACCCGGCGCCGCAAGCTGTCCAACACCTCGATCCGCCGGCGATAATCCACTGGCCGCCGGTTGTCCGGATCCACTAGCGTGAGCTGCCAGAACTCCGTCCCTTGAAAGAAATCCGGCACCCCCGGAGATGCGATCTTCAAGAGCAACTGTGCAAGTCCGTTCCTGGCCCCGAAGATTGCAAGCCGCCGCTGTAACTCGCGCAGGTCCGTCACAAACTTCGAATCCTCCTGCAGGATCCGCTGCACAAAGTCCAGCACCGCCCGTTCATAATTCTCGTGCGGCGATACCCAACTGCTATTCTGCTTCGCCTCGCGAAGCGCCTTGACGAGAAACTCCTGTACCCGCTCCAGGAATCCTCCCTCTTCTTCCACGGTATTCGGCCACGCCCCCAGCAGTGTCTGGTAAATCAGGATCTCCTCGGAAGCGGAGGGCGCGAGCAGCCCGTTCACAGCCGCCTTTTTTTCGATATTCCACCCAATCCACAAATCCAACCGGCGGTCCCATTCGCCCGGCATTTCGCTGAGAACGTTCAGCCGCGCGCGCACATCCTCGCCGCGCTTGGTATCGTGCGTGGCGGTGGCGTTCATCGTATCGGGCCACTCGGCCAGCCGCCGCCGGTTGAACTCGTGAAACTCCTCCAGTGTGAAAGGCGGCCGCTCGCGCAGCGGATCGCCTCCGACCTCATTCAACGAAAGCAGGCTGTTGTGACGATACGAAGCCGTATCCTCCAATCCTTTCGCCATGATCGGACCGCTGAGTTGCTGCCATCGCATCACGAACCGCTTCCACTCGCAACGGCTCGCCGCCAGGTAGCCGGGAGGTTCGAGCAGCAGCACCGAACCCAGAAAATCGAAGGCCGCGTCGCCAATCTGCTCGCGCGACGTGCGGCTGCGCGCCAGTTGGAGCGTCTTCAGGATGTAAGCCCGGTCTCGTTCGGCGATCTCGAAATCATGCGTGTAGCTGCGGTACACCGGCAGACAGGCCGTCATTTCTACCAGCGCCTCGTTCAATTCCGACATGCGGATGTCCCGCGCGTGGCGATGCTCGGCCGCTAGCGATCCCAGGTGATGCGAGAGTGCCGCCATATCGCCGCGAAACATCGTGTTCATCGCCAGCTTGTTGCATTGATAGCAGCGTTCCGCAAACGGCAGATAATTGCCCGTTCGCCGCGAGTAGGTCTCCTCCAGGCGTGCCATTCCATCGGGGTCGATGAACACCCCGTTCACCGCGTTCAGGAAATCGTAACCCGTAGTGCCCGCGACCGGCCATTGCGACGGGAGAGGCTCATCGCGCCCCAGAATCTTCTCCACCACGATGTAGGTATCGCCCGCCTCGCTCTGCATCCGGCGCAGGTAGCATTCCGGATCCCATAGCCCATCGATATGATCGATGCGCAGCGCCGTTACCTTCCCGCTGCGTACCAGGTCCAGCGTCTGCCGGTTGCGGTTGTCGAACACCTCGGGAGACTCGATCCGGATCCCCACCAGTTCGTTGACGTCGAAGAACCGACGGTAGTTGATCTCCTCGTAGCCGATCTTCCAGTACGCCAGCCGGTACACCTGCTGTCCCAGTAACGCATCCAGTTCGTCCACCGAGGTGTTGACGGCGAGCAGCGCCTCGTCCACCGCACGTTTGATCTCCGGCCGGCCCTGGTAAGCCTGCCACAGCCGCGATTTGATGCGTTCCTTTTCCCGCCGCCGCTCCATGACGCGCTCCGCGGCGGCCTCCGAGCGATCCGGCATTCTTTCCAGGTCGTGCAGAATCTCTTCGATTTCCGGGAATTCCGCGCAATGCCGCAGGATCGCCCCATACGACTTGGGATCGAGCGGCAGCCGGGTTTCGTAGTAACGCGCCTGGATTCCCGTATCCTCAATCTTGAGTGCGATCTTCCCTTCCGCGAGGACGTCCCCGTAGAGTTCGCCGAGCACCGGCAGAAGCACGCGCCCGTCCTGTAGAAAGGACGCTTTGGTGACCGCCGGATGCCAATCGATATCGAAGTATCCCGCGTATGCCGACGATTGGCCATTCTCGAGGACATCCGTCCACCACGGATTCTCATGGCTCGCGGCCATGTGGTTCGGAACGGTATCGAGCATCAGGCCCATGCCGTAGTGGCGCAGCTTATCGGCCATCTCGTCGAAGTCTTCGGGATTCCCCAGCTCCGGGTTGACCCGCAATGGATTGGCAATGTCGTATCCGTGCGAACTCCCCCGCCGCGCTTTGTAAAGGGGCGAGGAATACAGGTCCGTTACGCCTAATTCGCTCAGGTAAGGCACCAGTTCGCGTCCGTCCACGAACCGGAACCCCTGGTGAAACTGCACACGATAAGTCGCCGCGGGTGCCTGTTTCATGTCCGCTTATCTCGGGCGAAAGCCCACGGCACGCGGAAGCGTGCGCCACAAATTATTCATTGGGAAACATCTCCCGCCAGTTCCAGAAGCGCATGCGCGGGCACTCGGATTCGCTCCGGCGCGTGCGCCAACTCGAAGGACAGCTTCTTCAGTGCCAAATCGATCAGGAACACGTCCAGCATGAATTGCACCTGCTCCCGCTCCTGCGGCATCAACTCCCCAATACCCGGAGTGGCGAGGTACGATGCCAGATACTCGCTGCTCGCCCAGCCGTACCACTTCTTCGCCCACGCTTCGATTGTATTGAGCGATTCCGGCTGTGGATACACACCCGGCGCCTCTCCGAACAGGACGCGGTGCGACGCGTGATAGAAAGAATCCATCATCCCCGCCACATCGCGCAGCGGCGAACGCTTGAGACGACGTTCGCTTAAAGGCCTGGCGGGGTCGCCTTCAAAATCGATGAACACGAAATCCTTGCCGGTATAGAGCGCCTGCCCCAAGTGAAGATCGCCGTGAATGCGGATGCGGGCCGCGTTGATGCGGGTATCCCGGACGAACCGCAGTTTTTCGCGCAGCGCCACCTGCCGGTCGAGCACCGCCTGGGCGTCCGCTCGCACTGTCTCCGGCAGCCGGCCCAACTGATTTCGCAGCGCTTCCGCCGCTCGCCCGAGGCGCGCGAGAAAACCGTGGTAAAGGCCATGCCGGTGAAAGTCGGTGAACGGCTCCGGCGCAAACGCCGGCTCCTCCGGCCGCGATGCCAGCGCCAGGTGCAGTTCCGCCGTTCTGGTGCCCAGCAGCCGCACAAACTCGTGCGGCAGGTCCTCCATCCTTTCGTGCACCGCGTCCTGCTCTCCCGCCGGCGTTGCTAGCGCTCTCTCGAAGAACCGGCCCAGGTGATCGAGCATATACTGCCAGCTCTCCACGCTGCCGCGCACGTATCCATGCAGGACGGCGGTCATCATCGGCTGGCCCACCCGCCCGCGATACTCAATGGCACCCGCCAGAGGAGGGACGTGTGCAAATCCCGACTGCGTCAACATCGCTCCGATTTCCTGTTCCGGATGGGCCCCTTCCTCGAGTTTGCGGAAGAGCTTCAGCGCGAAGCGGTCGCCGAAGAATACGGTGGTATTGTCCTGGTCGGCCCTCGACATAACAGGTTCGAGCGACGCCCGGTCGTGCCCCCAGATCGCGCGGAAATGGCGGGTGTGGGATGCGGCCAGGTCGCCAGCCTCCCCGGGAAACCGCCGGCGCTTCAGAATCGCAGTGATCAGGTCGTCGTCAAAACCGCGATTGCGAAGGGCGCTGTAGATCAGTCCTGCCTTTCCATCCATCGCCCGCAGACGCGCGAGCACGAATTCCGAAACCGGCTCTCCCTCGGCCACGCTCAGAGGCAACGTATACGTATCCGGATCGCCTTCCGTATACTCCACATTTACCAAAACCAGGTAGGAATTCGAAGCCGGAAAGGGAACCACGTCGCTGATCTCCGCGACTCGGATCGTCCGGTTGTTTCCGCGGAACCACCGGCGCCCGCGGAGGAAGGAAGGAAGCATCCCGTTCAAGGTCGCCCGAACCTCGTCCGTAAACACCTCCTCCAGCGAATGCACGGCGATGGTGGGGGGCTCGCCGGTCCGAATCCGCAGCGTCTCGTCGCGCACTCCCTTCGGCTGTAAGGAAAACCAGTAGAATGCATGGCCTCCGAGCGAGAGGAAGTACGGCCGGTCGGCAATCGCCGGAAACTCGCTTTTTCCGAAAACTTCCGTCGGGATCATACCCTGGTATTTGGACAAGTCGAGGTCGGTCGCCTGTGCGAACCGTGAGAGGTTGGCTACCACCAGCACCTTTTCAGCCTCGTAGCTCCGCACGAATGCCAGGATACGGCGGTTCTCGGGGTACAGGAATTCGAGGCTGCCCCGCCCCAGCGGCCGCAATTGCCTGCGCAACGCCAGTAGCCGCTTCATCCACCACAGGAGCGAGTGCGGATTGTTCTGCTGCGTCTCTACATTGATCGATTCGTAGTGGTACTCCGGATCGATATTTACCGGCAAGTATAGCTTTTGCGGATTGGCCCGCGAAAATCCTCCGTTGCGGTCGGCGCTCCACTGCATCGGGGTCCGTACGCCGTTGCGGTCGCCGAGGTAAAAGTTGTCGCCCATCCCGATCTCATCGCCGTAATAGATCACCGGCGTGCCCGGCAGCGAGCACAGCAGCACGTTCATCAACTCGATTCGCCGCCGGTCGTTCTCGAGCAGTGGAGCCAGCCTCCGGCGAATTCCCAGGTTGATCCGCATGTGCCGGTCCTGCGCATATACGCGGTACATGTAATCGCGCTCTTCGTCGGTGACCATCTCCAGCGTCAGCTCATCGTGATTGCGCAGAAAGAGCGCCCACTGGCAGGCTTCCGGGATGGCCGGCGTCAGTTCCATGATCTCCGTAACGGGATAACGGTCCTCCATGCGGGTCGCCATGAACAGCCGCGGCATCAGCGGAAAGTGAAACGCCATATGGCATTCATCCGCGGATCCGAAATAGGCGATGGCATCCTCCGGCCACTGGTTGGCCTCCGCCAGCAGCATTTTGTCCCGGTGACGGCTATCGATGTGCACCCGAAGCTTCCGCAGGTATTCGTGGGTCTCGGGCAGATTCTCGCAATTGGTCCCCTCACGCTCGTAGAGATAGGGAACTGCGTCCAGCCGCAGGCCGTCCACTCCCATATCGAGCCAGAAATCCACGGCGTCGAGCATGGCCTCCCGCACTTCCGGGTTGTCGAAGTTGAGATCCGGCTGGTGTGAATAGAACCGGTGCCAGTAATACGCCTTGGCAACCGGGTCCCACGTCCAGTTCGAGGCTTCGAAGTCCTTGAAAATAACACGGGCTTCCTTGTACTTCTCGGCCGAGTCGCTCCATACGTAATAGTTTCGCCACCGCGAACCCGGGGCAGCTCTCCGCGACCGCTGAAACCATAAGTGCTGGTCCGAGGTGTGGTTCAGGACCAGTTCCGTGATGACCCGCAAACCGCGGCCGTGCGCCTCCTTCAAGAAGGCCTGGAAATCTTTCAGGGTCCCGTATGCCGGATGGACATTTGTGTAATTCGAGATGTCGTAGCCATCGTCCTTCCAGGGCGATGGGCAGAATGGCAGCAGCCAGACGGCGGTCACGCCCAGATCCTGCAAGTAGTCCAACTTCTGCGTAAGGCCGCTGAAGTCCCCCATCCCGTCGCCATTCTGGTCGAAAAAGGCGCGCACGTGCAGTTCGTAGATGATCGCGTCTTTGTACCAGAGTGGATCCTCTTCAAACCGGTTAAGTATGGGCATGTGCTTTATCGGGCAGACGGCGGGGCTCCGCCTGGGCGGCATTCGACCAGCCCCCGTGACGTTAGCAAGCGGCTAACCCATCGGCCGAAAACTCCACCGGGAGGCGTGGTCTACCGTACGGTGCGCACGGTATATCAAAACTCTGCACAGATTTGATATAAAGTGAGTTCCCGAACAAAATGTCGCATAGCTGTGGACGATCGAACAGTAACCACTCCCGCAGGAATTCTAGGATGGCGGATAGAGGTGGCCGCATGGAAAGCCGAGTTCTGGATGACGAACCGGGGATTCTCCCCACGGAGGAGTTGTCCTCCGGGAATGGGAATAACGTGACTTCGAATGAAGTAATGGCGGCCGAAGAGGCGATTGATGCCCCTTCACACGATGAAGTGGCCGAATTGGCATATTCCTATTGGGAGGCCCGGGGCGGGCACGGCGGGTCCGCGTGGGAAGACTGGTTTCGGGCCGAACAGGAACTCAAGTCCCGGCGGCAGGCCTGACTAGCTCTTTTCGAGTGTATTGATTGCCCGCCGATAGACCCGGTCCGTGCGCCGGCGCCGGTTAAACCAGGTCAACAGGAATATCAGCGCGAAGAAGAGGCTGATTGAAAAGATTGTGTGAGAAAGGGGCAACATGGCTCCATTACAATCTTTTCTATTTGGCTTTTCCAGACTGTATAGTACTGGATAACGTACCGGGAGTTAGCTAACTTCCGGCAACTGCGATAACGCCGGTCAGGCGGCCTGTTTCTCGGAATGCCGGCTGTGAACACTGGCAACCTGGATAGCCTTGGCCACTCCAAAGGCTTTCAGCACTTTGATCAGCAACCAGGAAGGATCGAACTCGTACCAGGCGAGGCCGTGGCGCGCAGATGTGGGATGCGCGTGATGATTGTTGTGCCAGCCTTCGCCGAACGTCATCAGCGCCACCCACCAGTTGTTCCGCGAATCGTCGCGAGTGGCGAAACGCCGGGCGCCCCACATATGGGTCGCCGAGTTCACCAGCCAGGTCGCGTGCAGCCCGAAGACGATGCGCAGACACCCGGCCCACAGGAACAGTGGCAAGCCTCCGGCCACATACAGAATCACCGCGAGCACCACATTGGGAACCCAGTGGTAGTTGTTGAGCCAGACGTAGAACGGATCCTTCGCCAGGTCGGGAGCATATTTGGACATCAGGCGAGTGTTGTTGTGGTTGGTCTCGCCGAAAAGGATCCAGCCGATGTGCGACCACCAGGATCCGTCGCGGGGGGAGTGCGGATCGCCCGGCTGATCGGAATTCTGGTGGTGAATCCGGTGGGTGGCCACCCAAAAAATCGGCCCACCCTCCAGCGTCAAAGCTCCGCACAGGGCGAAGAAGTGCTCCATCCAAAGCGGCACTTTATAAGAACGGTGCGTGTGCAGGCGATGGTAACCCATACTGATACCGAGGCCGGTCGCGATGTAGTACATGACGACCGAGACGATCAGGCACTTCCAGCTAAAGAAGAAGAGGGCGGCGACGGCTCCGATGTGGAGCAACACCAGAATCAGGGTCGTGAACGTGTTCATGCCCTGCCGTTTGGCATAATATTCAAGGTTCGTGTGCACTGAATCTCCGCGTAAGGTTATATTTCTAACCTAACAAGCCCGGATTCCGTGGTGTGTAAGAGTAGTGTAATTTAAGAACGCCCCCACCAGCCGACTGCGCAAGAATCCTGGCCGGTGGAGCTAACTCGTTGGCTTAAAGCTAATTACAGTTCGGGTCAAAATTTGAAATAGACACCGAACTGCATAATTCGCGCGGCGTAAAACATGGAGCTGATAACGCCGAACTGGGTCGAGTTGATATTCTGGTCGCCCGACCAGAAGGTGGCGTGGTTCAGGACATTGAACGCGTCCATGCGGAGCTGGAGATTTTTGTGCTCGGTGATCGGCACGCTCTTCATCAGGCTGGCGTCCATCCCGAAAGTCCATGGACCGGAGAAGTAGCGCCGCTGGAGCACCCCCAACGTACCGGCCGCCGGATTGTAAAACACCTGCCCCTGGAACCCGGGCTCGCCGTCCACATTCACGCCGCTGCCGTCGTCGGGATTGATGGCGCTTTGCGAAACGATCATCGGGCCGTTCCCCGTCATGCGAAACTTCACCACGTCATTCAGTTGCGATTGATTGAGACTGGTGTTCGCCGTATTGTAGTAGGACCGCGCTTCCCGATTCAGTGTTCCCCGGCCGGACAGAATGGAAAACGGCGCGCCCGACTGCCAGACCATATTGCCGGATATCTGCCAGCCGCCGATCACGCGATCCATTTTGGACCAGCTCAGCTTGTGCCCTTTGCCGAACGGCAACTCGTATTCGCCGTACGCTTTGATCATGTGATTGAGATCGAAATTGGCACGCGATCGCTCGATCGCGGGGTTGTTAACATCCAGGAAATGCTGGATGCGCGACTGGCTGTCGCCATCCGCATCGCTCAGCACCTTGGAGAAGGTGTAGTTCGCCGACAGACTCAACCCCGAACGTGTGCGGTGGTGCACCTCCAGTTGCAGAGAATTGTAACTGGAACTGGAATAGTTGGTGATCATGTCGGCGCCGAGGGCATTCGGATTCTGGAAGAAGTTGACCGACCCGTTGATCTGGTTGGTCTGATATAAGGTAGCCAACTCTCCCACCTCCCCGGTTTCCAGGTAGAAGCGGACCGTGCTATCCGTGAGGAATCCGCCGCTGGTCAATTTCGGGAAAACCGTGAGCGGCTGGCTCCCCGGAATACTTGCGTTGTAGGCCGGATTGAACGTTCCGTTGCGCGCCTGCGCCAGGAACCCATTATTCTGGGCGCGCTGGAAATCCGCCAGAAATCCGTTTTGCACTACTTGCACCTGGTTGAAGTCGAATGCCCGGTAGGCGCCGACCACGTGGTTCCCCACATAGCGCGCCTCGATCACCGTTCCTTTGAAGTCGTGCTGGATTCCGATGGAGTATTGCTGCACGTAAGGCCGGTTCAGATTCGGATCGATTAAGCCCACCGTGTTAAACGGATTGTTCAGGTATTCGTCGGAGACCTTGAGCGGAACCTGGTAATCGGGGACCGGGATCTTCGGCACGCCGGTCGAAACTCTCGCTGACAGACCGGAATCGGTGGAAAGACCTTGCAGGGCCGCATTGGCCAGCAGCATGTTCTCTGGCGCCACAAGTTCCTGGTCGTTTACGCGGCTGACCGTATAGCCGCCGCGGACCGCGGTTTTTCCATTGCCGAAGACGTCCCACGCGAATCCGGCGTTCGGGCTGAAGTCCTTCCACTTCCGGTTATACCAGGGGCGGTTGACGTCGCTGCCCACAAAGTCGATCGTGGCATCGGAGAGCAGGGTCTGCACCGCATTCCCCTTAATAATGGGCTGGACTTCGAGGCTGTCGCGCTCGTCGGCCACGCCCGGAAGTTCCCATCGCAAACCCAACGTGAGAGTGAACCGCGGCGATAACTTCCATTTGTCCTGAGCGTAAAATGCATAATCTCCCAGGCGCAGATGACGAAGGTAAGGCGCTCCCGGCACAAAACCGGACGTACGGCTGGTGACGTTGAAGGTCTGGCTGTACGAATCGATGTAGCCCCCAAGAGACGCGAGGAGGCTGTTGGCCGCGGAGAGATCGGTGCTGCTGGCGCCCGGCAGTTGCGTACGAGTGAGGGCCGGTTGACCAAACCCCATTCCAAGAGTGTAGGTAGGCACCGTACCGGCCTTGTCGTAAGACTCGACGAACACCTTCTGCCCGTGGAAGCCAAACTGGACATAGTGGCGTCCGTGCTGCCACGCGGCGTCGTCGGAGGCCACAAACGTGTTGGTCGTGCGGCCCTGCGACATAAACTCGTTCACCGGATTGGAAAACAGGAACCCGGTGAGGAGGTAGGGTCCGAAATTCTCAGAACTGAGGAAGTAGCCGTAGGTCAGATTGAAGCCGGCCCGCACTTCGTTCGTAAGGTTGGCCGAGGGCGTCCAGCGCCACGAGGTCGCCACCAGATTGGCATGGGTCGGGTTGTTGACCTTGGGAACCAGGGAGTAGTCGTTCTCCGCGTCCGGCCGGTCTAAGTTGTAACGGTTCCACAGGTACGATCCACTGATGGCGTGCTTGGTCGAGATGTTGTAATCGATCTTGCCCGTGACATTGTCGCGGATACCGTTATCCCGCTGGTTGAAGCGATAGCCCCCATAATTACGGCCATCGCCGACCTCGTTGCTGTTGATCTTGTCGGGCCCGGGCGTCTGGTTCAGAATGGCCTGCATGGCTGGGTCGATACCCGTCAGGCCGCGCACCGAGAGGACATTCACCTGCCGCTGGATTCCACCGGCGTTATACGTAAATAGACCCGTACGCGCGGTAGCCGTCAACAAACTCGCGGTGGCGGGCGCCTGCTGATGAGTGCGAAGCGCTTCATAGTTCGTGTAGTAGAACAGCTTGTCCTTCTTGATGGGACCACCGATGGAGCCCCCCAACGCGTTCTGGTTCAGGAAGGACCTTCCAATCCCCGACTGGTTGTTGAACCAGTCATTGGCCGAAAAGTAGTTGTTGCGATTATTCCAGAGCGCCTCGCCATGAACCTGGTTTCCGCCGGACGGAGTGGAAAAAGCGGTTTCCGTAGCTCCCCCGGACGCCGCGGCGTTGGCGTTCGAGGAAACCACCGTCATCTGGCGAACCTGGCCGAGCAGTACCTTGTTGGGGGTGTAGTCGAGCGCGTTATCGCGGATATAGTTGTCCTGGATGTTAATTCCATCGACCGTAACGTTGGAATAGGAGGTTCGCAGCCCGTTGATCACGGTGGTGGAATTCCCGTTCGATACCACCCCGGCCTGGGTTTGCAACATTGCCAGCGGGTCACGGTCGAGGAGTGGGAGGGCGCGCATTTCCTCCGTACTGATAGTGCCGGTGACTTCCGCACTGGAGGTCTCGACGCCTTCCACCGCGGCGGTAACTTCCACCGTCTGGCTGACCGAGGCCAACTGCAGCTTGATCTGCGGAATTGACGTTTCGCGCGCCGCGTCCACCGTGATATTCCGCACCGTCGCCTTGACAAAACCCTTCGAATCCACAGTCAGGTCGTAATCCGCCGGCCGGACCGCAATGAAATTGAACGTGCCATCCGAGGATGTCTTTACCGCCAGCAGCGCGCGTTTACCACCCGCGAGGTAAAGCTCCACGTCCGCATCCGGTATTGCGGCGCCGGAAGTATCTACTACAGACCCGCTAACGCGCCCGGAAAACTGGGCATGAATGGTGACCACCTGACAAAGAGAGACCGCCAGCAACCCTAAAGCAATCCGCATAATTCTATTGAACCCCAGAATTAGACGCTAGTGGCGGGCAAAGGTGTTTCAATGGTGTTCTTCTGTGCCGCCGTACCAATTGGATGTTAATTGCGTCGAACTTCGGCAGTCGATGGCCAGGGGGGCAGGGTTGCCGTAAGCTTGCAAGTAGATGGCGATCCTGTTGTACACGCTGATCGTTCGATAGGAGGCACGATGGTGAAATCGCGAATGCTCTTGGTCCTGGCGGCAGGGCTGGTGTGCCAGGGGCAAAATGCGCCGTTGGGCTTGTTCGAGAGCCACTCGGATGTCGGTACGGTGTTGACCCCAGGTACGGTGGAATATGACGCTCAGAAAGGCTCCTATCTGATCTCCGGGAGCGGTGAGAACATGTGGGCCGCCGCCGACGCCTTCCAGTTCGTGTGGAAGAAGGTTTCCGGGGACGTCGTCCTGTCGGCCGATATCACCTTTCCCACCACGGGGGGTGACGCGCACAAGAAGGCCGCGCTCATCATTCGGCAGAATCTCGACGCCAATTCGGCTTACGTGGACGCCGCTTTACATGGCGACGGACTCACCTCGCTCCAGACCCGCGATACAGCAGGCGCTCCCACCTATGAGATACAGGCAAATGTAACGGCCCCCCGCAGACTGCGCATCGAAAAGCGCGGGAAGTACTTTTTCGTCTCGGTAGCTGCCGAAGGCGAGCCGCTACACCCTTCCGGCGGTTCCGTGCAGGTAGCCATGCAGGAGCCGTTTTACGTCGGGTTGGCCGTCTGCGCTCACAACAAGGACGCAGTGGAGCGCGCCGTCTTTACGAACGTTAAATTGGAAAAACCGGTAACCACCGGTTTGACACTTTACAGCACGTTGGAAATCGCACCCCTGCCGGGCGATCGGCGGGCAATCTATGTCACACCCGGCCGCATCGAATCGCCGTCGTTTTCGCCGGACGGCACGGCAATCCTTTTCCAGTCGAACGGAAAGATGCAGCGTATACCCGCCGCGGGTGGAAAGCCGGAACCGGTGGAAGACGCCCCGGCAGCGGCCTCCGCAGCTAATGTGCAGGTTCCTGAAGACGATTTCCGTAATCTCTTCCCGCATCCTTCTCCCGATGGCCGGCGAGTGGTGATGCTCTCCTGCGAGAAGAGCGTGCGCGGCATGCCGCGCGATCAGGATGTCCTGCTGCGAGTCATGACGGTGGCGGACAAGAAGATCAACGTGATTGCCAGAATTACCGGAGGACAGGGGAGTATGGACTCTCCGTCCTGGTCGCCGGACAGCCGCCGGGTGGCCTACGTGACCTACCAGATGCTGCCCAAATAACAGGCATCTGAGTTCGCGGCGCGATTCACCGGAAGATCCTTTGACCCGGAGGTAGTCAAAAACAGTGCACGGACGATCTTCGTCATGGGCTCGATGCCGTAACCCATGGTTCATTTTCGCGGCAAGATTCTCGAGGTTGGCCGAAGCGGTGCTTAGAGAAAATGCCATGTCAGAGTTTGAGAAGGTCGCGGGATTCGATTTTGGCTTCGTCCAGTTCGATGCCGTAGCCGGGGGCTTCGGTCAGCGCGAAGTGAGCACCTTTTAGCTCCGGCGGGCTCTTCTCGAAGTGGTAGTACGATTTCATCTTGAGAATCAGGTACTCGGCCAGCGGACAGACTGCCGGCGACTGGCTCGCGATGACATGCAGCGCGGCATGGATGCTGTGGCCATGGGGGATCACGGGCACATCGAAGATGGATGCCAAGGTGCAGATCTTGATCAGTTCGGTCGTGCCGCCGCACCATTCCGGATCGCACTGCACCACGCTGAGGGCACCCTCTTTCAAATAGTCGTAGACTTCCCAGCGGCCCTGAATGTGCTCGCCGGAGGCGATCGGAATGGAGGTGCCTTTGCGAAGCTGCGCGAAACTATCGATTTTTTCCGCTTGGGTGGCCTCCTCGATCCAGCGCGGACGGTAGCGCTCCACCTGTTTGGCCCAAGCCAGCGTGTAGGTGAGATCCCAGCCGCTGTAGACATCGAACATCAGCTCGGTATCCTCGCCGACGGCCTCGCGCAGGAGCCGTACGAGATCGACATTCTTACGGAGACCTTCCGCGCCATCGCCCGGACCGTAGGCAAGGAACCACTTCTGATACCGAAAGCCGTCACGCTTTACCTGGACCGCGCGCGCCTGGGCCTTGTCCGGCTCGAGCGAATAGCCGAGACAACTGGCGTACGCTTCCACGGACGGGCGCGTGGGACCACCGAGCAGACGATACACGGGAGTTTTGAAGTAGCGGCCGCACAAATCCCAGAGCGTGTTATCGACCGCGCTGATCGCCATTAGGAAATAGCCGCGGCGGGCATGGCGGTTGGAGCGGTACAACTGGTCCCAAAGTTTTTCGTGGGCCAAGGCATCCTTGCCCATAAGAAACGGCCGCAACTGCTCATCCACGACGATCGCCACTTCCCTGTCGATCGGACCGTAAAAGCCATCCACTCCGGCATCTGTCCGGATTTTGAGGTAGATCGCGCTAACCGCCGCGTTGGATGACGTGGGATTCGGCGAATCGGCGTAAGGCTTGGGCCGCAGCTCGTCATAAATGTGGAGCGGATTCGCCTGATACTGCTGGTCGATACCGCGCGTCGCCGGACGGTGGCCGCGCACCTGCCACAGCTCGATTGCGGTGATTTTGAGAGGCTTCGCCTGAGCCAGGGGAGCAGCCGGCAACGCGGCCAGAAAATGCCTGCGGGTGAAGGCGTGATTATGGGACATCGCTCAATGTTACGCGGAACTTCAGGGTGAGGGGCTTGCCGGGTTGGAGAGTATAGCCGTCGGACGCGGCAGTCCGGCCTGGGAAGGAGGCGCCGACGAAGCCATAATTACGTAGACACCATTGAAACGGGCCGCCCTCGGGAGCGATCCTCAAGACGGCTTTCCTGCCGCCGTAGACGCCCTCCAATTCGGCCCATTTGCGCGGTATGAGGTCTTCGTCTTTGGAGAGCGCTTCCCCATCGGCGCGGAGGACGGTGTTTTGGCGATCGGCGAAGCGGGCGCTGAAGCCGCCGTAACTCTTGCCCTGTTCGCGCGAGCCTTTCAGCGTAACGGGAGCGCCGAGCGCCTCCCACGTAAGCTCCACCAACAATTCGCGCGACGGACCCGCGGCGGGCATGACGGTCAGCTTCAGAGCTTCCCGCACGATGTCCTTGCCATCGGCCTGCCAGTGGTTTGTCGTCTCGAGGGACCCGCCGGTGACGGACACTTTTCCGCCGGGGCGATGACGGGCGGTCATCGTCATCCAATTGTCGTAGACCTTGCCGGCGGTCTCGACGATGGGCCACGACCAGAATAGGCCTCGGTGATGCCAGTGGTCCTTGGGGAAATCGTCGAGCATGCTCACGCCGGCGGGAGTGTATGCCGGAAAGATATAGCAGCAGCGGCTGCGGTCGGCCGGGGCGCCTTCGTGCGACTGAATCCCATAGTTATAGACCAGCACAGGTTTGCCGGCGTCGCGCAGTTCTATGCGGCCATCGTGGTGGTCGGTCCAGGCGAACTGGGCGTGAGCGAGCAGGGGGAGGGACAGGAGAAGGGCGGCCAGAGGTGCGGCCGGAAAGCCGGTCATAGGATCTCCATTTTTTGCGTGTCGAAGCGGACCTTGCGGCCAGTCTCCAGAGACATGCCGGCCATACAGCCGGCAATGGCGTGTTGAAAGCCCTGATCGACGCCGGCCCGAGGGGTCTGGCGCGAACGCACGCACTTGAGGAAGTTGGCCATATGGGAATCGCACGGGATTTTTTCCAGAGCGGCGCCGGCCATCAGGCGCTTGGGATCGCGGCTGCCTTCGGCAAGCACCTTCTGATTATCGATGTCGAGGGTACCGAGTGTTCCGAACCAGAGATTGCGATTGCCGGCGGAGTTCGTCAGGCTCATAGAGAAGGTGACCAGGCACTCGTTGTATTCCACCATGGCCTGAAAAACGTCGGAGGTCTCGCGCCCGTCTTTCCAGAGGTAGACGCCGCCCATCGCCGCGGCGGATTTGGGATAGGGGTCGCGCAGGAACCAGGGAGCGAGATCGATCAGGTGGCACATCCAGAGACCGGCGATCCCGTTGGTGGTTTCATGGAACAACTGCCACTCGCGGAGTTTGCGCGGATTGAACGGGCCGGTAATGCGGCCGCCGAACTGGAAGGCTTCCCAATCGACGTCCTCGGGCTTGACGTTCTCATAGTCGCGGCGCCAGCGCTGCTCCTGGAAGTGGACCTCCATGGCGACGCGGGTCACCTTGCCAATGACGCCGTCGTGAATGGTTTTGGCCGCGCCGAGGAAGACCGGATCGCTACGCCGCTGGGTTCCGACCTGCACCACCTGTTTGGACCTTTTGACGGCCTGCCAAGCCATTTTGCCATCGGCGAAGTTTACCGCGAAGGGCTTTTCGACATAGACGTCCTTGCCGGCGGCGACGGCATCGGCGAGGATGCGCGGGTGGGTCATATCCGGGGTGGCGATGAGGACCGCGTCGATGTCGCTGGACGCGAGCAACTCCTGATATTTCGAGTACTGTTTCGGCGCGGCGCCGAAGGCTTGCCGGATATTGGCGGCACTTTGTTCGCGGTTAATGCGCCAGACGTCGCAGACGGCGACGATTGCGGCATTCTCACCCGAGCGCCGGAGTTCCGCGAGGTGGTCGCGGGAACGGCCGCCGCAGCCGATTTGACCGAGGCGGATGCGGTCGTTGGGAGATCCCTGCCAGGCGGACAGAGGAGCGGCCGCGGAGGCCGCCAGGAACGTGCGACGGGTGGTGTTCATAAAACTCCTCTCGAAAGGCTTCGAGGATGGAGCACGGCCGCTACATTCGAAGATTAGTTGTTCCGGCGAACGAACAGACTATAACTTGATTGCGAAATCGCAATCAAGGCGAGCCGCGCAAACCCGGCACTGCAGTTTGGGTATTTCGTGGCGCACGCTTTAGCGTGCAGGCGTGGGCTTCAGCCCACGCCGCGTGGGCTTCAGCCCACGCGTGCCGGACAACGCCAGGCCAGCCGAGCTGCGCTCGGCAAAATCGGCTGAGAGCCGATTTCTGCACGCTAAAGCGTGCGCCACCAAGGGCCAATCTCCAGGGCGTGGGCTTCACCCCACGCAAGTCGATTTCTGCACGCGAATCTTGTCCGGAATGCAATATCCGGAAACATAACGCGCAAGCCTGGAGTTATAGACAAGCCAATATCCAGCGGATCACTCAATCCGTGAATGCCACCGCTACGTCAGAATGTCCTTGATGACGTTCCCCGCCACATCCGTCAGCCGGTAATCGCGGCCGGCGTGGCGAAACGTCAGCTTCGTATGATCGAAGCCCAGGCAGTGCAGGATGGTTGCATGAAAATCATGGACGTGACACTCGTTTTCCACGATCTTCGCTCCGAAGTCATCCGTCTTCCCATACACCATCCCGCTCTTCACCCCGCCGCCCGCCAGCCACGAGGAGAACGCCCGGTTGTAATGGCCCCGCCCCATCTCGCCTTCCGGCCCCGGAGACCGTCCGAACTCGGTCGTGAACACTACCAGCGTATCCTTCAACATCCCCCGCGACTTGAGGTCGGCAAGCAGCCCGGCCACCGGTTTGTCGATGTTCTTCGCCAGCGGCGCGTGTGTGTGGATATCGCCGTGCGCATCCCAGTTCTTGCTCGACCCGACGTCGATCAGTTCGACGAACCGCACTCCCGCCTCCATCATGCGGCGCGCCACAATGCACTGCCAGCCAAAGCCGGTGGTCCCGCCGCGCTCCAGCCCATACAGCTTTAGCGTTGCATCCGTCTCCCTGGAGAGATCGAGCACTTTGGGCATCGTCATCTGCATGCCGAAAGCCGTCTCGTAGGATTTAATCCGCGCCTCCAGCATCGGGTCGCCCGGATGCCGCCCCTGATGCCTGCGGTTGAACCGTTCCAGCAGGCTCAGCTCCGCCTTCTGCAATTCCGGCGTCGCGGCGCGCCGGTTCAGGTCCGGCACCGGCTCTGGGCCGCTGGTGATCCGCGTTCCCGAATAGACCCCCGGCAGGAAATCCGACGACCACACCTGGCTACCGCAGTACGGCAACTCGGGCGCCAGCACCACGTAGCACGGCAGGTTCTGATTCTCCGTGCCCATTCCGTAAGCCACCCAGGATCCGACGCTCGGCCGTTTGAACGTTACTGATCCCGTGTGGATGCCTAACGTCGCCTGAAAATGATCGTTGTGGTCCCCGCGCATCGACCGGACCACGCACAGGTCATCCACGCATTCCGCAATATTCGGAAACAGGTCCGTCACTTCGATGCCGGATTCGCCATGCGGCTGGAAGTTCCATGGCGATCCCAACGCCTTCCCGCCCCCCTCGCGCGTCTTACCCTCTTTTTGATACTCCGCGAGTTTCGGCTTGGGATCGAAGGAATCGACGTGCGACATGCCGCCGCTGAGATAGATGAAGATGACCCGCTTCGCCGTACCCGGAAAATGCGGCGCTTTGGGAGCGAGCGGGTTGGAGGCTGTCGCCGCTCCTTCCTTAGCCATCAGGTCGCTTAGCAGTGCGGGGAACAGACCCGATCCCAACAGCAGGGACCGTACCACTTGCCGTCGATTGCACTCGCAAGGTTCCATATTCAATCCAAGGTCAGAAATTCGTTGCTCGCCAGCAGGACCCGCATCAGCGCGGGCCATGCCTGCTCCTCGCCCCCTGCTTCCGCCAGGAACTTTCGCATATCGCGGACCTCGTCGCCGGCGGGAGCACGTCCGTAGAGCACGTGAAAGGCATACCGCAGCCGTTCGACATCCGATTGCGCCGCGGAGTTCACACGCTTCGCCAAAGCCGCGGCCTGCGCGTGAAAGAACGAATCGTTCATCGTGTAGAGTGCCTGCAGCGCAGTCGTCGTCACCGGCCGCGTGCCTGTCTCGGCATTCGTATCGGCCCCGTCGAAGAGATCCAGAAAAGGCTGGCGGCGAATGCGCTGCTGCATCAGGTAGACGCTCCGCTTGTTGGTGGCAAACGTCTCATCCGCGCCGATGAAAGGCCTGTGCTGCGTGTACTTCCACTGCGGCTCGGGCGCGAACGGTTGCTCGCCGCCCGGAGCAGGATCCAGCTTGCCGCTCACCACCAGCAGCGAGTCGCGAATCTCCTCCGCATCCAGACGGCGCCGGTTGAATTTCCAGAGGTACGCGTTCTTGGGATCCTTCAGGGCGTTCTGCGGATTATCCCCGCTGGCCGTCTGATAAGCGTGCGACAGCATGATCAGCCGGTGCATCTTCTTAACCGACCATCCACCTTCCACGAAGCGGCTGGCCAGGTAATCCAGCAGTTCCGGATGGCTCGGCCGCTCGCCCCGCGCGCCAAAGTCGTCGGGCGTCGCCACGATTCCCTGCCCGAAGTGCCACTGCCAGATGCGGTTCACCATCACCCGTGCGGTCAGCGGATTCTTCCCGTCGGTGATCCACTGCGCCAGTTCCAGCCGTCCGCTACCCTTCTCCTCCGGCGGCACTTTCTGGCCGCCCAGGATGGTCAGGAAGCCCCGCGGCACCGATGGTCCGAGCGTCTGCGGCTCGCCCCGCACCATGATGCGCCCATCCACCGGCTTGCCTTCCGTCACTGCGTAGGCCTTGGCGATCTTCGGATAATCCTTGTGCAGCACGAACAGCCGCTCATGCGCCTGCTGTTCGGCTTTCTTCTTCTCTTCCGGAGTGGCGAATTTGATCCGGTTCGCCTTCATGTCCTCGATCCGGTTATCCAGCCCGGAAAGCTCGGTTTGCAGCGAATTGAGCTGTTCGGCCTGTTCCGGATTCAGCGCCACGAAGCCGTAAGTGTGCGGATAGATCTCGGTGCCCGCATGGGGATAATTGGTGCTCTTGAAGATGCCGAAGAGGGCGTAATAATCGGCGGTCGGAATGGGATCGAACTTATGATCGTGACAGCGCGCGCAACCCACCGTCAACCCGAGAATCCCCTTGCCGAGGTTATCGATGGTGTCGTCGATCGTGAGATGGAACTCCTGTATGCGAGACCCGAAGCGCCGCGAGTTCGCCAGGTAGCCGGTCGCGATAATCTTCTGCTGCCACTCCTCCCAGTTCGTCGCCGCCAGGTTCTCCCGATCCGCCAGAATATCGCCCGCGATCTGGTCACGCAGAAACTGGTTGTACGGCTTGTCGGCGTTGAACGACTCGATCACCCAGTTGCGGTACCGGTACATCGCGGGCACCGGAAAATCCGAGTTGTCGCCGGAGGTGTCGGCATAGCGGACCACATCCAGCCAGTGCCGCCCCCACTTCTCGCCATATGCCTGCGAAGCGAGCAAACGATCGATCGCCTTCTCGAACGCTTTGGCCGAATTGTCTTTCACGAAAGCATCAACATCGTCCGGCGATGGCGGCAGCCCGGTAAGATCGTAAGTCGCGCGGCGAATCAGCGCAAGCTTGGAAGCACGCGGCTGCTGCACGAGTTTGTGCTCGTCGAGTTTGGCTTTGATGAAGGCGTCGATCCCCGGGCCGCCCGGATCTTTCACCGGCTGGAAAGCCCAGTGCTGCCGCACCTTCTCCCAGTCGTAAGACGAGACCACCGGAGCCGCCCCGGAATCGCCGCGCGGATCCGGCGCGCCCAGCTTGATCCATTCCACGATCCCGTCAATCTGATAGGATTCGAGCTTCTTGCCCGGCGGCATTTTCAAATTGCCATTGCCCCGTACCGCCATTACGATTACGCTCTCTTCGGGCTTGCCGGGGACCATCGCGGGCACGCCCGAGTTGCCCCCTTTGAGCATTCCCGCTTTGGAATCGAGCAGCAGCCCGCTGGCCGGCTTGGCGGCTTTGGAGCTGTGGCAGGCGTAGCAGTTGTCGGCCAGGGCCGGGCGCACAATCTTCTCGAACACCGTCAGCCCGTCGGGATTCTGAGCCCACACGGAGGCCGCGCAGAGCAAGCCCGTACCCACTACCCTCATCCTGGCCTTTTAGTATACGACTGCACGCTGACGCATGTGACCGGCGGCCCGCTGATGATGGGTTCGGAATCCGGCGGCCAAGAGGAATCTATTCCAAGCCCAATTCCTGCAATGTCTTCTTCAGGTCTTGGTGATCGATCTGGAAGACAATCTGAAGGCTTTCATTCGCTCTGGAAAGAATATAGGAAGCGGCGGTTTGACGATACATCGGCTCGCTTGAGCTTCGATCAAAACGCATATTCCATACGACCTTGACCAGCATGTACTTCGGGTCCAGCGTAGATGCGGCGAGCGAGTCGATGTTCGAGGACACCAACCCCCGCGACCGAAAGAATTCTTTGCGTCGGGGAAGAACTGCCAGAAACTGTTCTTTCTTCACGCATTGAACACCCTCCGGTCCACCAAACAGGAAGACCTCGGCATAACAAGCCGCAATCTGCTCCACGTCAAATGCCGCGTTCGCAGCCTCATAGCGGGTGAAGAAGGATTTCACCTCGTCATTCTCGTTGCTCATCCGTCGCACGATAGCATGTCCTTCGGCGCAGGACGGCCGGGCATACCGGAGCGTCAGGAAATGTCGTACGCTCAATGCCGGCGAACCGTTTAGGACTTTCGAACGTCTGAGATCACGATGACTACTCGCCGTCTGTTTGTGGCTGCGTTGCTGAACTCGTGCTCGCGAGCGGAATCCGGAGTCCGCCTCAGGGCCAGACCGGTCGAAAGGCCAGAGCGCGATACGAGGGTCGGCGTCATTCCGCTCGAGTTGCGAAAGGATCGGGACGTCCTCCTTTATGTACCGAAATCGGCGCCGGATCCGGCTCCTCTGGTGCTCTACCTCCATGGGGCTACCGGTGACGAGCGGCAGGGCGTTCGCCGGCTGGGCGATCTGGCGGAAGAATTCGGTTTTCTGCTGCTCTCTCCGGCATCGCGGGAAACCACATGGGACGCGATCCGTTCCGGCTATGGACCTGACGTGCGGCTGATCGACGCAGCGCTCGACAAAGTATTTGCGCAGCGGCGCGTGGACCCGCGTAAGATCGCGGTCTGCGGCTTTTCGGACGGAGCGTCGTATGCGATCGGACTGGGTATCTCGAACGGCGATTTGTTCCGTGCGGTGATCGCGTTCTCGCCTGGCTTCGTCCCTTCCGGAGTGGAGCGGGCGGGCAGGCCTCGCATCCTGATCTCCCATGGCACAAAAGATCAGATCCTGCCATTCGAGAATACCAGCGGCCAAATGCTTCCACTCCTGAAACAGGCGGGATATGACGTGACTTTTCGAGAATTCGATGGGCCGCACACCGTGCCGCCACAAGTCGCGCGAGAAGCGATGGAATGGTTTCTGAAGTGATGCACGGAACCGTCCTTCACGCCTGGTGCTTACGCATCGGGGCCGGTTATCGGCGGCCATTGGGACCAACAGAAGCAAGCCCGCCATGTGTTCCGCGGCCGCGCCGGCAATAGCAACCGCGCGCGCCTGCATTCCAGGCGAAGAAGTTTGCAATTAACATTGACCCTCCTTGCTAAGACGACCAATTATAGGCCAGATCAGCGGCGCATGAACTCCGAAAGCAAAGGGACTCGCCGCCTGTAACAATCGCCCGGCGCTGGCTCGCGCATCGGAGCTTCATTGGCTGTCCGGGCCGCGCTCCGATGGCATCCCAGCTCGCCAATTTACTCCGAGTCAGCAGGCCCTCGCGCCGAAGCGAACTGTGCCTCCAGAAACGTCCGCACGCGCTGCTGAATGACGCTCCGATGGGTAAACAGGCTGACGTGCCTGCCGCCTGCGATCGACAGCAGCTCGCCGTGGGGTAGCCGCGCGGCCAGCGACTCCGCCTGCGCGAACGGCACGGCTTCATCATGCGTGCCGTGTATCACTATGGCCGGAGTATCGATTCGCTCCAGCGGCCAGTCGAACAGGACGCGCGCTTGCGCAATATCGTTGCTTGTGCCGGCTAGCCGGTCCGCCATCCGTTCCAGCACACTCAACTGGTTCTCCCGGAACAGAGGGCCGACCACAGGATCATTCAACACTTGTGCTCGTAGCGTCGCATCGGGAATGGAGCGCGATGCCGCGCGATCCGGATCTTCCATCAATTTCCGCCGCATTCGGGATACCAGGGGCGGAATGCGCGCCATCAGAACCATAAGCTGAAACCGCAGCGGTGGTGAAACTTTTATGGGAGCGCTGCACGCCGAGATCATCACCAGCGCTCGGCAACGCTGAGGATGCCGCAGAGCAAATTGCAGCGCGCACTGCCCTCCGCCGGAGACGGCGATTACGGCGGCCTCGCGAACCTCCAGCGCGTCGAGTACGGCGCCGCACAGATCGGCCTGCCGGCTCGGCTCTCGCCCTGCCGCCAGGGGAGTTCCGAGATAGCCCGGACGTGAAACCGCAATCAACTCGAATCCCGGCGAACCCACTGCCAGCGTACCCAGTCGAAGTCCCTGGTCCCAGCCACCCATGGCTCCATGAAGTAGCAGCACGGCAGGCCCTTCGCCCGACCTGGCATATTCCATATTGCCTAGCGGAGTGCAGGCAATCTCTCGGCGGATCATGGCCGAACTCTCTTCGGGGTTGGCTTTCGATTCGTCATAGTTGGCGTAGTTCGGGTCGGCCCGGTTGGAGCCCTTCCAGGCCGCAACGAAGTGATTTTCAGAAGGTCCATCGGGCGCTGACGGTCCTGTTCACAAGTCAAGTGAACCGGGGGAGTCCGGCTCGTCGGCGTGCATCGCCTGAAAGATGCCGCTCCCTGCCACCGAGCCCAGCAACCCGGCCAGCAGGAACCGCCTGCTTGTCGATTCATGAATACGCGACTCACGTTGTTCGCCTCCTGTCAGAAACCGCAGCCAGCGGCCGTCACCAGCGAAAGCGTATAATAGCTCCGCGACTGCGCCGGCTCCAGGTATGCACCCGCGACCACTGCGGAGCATCTCCATTTGTCAAACGGTGGCGGGCGGAAATGGCTGGTGCATTCCCGACGCTCGAATGGCTTTGTTAAGGGCCTGCATCGATAAATCCGCTTGCTTTTCAAACATTAGAGCGCCGTCGACGCCGTTGAGAGCGAAACTATGCCGGAGCATCTGCACTGTGGCGTGGTTTACTGGCATTCCTTCCGCGGCACCCGCGACGTCACGCCTAAGCGTAAGACGCTGACCGGGGTTTCGCGCATTCCGCCGTGTAAACACCGGCAGGAAACACGTGCAGGAGCACCTTCGAAATTCTCTGCATCCTGGCGAGGAGTACAAAAAGCAAATTGGATTCTCGGGCCCGCGTTACAGCGAACCGGCCGGGGATGGGCGGCACTACTTCTTCAGTGCCTCGAGTTTCAGGTTCGAAAACACCGCCGTCTCCAGCGCCGTGGCAACGTGTGACGATACGCCTAGCCCCACGTGGACCGGGTCTTTGATACGCACATACTCCACCGGCCCTACCTCCTTCAGTTCGCCACCGGGTTTGCCGGCATACATCGTGTAGCGGCTGCCCTGGCGGACGATCCGCAGGCGCGCCGGACCATCGATATTGATGAACGTCTGGTAGGTGCTCTCGTTCGCCACGCCGCGAAACTGGAGCGACGTAAGTCCGTTGCCGTGCGATACCGCATCAGCGTAGGCAGCGCCTGAGGCCAAGCCTCCTCGCACCATCAGCATCGCCTTACGGTGCTCGGTCGGGCTCGTACCTTGCCAGGTAACATCCGCGGTCAAACTGAGGTCGCCGGACATGCGCGACCAGATGAAGTAGAAGGCGTCGGTCGTGTCCCAGACATTGGCGCCGCCCCCCGTAATGCGGTACTCCTGCTTCACCGGATCGAATTCGGCTTTGCTGCCTGGCGTCGCGTCGCCCACCGGTCCCTGGTTGGTAAAGATTCCGACCGGGCCCTCCGGTCCGCGGCGCGGTTTGAGTTCCGAGCAACAGGGCGTCCCAACCGGCTTCGGTTCCATCAATTCAGCGCGGGTCAGATTGGGGTCGTAGAGATTCAGTTGCCATTTGGCATCGCGTCCGATTTTCGGTTTTTCTGGCAGCGGCGCCTGCCGCGATTGCAGTTCCCTTGCGGCGGCCTCCATTTCAGGCACGCCGAACGCGACATGGTTCATGACGCCGCGCGTTCGCGTGGTCGCGTTTTGCACGTTGCACATGTATTCGATCCAGTCTTCGCCATCGGGGACGCGCATGCTGATCCAGTCGGCGGAAGTGTCGGTCTTACCCCCGTGCCACATTTCATCGAAGCCGAGGATGTCTTTGTAGAAATGGTCTTCTTCCGCGCGATCTCTCACCAGGAATCCCGCATGAATCATGTGTTCGGAGATACGCGTGGCAGGCATGAGTAAACCGAACTGCTTCCCCGGAATCGAGCCCGTGAGGTATTGGACGAAGGCGATGCGGTGGCCTTCGGGATCATTGACCTGGAAGCTGAGGTTGCCGTCCCATCTTTCGCCTACCGTGGCGGGAACGCCGACGCCTTTGCTGGCGAGATAATCCCGCATGCCTTTGGCGTCCGCAGTCTGGAAGGCCACTTCAATGAGGCGGTCTTCGTCTTCCGACTTCAGCGTTTGGTAAATTTCGAGGTACTGGTGGTCGTTGACTTTGAACCAGGCGGCTGGACCGAGGCGCTCAGGCATGACCAAAGCGTCGGAGAAGCCGAGGTCATGGCCGTAGAACTGGCGCGCGGCGGCGAGGTCATTGGTCTTCAGCGCGACATGGGCGATACCTGTGATGGGCGGGCGTTTCACACCGCTCTGCGAGAGCAGGAACGGCGCCGTGGCGGCGGCCAGTACCGCGCAAACAAGAATACTGAACCTCAACATACGGTCTAGTATATGACGCGCTGGATTATTTGTTCGGGTGGACAACATTACTGCTCGTGACGATAATCGCAGAATGCAGCACAAACCTGGAATGGACGCTTTCTCGGCGCCGGTCGGGGCGGATTTTCCGGCTTCGGGTTTACCCGGCGCAGATTGCGCTTGACGCGCCTTCCGCCTTCGTTATATAGTTTCACCCAACAACAAATCGAGGGGTTATACGCCGGACTTTTGGGGGTGTGCCCTGTTGCCCCTACATGTTGTGGAGGGAAAATCGAATGTCTAAACTCCTTCGTGTTGCTCTGTTGCTGAGTTTGGTGGCCGGCTTGACGACTGCTCAGACGGGCGTTGGCCAAATTCAAGGCACTGTTTCGGACGCCAGTGGGGCCGTAGTGCCCAATGCCACCGTTACGCTTCAAAACACGCTAACCGACAACTCCTTCCGGACTGTCGCCAATGAGGCCGGCCTTTACGTGTTCCCGTCCCTGACACCTGGCGACTATCGCCTCACCATATCCGCTGCCGGTATGAAGAACTGGGAAGGCACAGCAAGCCTGGTGGCTGGGCAGCGCGCGGTCATCAACGTCTCTCTCGAAGTGGGTCGTTCCACCGAACAGATTACGGTTGCAGGCGATGTTACACCCTTGCTGTCCACCAGCAGCCCCACTGTGGCGACCGTCGTGGAGCGGGCGCGCATCGAGCAGCTTCCTTTGAACGGCCGTAGCATCCAGACGCTGCTTACGATTGCGGTGCCGGGTCTGGAAGGCAGCACGAGCCAACCCAAAGTCTATGGTCTGCGGGACTCCGCCATGGACGTGCTGCAGGACGGTGTAACCCTGCAGGACCGTAACACCGGCAGTATTCAGTCGCGGCCTCCGGGACTCGACACGATCGAGGAGTTCCGTGTGGAAACGGCGGTATCGAGCGCCAAGCTGACGCGGCCCGCCAGTGCCATGATGATCACCAAGAGCGGCACCAATGAGGTACATGGGTCTCTATTCGAAACCGGGCGCAACAGCGGCTTCGGCGTCGCTCGCCAGCGCCAGGACACCTTCACTAAGGCGCCGCACCTGGTGCGCAACGAATTCGGCGCCTCCATGGGCGGCCCGGTCTATCTGCCCAAGATCTACAACGGCCGAAATCGGACTTTCTTCTTCGCCTCCTGGGAAGAGCTTCGCCAACGGCAGGCAAGCACTACTACCTCAGCAGTCTGGACCGACGCGATGCGCCGGGGCGATTTCAGCGGTCTGGTCGATAGCCAGAATCGCTTGATCACCCTCTACGATCCCTGGTCTGTGGGCGCCGGTCCCAACTATACCAAGACGCCCTTTGTCGGCAACCAACTGCCGGTTCTCCGAGAGTCGCCGCTGGCCAAGTACATGTTTGGTGTGACCCCGTCTCCCACCAACAATCTGAGCCCGCTGGTCGGTAGCAATTTGACCGCTCTGGCTCCAGTGAACCAGAACCAGCGTACATTCACCTTCCGCGGGGACCATCGCATCGGCGACAAGGACCGCATTTACGGCCGCTATTCACCGGGCCATTGGGATCTGTTGCAACGCCGGTCCTTCTCCACCGGCGGATTCCCGATCACCTCCGACGGCCTCTACAACCGTGAAACTTATCTGGAGCTGTCGCACACCGCCATGGCTTCCTGGTCGCACACCTTCGGCCCCACGCTGTTTGTCGAAAACAACTTCAACACGTCCCTCATTAACTGGCAATACAGCTATAATCAGGCCGGATCCCAGCAAGACATTTCCGGCCAGTTCGGCACGCCGAATCCCTTTAAACAACCCGGCGCACCGTACATCAACAACGCCCTCTACCAGGGAGTCAGCTTGAATGGCATCGTGCCGCGCACTCAGTACACCAAGGTCTTCAGCGGCGAGCAGAATTACTCATGGAGCCGGGGCAAGCACCAGATCGAGTTCGGCTGGCGCTATCAGCAGGAGATTCTGGATACCCTACCGGATGCCCCCGAGCAGTCCATTCTGTCTTATGCCAGCAACGCCACCGCTCTCTATAATCCCGCCACCGGCACCGCCTTCGGCGCGCAGGCTCTGACCGGAGACAACGGCGCGAACTTCTTTCTGGGCGCGGCGGATGCGTACCAGCAGACACGCCGCCCGCAGAACTTCAACATGCGCGGCAAGGACGTGGCCGGTTATCTCCAGGACAACTGGAAGGCCACGCGCGACCTGACCATCAACCTGGGAGTACGGTGGGAGTACCTCGGACCCTACACGGATTCAAAAGGAATGACGGCGGGTTGGGATTTCGCGGATAAGGCGCTCGTTCGCAACGTCACGATCGACCAGATCGTGCAGAGCGGTTATACGACCCAGGCGCTGGCCGACCAGTTCGCCGCCGTCGGCGTCAAATACGTCACGCCCGCACAGGCCCACCTGCCGGACAACATCGTCTCCATCAGCAAACATGATTTCTCTCCGCGCGTCGGCTTCGCCTGGAACCCGCGCCTTGGCTCCAAACACCTGGTGATCCGGGGAGGGTACGGCATGTACTTTTTCCCCATTCCCGCACGGACGTTCAGTGAGTTGCGGCTGAATCCACCCATGCAGGGGACCTATCGGTTAAGCTGGAACGATCCGGCCTATACCGTGGATGGTCTGCCCAACGCGCTCTTGCGGTACGCGCCGGACGTGATCACGGGCGTGAATTCGGCCAACGCGATCCGCATCGCGCCGCCCGCCCCCGGCATCCAGATGACCGCGCTGAATCCCGATCTGCCAACTGCCAAAGCGCACCAATACAATTTCACCGTGGAGCATGAGGTGGTGAAGGACACAGTGGTGCGCGCCGGGCTCATCGGCACCAGGGGACGTAATCTGGAGATGATGGAACTGTTCAATCGGAACCCCATCAGCAACTACGTCTGGTATGTGAACACCGGACTTCCGCTGCCCACGGGCACATTCGCCAATACCGCTCGCCGGGCTTATGACCAGACGGTCTACGGCGACATTCGCGTTTACAGCAAATTCGGATATTCGAACTTCACCGGAGTGCAACTCGAAGCCGAGCGGCGCTTCAGCAAAGGCATGGCGTTCCAGTTCTTTTACCTGCTGAGCAACTCCATGTCCACCGGCGCGACGCCTTCGCAGGGCGGCGATTTCACGGTCAACGGAATTGAGCAGCCCGACCGGTTTTTGGCCGGCAACTATCCCTCGAGCGTGGCCGATCGTGAGCGCTTCTATCGTTACTCGCGCGACGGAGACATCCCCAAGCACCACATCCGCTTCAATTACCTTTATGATCTGCCGCTGGGCCGTGGTAAGAAGCTCTTCGGCAACGTGGGCAAGAAAGCCGACCGGCTGGTGGGCGGCTGGCAAATCGCCGGATATGGCAGCACCAATAGCCGTTGGTTCGCACTTCCCGCTACCAACTGGGGCTCCGTCAATCCGGTGACTAAGTATGGCCTGGTTCCGATCAACGATTGCCGCGGGGGCGCTTGCTTCGCCGGATATATGTACTATGACGGCTATCTGCCCGCAACGGTCATCGCCGACAGCAGCGGCCGTTGCGCCGCGAGCGCCACGGCATGCGTGTTTGGCGTGCCATCCGGTTACAAGCCGGTGTCCTCACCTATCAACCCCGCGGTGATTGGCGGGGACGCGAATTTCAACAACACTAACAACGTGCTCGTTCCGCTAAAGAACGGAACGAATCAGTTGGTGGCGTTCGACACGGGATTAAATCCGCTGCGCAATCAGTGGGTGGCGGGACCCTGGCTCACCAACCTGAGCGCGAGCGTTTACAAGTCCGTGGCGATTACGGAACGCGTGAAACTCCGCATCAATCTGGATGCCTTCAACGTTCTCAATCAGCCGGGTCTGGGCACTCCAAGCACGGAAGGCATCATCAGCCTTCGCAACTCGGCGCAAGGCGCCCGGGTTCTGCAATACACCGCGCGCATCAGTTGGTAAGTGGATTCGAGCGGCGCCTCCCCGTTGAGCGGATACGTCTCGATCCTCGGCAGCACGCCGGTGAGTTCGGCAAAACGCAGTGTATCCCCGGTATCCGCAGGCGATCCGGTCGTCCAGCCCTGAATCGCCCTTGCCACACAGTCCTGCAAGAACCCCTTCGCTGAGGCAAGTCGGAGTTTCGTCAGGGTTAAGATAAATCGTCGGCTGCCGAGTGCAACCGGCGGTCGCGAAGCGATTGGGACGGACAGATGACGACCAGACCGGCTATTCTCAGCGACGCTGCGAGGATTGCCCAAATCTACAATGAGGGCATCGACGACCGGATTGCCACTTTCGAAACACGCCATCGCACCCCGGAGGAGATCCGGTCCTGGTTCGACGGCCGTCATCCGCTAGTGGTCGTGGAGGACGGAGCAGCCGTGGTGGCATTCGCCGCCACCTTCCCTTATCGCGACCGGGAGTGTTACTCCGGAATCGCGGAGACATCGATTTATGTTTCGCGGAATGCGCGAGGACGGGGTGCCGGAAAGCTCGGCCTGGCGTGACGTCATCATCGTGGAGCGGCTTCTGAAATCCAACCTGTGAAATTGGTTGCGCGCCGCTCGTTCGCAACGCAATCCATGCAGGGAACTTGTGGCGTGCCCCCGTGTTATATTGTTGCCATGCCGAGCGGTTATATCCCCATCTTCCTCTTTCTGGTGGTCGCAATCGCTTTCCCCGTGGTGACGATTCTGGTTGCCAAATTGATTCGTCCCTCGGCTCCGTTCTCCACCAAGCTGGAGGCTTACGAGTGCGGCATTAAAGCGGCGTCGGATTCGCGCGGCCGGTACACAGTACGTTTTTATATCATCGCCATCTTGTTTGTGATCTTCGACGTGGAAACCATTTTCCTGTTCCCTTGGGCAGTTCGGTACCGGGCGTACGGCTGGTTCGGCGTCTGGGAAGTGGGAGTATTCCTTGCCATCCTGGTCGTCGGTTACATCTGGGCGTACAAAAAGGGTGCTCTCGAATGGGTGTGAGGTTTTCTCGTTATCTTCTGACTTGCATTCCCCTGATCATTGGAAATTGCCTGCACGCGGCGCCGGTTCTGCGCCTGGTCAGCTCGACGGTCGGCCCGATTGCCGTGGCGACCAATTCCTCCGCGGGCACTCGCACCATCGAAGCGTATAATGCGGGCGACGGTGCGCTCGCTCCGGCCCTGTCGTCGTCCGTGACATGGATCTCGCCGACCGTGAGCGCGGCTCGCAATTGCACCACCACTACGCAGGCCAAGACTTGTATTCCGCTCCAGCTTGCCCTGAACACCGCCTCGTTGCCGGCGGGGCTGCAAAGCGGGACCGTCACGGTGAGCGATCCGAATGCGTTCGATGCGCCGCAAACCATCGTCGTGACCGTGCGGGTGGGGGGGTTCGATAAGTATGTTGCTCCGGGCAGCACCACCGACCTGTTCTTCACTACCTCCAGCCAGGTGAACCCGAAGGCTACTACCCAGTCCGGCGGAAACTGGTTGAGCGTCGCCCTCGATGGCACGGGGAGTTTTCGCTTCGAGTTTCCGTACCGGGTCCGTCTGAACCCGGATATTGGGCTCGCACAGGGAACGTACTCCGGGAGTGTGACGACCACCGGGGCGTCGTCGGCAGTGGATAACCAGACGATTCCCGTGACGCTGCGAGTGACGACCCAGGCGATCGCGCGGCCGGTGCCGGATTCCGTATCGGTGCGGCTGGCGCAAGGTGCGCCGGCTTCGGCAGTGCCGATTGCGATTGCGAACGACGGCCCGGGCGCGCTTACGGTGCAGGGCGCCACCGCCACGGGGCAAGGCGTTTCCGCCGTATCCGCTTCGGGCGCGGTCACGGTAACACTCGACCCCGGCACGCTGGCGCCCGGTGTCTACACGGGCTCAGTGGCCATCGCCACCAACGCGGCCAATGGCACGATCAACGTCCCTGTGAATTTCGAAGTGGTGGCCAAGGGCGCGCCCCTGATCTATTACCAGGGAGTCTTGGACAACGCGACCTTTACACCCGGCGATACGGTATCGCAGGGCGACATCATGGTAGTGAAGGGCGAACAGTTCTCCTTCAGCCCGCTGACGCTCGGCAAGGCGGCGCCCCTGGATACGACGGTAGGCGGAGCCACCGTTCTGGTGAATGGCACTCCTGCCCCGATGTACTATTCGTCATACGGCCAGTTGGCGTTCCAGATGCCGGTGAATACGGCCTTGGGCACCGCGCAGATTCAGGTGCAACGCGAGGGGCAAAAGAGCAATACCGCGACAGTCACGGTGGCCGACCGGGCGCCGCGGCTGCTGCGGATCGGCACCACGTCCTACGGCGCGATTCAGAACGCCGCGGACTTCAGCATCCCGATGCCAACGGGCGCGATCCCGGGCGTGCTGACTCATCCGGCGAAACCCGGCGATACGCTACTGATCTACGGAATCGGGATGGGGCCGACAAGTCCGGCGGTCGCGACCGGCGACCCGGCTCCGGGAGCGCCGCCATTCGCGTCACTGACCGTTACCCCGATGGTGGTCTTCGGCAGCAGCATCGCGGGCATTCCGGCGACGCCGTTCTTCGCGGGACTCGCGCCGGGCTTTGCCGGACTGTATCAGCTCAACGTGACGATCCCACTGGACGTGACCAAGGGCACGGTGGATGTCACGGTCGGATTCGGAACCAGCGCGAGCAACACCGTCCAGATCGAGATCCAATAGGCACGCGGCGTTCGCACTCGTGCTGCCGCTTTCGGGCATGCGGGTGTAGAATCAGGGGCGATATGACTCGGGTTCTCTGGCTAATGGTTGCCGGCTGCCTCACTCTCCGCGGCGCCGACGCCGACTTGATCCTCCACAACGGCAAGATCGTCACGGTGGACGGAGCGTTCACCGTGCAGCAAGCCGTGGCGCTCAAGGCAGGGCGCATCTCCGCCGTGGGGAGCAACCGCGCCGTGTTGGCGGAGCGAGGACCGCAAACCCGCGTCATCGACCTGCACGGACGCACCGTGCTGCCCGGGCTGTTCGACAGCCACGTTCACGCGCTGGAAGCGGGGCTGAGCGAATTCCGGGGGCCGCTGCCGCCGCTCGATTCCTTTGCCGCCGTCCAGGCCTACATCCGCCAGCAGGCCCGCAGCATTCCCAGGGGAGAGTGGATCGTGGTGCCGCGCACCTTCCCCACCCGTTTGAATGAAATGCAGATGCCCACGCGCGAAGTGCTCGACGTGGTTCGCGACCACCCGGTGATGTTTGACGCCAGCTACGTGGTGATCGCAAATTCCCTGGCGCTCTCCATGAGCGGAATCACCCGCGACACGCCGAATCCGCCCGGCGGCGAAATCGTCAAAGACAAAAACGGCGAGCCCAACGGCATCCTCAAGAATGCCCAGGGACTGCTCAAGCGCCAGCGCAGTTTCGCGGGTATCTTTAGCGAGTCCGAAAAGCTGGACGCGCTGCAGGACCAGCTCAAGCGATACGTTGCCGCCGGCTTGACCTCGGTAAACGACCGCGCGGTGGACACCGAGCAGATTGCGCTGTACCAGAAACTCAAGGAGCAGGGGCGGCTGCCGATTCGCGCGGCGCTCACCTGGCGTCCGGACGCCTCGCGCCCCACCGCGGACCTGGTCGCCGCCATCGATGGCGCGCCATACACCACGGGCACAGGCGACGACTGGCTGAAATTCGGCGCCTTCAAGCTCACGCTGGACGGCGGTATGACCATCGGGACGGCCTACCAGCGTTATCCCTACGGCGAATTTGGAAAGCAGCTCTACGGGAAGACCAATCCGGACGATCGCGGCCAGTTATTCATTCCGCCGGACAAATTGCTGGCCGTGATGCGAGAGGCGCATAATCGCGGATGGCAACTGACCACCCACGACCAGGGCGGCGCGGCGGTGGATACCTGGCTCGATACCCTCGCGGCGCTCGATCGCGACCGGCCGATTCGCGATTCGCGGTCCTTCGTGATGCACGCCAGCTTTCAGAGCCCCGAAGCAATTGCCCGTATGAAGAAGATGGGGATTCTGGCGGACACACAGTCGCAGTGGCTGTACTACGATGGCCCCGCGTTGAGCAAGGTGTTCGGCGCGGCGGGGATGCGCTACTTTTTCCCCCTGCGCTCGTATCTCGACGCGGGCATCGTTGTGGCGGCGGGAAGCGATCACATGATCGGCCACGACAAGAACCGGGCCGTCAATCCGTATAATCCATTTTTCAGCATGTGGATCGAAATCGCGCGCCGCACGAGTCACGGGGACGTGCTGGTCCCGGAGGAGAAGATCACCCGCGCCGAGGCGTTAAAAACCCATACCATCTGGGCGGCATACCTTCAGTTTTCGGAGAAACAGAAGGGATCGATTGAGACCGGAAAGCTGGCCGACCTGGTGGTGATCGATCGCGATTTTCTGACCTGCCCGGAAGACCAGATCAAGAGCATCGAGCCGGTAATGACTATCCTGGACGGCAAAATCGTTTACGAGTCGCCTGCTCGCTGACGGACCCCTCCGCTATCGGACACGGGGGAGCTGCTTCCACTCCAGCCGGCTGCCTGGACGCACCTGCTCCGCCCACTCGTCGAAAGGCAGCAGCAGTTCCCGATAAATCAGGTAGCTCATGTCCACCGTGCGGTCGGGGACGTGGTCCTTAATATCGTCCAACTCGTGCAGGAAGCGGCGGCCATTGGCCTCCGCCACGCGCGGATACCAACTCCTACCCCACACCTCGGTGGCCTGCGACCATGCGGCGTTCCGCGCATCGCGGATTTCACGGGCCTTCTGCAATGCCTTATCGATTCCCGCGGGCGTGCCATCGCGCAGCAGTTTGTCGATAATTCCCAGCGAACTGAGCAGTTCGAGATTCTGGCGGCAGAGCAGCGCGATCGAGCGAAAGACTTCCAGGTTGTACCGGTTGAATTCCACACGCCCGAGGTTCTCATCCAGCAGCCCGAACAGTTCGCGGTTCTCCAGCATAGCAGCCGCGGCCACTTCCAGGCGCCGGGCGTTATCGCGCGTCCAGGTGGAATCGCCCGAAGGAGGCGGCAGCGGCACGGATTGATCGTTGGCCGGGCGCGGCTTGTCGAACATGCCTTGCGAGTTGCCGAGGATCGGTTTGGGCGCCTTGGATGGACCGGTGTCCCACGTGTCGGTGTAGAACTGCGCCTGACGGCTCATCAACTGGTAGACACGATCCATGCGGACCGCCGTGCGGCCGTAAAAGAGAGGATAGAAAGCGTTCGAGGAATCGCCCGCGGCGGGGTTCCAGGCCGCCGCGGAAATCGCGGCATATCCCAGCCAGAAGGTTTCGGTGTGCAGCCCCGCATCGGCCCACGCAGCCACCACCGTGCCGAAAACATCGGCGTCCTGGAGCGCGGGGTCGGCCGTGATCTTGTGGATGGCGTCCGGGACGCGCGGCATTCCCGCGCGGCCGCGGTGCAGTTTCTCCGCCGCGGGCAGGATGGCGTAGTCCGGGAACATCCGCTCTTCGCCCTGGGTCGACACATAAATCGTCTGCCTTATGCCGCGGGCTTTGAACGCGGCGTTGAACGTCTGGTCGTTGAGCTCGCCGTTTACCAGGTACGACGGGAGGAACGGAACGTCGGCCGGTTTCAGCGGGTGCTCGCCCCAGAAGATGACCGTTCGGCCGCGATCGTGCAAGTAGCCGGCCGCGCGGTCGAGAAACTCCGCAAGCAGTTTCCCCACGCTGCCGAGCTCGCGCGCCCGGTCCGCCTCATGGCACTGAGAGTTGTTGGCGAGGCCGACATAGTAGGGCTCGTCGGTCGAAAGATAGAAGTACTTGACCCCCGGATTGGCATCCAGCAGGTCCTGGTACATGCCCTCGAGGAGTTTGTACGAATCGGGATTGGTGGCGCAAAGCTGATAGTTGCTCTCGGGGTATTCGCGCAGCCGGGCGTACTCGGGATGCTTGAGGATGAAGGCGATGTGTCCGGGGCCGTCGAGGAACGGGACGAGCTGGATATGATAGCGCAGGCCGTACGCGGTGAGTTCGCGAAGCTCCGCCGGAGAAAACGCGTACGGTTCCACCAGGGCGGGCGCGCTGCGGTATTGAAAATGGCCCTCCAGCTTCAGCGCAAAGGCGTTGATCTTGAAAAAAGCGGCCGTGCGCATAGCGCGCTTGAGGTACTCCGGCCGGTCCAGGTGGTGGGCATCGTCCCAATAAATCGCGCGGAAGGGAAGGTCGGGCCAATCGACGATGCGGCCTTCGGGAAGCTGTAGCTGACCGTTATTCTTGCGGAGCAACTGAACGAGCGTCTCGATCCCATAGAACAGGCCGGTGGCGGCATTGGCCCGGATCTCGATAACGCGCGGACTGAGGTCGAGGCGATAGGCCTGTTCGGCGGCTTCCGGCTTTTCGCCCGCCGGAACCGAGCCGGGCACGATCGCCATTCGCAGCACGCCACCCTGTCCGCCCGAGGCCAGCCGGAGCTTGAACCGCTCCTGCAGTTCCTCCCGGAGGACGTCGATCTCGGCGGTCGCTCCCGATTCGATGCGCCACTGCGGACCGAACGAAAAATCGCCGGGATCCAACTGGACGTTCCGCGGCTCCGGAAGGACCGCATAGCCCCTGGCACGGAGCGCCGATGTTCCGGCGGTCTGCGCGAGTAGCGCTGCCGGCGCTGCCACTGTCCACAATAGGAGCGCGAGTCTCATCCCGTAATTAGGTTAATCGAGCAGGACGGCGCCGGTTCCCTGAATCTGATAGATCGTCATACCGCTTTTGATGGAATTCGGATTGAATTTCCTGCCGGACTCCTTGGCCTCTTCTTCGGCCCGCGCCACCGCCTGTTCCCGCGTCAGTTCGAGCTTGTTGAGTTTGCCCTCGGCGATGGCGAGCTTACCGGCGGAGTCTTTCGGAAACTCGATCTCTCCATCGTTGACCTTGATGCGAACCTTCTGGCCGTCCTCGTTCGTCAGGTCCATCCAGCAGCCCATCATCTGGCAGACTTCGACGATCTTGCCCTTGACCTGAACGGTCTTGCCGACATAGTCGCCGGAGTGTGCCAACAGCGTAGCCACCGTTACCGCCTCTTTCAACGTGAGGGGTTTGCCCAGCTTGATTTCGGCGGCGGAGAGCAGGCCGGCGGCAGCCAGCAGAATGACGAAATATCGCACCATGAGTTCTATTCTACTTCGGCGCGGCCCCATCGCCGGCCTTAATCCAGTCTTCGTTCAAACGCGCGTGTTTGATGGACTTCCCCTGGGGAACGAAGTAGCTGTAGGTCACGTGGATGAAACCGTCCTTGGCCTGGATCACCGAGGGATAGTGAAACTGGCTATTGATTTCCTTGGTAGGATCGCCTTCGAGATGGCGTTTCCACTTCCAGGTGGCCCCTTCGTCATCGGAGAGAGCAGCGACCAGCGAATAGCGCCCGCGTTCGAGATCGTTGTAGACGCCCACCCAGTTGCCATTCCGCAGGCGGATCACTTCGAGACTGGTGCCGGGGTTGGGAATCTCGGTATCCTGCGCGAAGCTCCAGGTGACGCCGTCATCCTTCGAATAGCTGATGTGAGCGCGTTTCGGCGGCGGGCCGTTGTCGCGCAGGTAGGCCACCAGGGAGCCGTCCTTCTTGCGCACCACCGAGGGCTGGATGCAGCCGGCGCCGACGATCGGCTCGCTGGCGGTCCAGGTGTACCCGCCATCGTCGCTGATGGCCATGATGCCGTAGGAGAAGCCGTCGGAGTACATGGGCACCAGGATCCGTCCCGAGGGCAACTCCTGCGGATGGGTGCGAGTGAACCAACCCATGCGCGAGAAGTACTCGTCTTCGGAGTGGGCGATCAACCGCTTGGCATAGTCGGAGCGGGGGCCCGTGCCGGCCGCTTCTTTGCCGGCGAACTCCTTGGTCTTGGCCGCGATATTTTTGGGAATGAGCACGATGTTGTCCTGAAACTCCCAGCGCGGTGGACCGGAGGCCTGCTGATAATCGGTGGAGATGCGGTACTTCATGAGCGCGGTCTCCCACTGGTGGGCGACGATCAGCGGCCACAGAAAGAACAGGCGCTTCTTGGAATCGAGGAACAGCACCGGATTCGTTTCCGGGAACCCCGGTGTGTCGGCCATGAGGAAGGGCTCGGACCACTTGCCGGTGGTATGGTTCCAGCGCGCACCGCGGATCAGTACATCGTCGGCGGTGCGTTCGCCCGATCCGTGAAACCAGCAGACGAGCAGATCGCCATTCGGCAACTCCACGACGGACGAAGAGTGATTGTGCCAGCTCTCCAGCGGAAAGATCAGCTCGGCGCTGTGCTGCGGAGCGGCAGCCGCGCACGTGGCAGCAAGGGCAAGCAAAAGCGTACGCATTGGCCCTCAGTATAACGCCGCCCGATTCGGTTCGATGCTCGTCGAACCCCGGCGATCCCATTGCCCGTGCCGAAGTGATCACGGGGTGACAATAGATAATTAGGTCTAAATATATGATAGCGTTTAATTGGAGACAAGCTGAAGGATCGGATCTTTGTGCGTGCAAGCAGCTGCGACAATCCGCCGGCGTGGGCCAGGGTATGAAGATATTCGGCCGGTGTGTCGCACTCAGCCCATGGCGCAACAGCATCAAACATCCTGCTACTGCACACAGTTCATTAATTTATGTGGCGATTTGCCTGGTTTAGTTTGTTGCTTGCGACAACTTGCGCGGCGGCCTCGTCCGACAGTAGCGCTTTACAAACGCTATTAAAGCGTTTGCAGACCCAGAACAAGATCCTGACGGAATTGGCGCATCAGGAGGGCTCAAGGAAGGGCCTGACCAGCGCGCAGTTGAAGGATGAGATTCGCGCAGTCATCAGGCTCCGTTCTTCAGATCTGAAGGAGTTGATTCGTCTGAACCCTGGTCAGGCAATCGAGAATAGACTTGGCGACGCCGATAGGGCCGCTCTGACTGCCAACTTCCCGGAACTCCACGAACAATTAGAGTCTTCCTTTTCCTATGAAGGTCCTATCAATGTGGTTGTATATGATGATTTTGCAAACCGGGAGTCCCATACCGAGATTCATATCCAACCTCCCGGCGCAGACGCTATCCTGCGTGTGTATTGGGATCGGAGCGCTCCAGACGGGCTCACCACCGGTGCGACCGTACGGCTGAAGGCAATTCGACTGGGCGATAGCGCGGCTGCAGACACCCTGGAGGTCACTCAGCCCGCAGCTTCGCTGAATACGTGCAGCTCCATCGGGCCTCAGAAGACCGCCGTCCTGCTGACGGTACGTCCGGGGAGCCCGATTCCCGACAGTACGCCGGGCCATATCAAGGACCTGGTTTTCGGCCAGCAAATGCCATCCGTCAATGGGTTCTATAAGGAAATGTCAAGAGGCAAGGCCTGGCTGGAAGGCGACGTCTTCGGCTACTTTATGCTGGACCAGGACTACACTTCAGATGGCACAATGTACGATGCAGTAATTCGTGTCGCTGAGAACTCAGGCGTCGACTTTCGCCGCTACAACCGAATTGTGATTATGTACCCTTACCCCCAACCGGTTAATTCGCACGCCTCGCTCGGCTGTTTCGAATTGACATCGCGGGCGGGAGTGATCCCAGAGTCGACAGTGTATATCTCGACTCCGCTTCCCGACGACGAAATCGTGTATACGATTGCACACGAAATGGGCCATAACCTGGGCCTTCAGCATAGCAACCTCTTGACATTCCCAAATGAACCCCTGGGGCCGCCCTCGGTTCCTGGGTCAGCCCTGGAGTATGGCGATTTCTTTTCGAACATGGGCTCAGGCCGCTTTAATCACTGGCCTGTTTCTATGAAAGGCTACCTGAACTGGGTTGAGAGGGGCGCGGACTACCAGGATGTTTTGTCGACTGGCGAGTACTCCCTGTCACCTTCGAATACGAGCGCAACGGGGGTAAAGGCATTGCGCGTAGCCCGACCGGGCACATCGCATTGGTTATGGATCGAATACAGGGCGCGTGAAGGTTACGAGAGATATTGGAATGATAAATACTATTTGTGGGAAGCGGAGTTTTCCGGTGCCCTCATTCATTTAGAGGATAACAAGTCATTGAATGCGCATTTTGCGACATACATCCTGGACTTCGACAAGACTTACGCGGACAATTTCCTGGACGCACCTCTCGCCGTAGGCCGGAGTTGGTCCGACCCCTATAGTCTGCTCTCTATCTCCGTGCTCTCGCTGAATGGGGATGAAATGCGCGTGCGCGTCGAACTCCCTGCCGCGGGCCAGAGCAACTCGCTAAAAGCCTCGGTGACGCACACGAGTGACTTTGTCCAGGGATTGATTGGAGAATATACGATTACCGTCTCGAACGAGAACTCGACCGTCCCGAACAGTTCTGCGATAGTGACCTATACCTTGCCGTCCGGGTTATATCTACGGACCATCTATGGAACCGGCTGGACCTGCCCTTCGCCTGGCACCGTATGCGGCCGGACGAATAGTTCGGAAGGTGGATTAAAGCCTGGAACGAGCTATCCACCCATAAACATCCAGGTCGACATTGCAGCGGATGCCGCCGAGCAGGTGGTTAATAAGGTCAGTGTGGCCGCTGGTGGATTCGCGACGACGGTTGCCGCCGACCCGACAACCATAGTTCGTTGGACTTCCGGGAGTGGTCCGACCGAAGTCGGAATGGTGGCGAACAATGGGCCGTACCTGCGGTGGGAGTTCGATACCAACGCCAGCGGAGCGTACGAGTTGAACAAGGACAAGGTGGGCTTTTTTGGCACGGCGGGAGACATCCCGGTCGTGGGCGATTGGACGGGTGAAGGGGCAATCCGTATCGGGGTTTTCCGCCCGAGCGAGGGAAGATGGTACCTCGATTGGAACAACGACTTGATGTGGGAATCCTCGGGTGATGCAGCGATCAGTTTCGGGTTGCCCGGCGATATTCCGGTTGTAGGCGATTGGAACGGCGACGGCCGAACCAAAATAGGGGTGGTTCGCTGCAATTCAGCTTGCATCTGGATTTTAGACTACACCGGCCTTTACGGTTACGACTCGACCAAGGCAAAGGTCTTTGTCTACGGCCAAAAGGGGGACCTTCCTGTAGTCAGCAACTGGAACGGAACCGGAGGCGCCGATCAAATTGGAGTCTTTCGCAACGGCACCTGGATTGTCGACAGCAACGGCGACGGAACCTGGCAGCCAAGCGATGCCCGGTACTCTTTTGGGATGGGGGGTGACATTCCGATCGTCGGCAACTGGATGAATGGTGCACGAAGACGGATCGGCGTATTTCGTGCCGGTACTTGGATTGTGGATGCGAACGGCAGCAACGCCTACGATTCAGGCGACACCTCATTCACCTTCGGCGAGTACTACGCCTTCGGGGGCTATCATTACACACCGGTTACCGGCCATTGGACGATGTGGCCTTAAGAGCTTTCACTTCAATCGTTGCGTAGCGCGATCGCCGGATCAATCTGCGATGCCCTTCTGGCCGGGACCAGACAGGCCGCCAGCGCCACCAGCGTTAAAACCAGACATGCGGCCGAGAGCGTCCACGGGTCCCGCGCGGGGACCTGGAACAGGAGCGTCCGAATCAGGCGGGTGGCGGCCAACGCGCCTGCCGTACCGACCGCCAGCCCGACCGCCGTAAGGCCCAGGCCGCGCGCCGCAATCATGGAGAGCACCTGCGCGGGGCGGGCTCCCATCGCCATCCTCACCGCGATCTCGCGGGACCGCTGCAGCACCATATACGACAGCACGCCATAGATACCGATGATGGCCAGGACCAGCGCCAAACCGGCAAAGATGGCAAGCAAGGTCATCGCCTGCCGCCGGTCGGCCACCTGGTCGCCGGCGATATCCTCCATGGTGCGCAGGCGCGAAACGGGCTGCTCGCGGTCGATGCTCCAGATCACCTGGCGGACCGCGGACGCCATCGCAAGCGGATCCACGGAGGTGCGGACGGCCAACGAGTCGGGAACCGGCCACTCTTTCGCGGCTTGCGCGGCCGGCATGTACATCGCGGGTTTCGTGTCGATGTCGATGCCCCGTTCGCGCACCTCTTTCACCACTCCGGCCACCTCCAGCCACGGCTTATCGGGACCACGATTGTTGATCTGGATTCCTTTGCCGAGCGCGCTTTGGCCGGGCCAGTGACGGTCGGCGAACGTCTCATTTACAATCACTACCGGCTTTGAGTTATCCCGGTCCCCGGCGGTGAAGAAGCGGCCTTCGCGCAGACGCGCGCCCATGGTCTGGAGGAATTCGGGAGTCACTACCCGGAAAAGCGCGTCCTGCGAAAGCTCCTGCTGCGCACTCTGTCCCGTCACGATGTAACCATTGGTGTCGCCGGTGGTGGTCAGCGGGAGATCGGAAGTGTAACCGGCGTCGATCACTCCGGGCAGCGTTCGCACCTGGTCTAATACCCGCTCATAAAAGGCTTCGCGGCGCGGATGATCGGGATACCGGCTGGCGGGCAGGTAAGTCCGCATGGTCAAAACGTGATCGGTGCGGATCCCCAGGTCCACCTGCTGTAAGCGGTAGAGGGTCTGCATCATCAGGCTGGCGGCCGTGAGCAAAATGAGGGCCAGCGAGATCTGCGCCAGCACCAGCCCGTCGCGCAGCCACTGGCGGCGGCTGCCCGCCGATCCGCGGCCGCCCTGTTTCAGGGCATCGAAAAGGTCCAGGCGGACGCCGGCCAGTGCGGGGAAGGCTCCAAACAGCAGTCCGGTGCAGAGCGAGACGCCGAGGGTAAAGACCAGCAGGCGCGCATCCAGATGCAGGGAGACCGCCGCCATCGGCGTGGGAACCAGTTCTTCGAGGATGCGCATTCCGGCCAGGGCCACCCCCACTCCGGCCACCGCCCCCAGCAGCGAAAGCAGCAGGCTTTCGGTCAGGAGTTGCCGTATGAGCCTTCTGCCTCCCGCCCCTAACGCGGCGCGGACCGCCATCTCGCGCTGCCGCTCGCTCCCCCGCGCCATCAACAGGTTGGCGATATTGGCGCACGCGATCAGCAGGACGCATCCGGCGGCGCACAGCAGCGCAATCAGGATCACGCGCGTATCGCCTACCATCTGTTCGCGGATCGGAACCAGCGCGGCGCCGAGCTGTCGATTGGTCTGCGGATACTGCTTCTCCAGCCGCTGCATGATCACCGTCATCTCGGCCTGCGCCTGTTGCAGCGTGACGCCCGGCTTCAGGCGGGCGACGCATTGCAGAAAGTGCGAGCCGCGCCGCGCCAGTTCCGCCGGGGTGAACGCGGCAGGCGCCCAGATGTCCGTATTCCGGTTGGGAAAGGTGAAGCCGCGCGGCATCACCGCGGTTACGGTAACCGGATTTCCGCTGAGCAGAATTTTACGTCCGATCACCGCGGCATCGCCGGCGTAACGCCGCTGCCAAAGCCCGTAACTGATCACCACCAACGGCGTGCCCGCCTTCTCTTCGGCTTCCGTGAAAACGTGCCCGAGGAGCGGCTGGACGCCGAGAATGGTCCACAGGTTCGCGGTCACGTTGCGGCCGAAGACCTGTTCGGGCGGGCCATCGCCGGTGAGGCTGGCGGTACGGCCGCGGGTGGCGGCAATATCGGTGAAAACCGTGTTCTGGCTCCGCCAGTCTACCCAGTTGGCCGGCGCGGGCGTGTTGCGGGGAAAGCCGATCTGCGAAGCATCCTCCCACACCATCACCAGCCGGTCCGCATCGGCATACGGGAGACGGGCCAGCAGCACCGCGTCCACCACGCTGAAGATCGCGGTATTCGCGCCGATTCCCAGGGCCAGCGCCAGCACGGCCGCCAGCGAGAAACCGGGAGAACGGCGGAGCAGCCGGGCTCCATACCGAATGTCGTCGAGGATTGCGCTCATGGCTGAAGGTGATACTCCGCAGACCGGAAAAGGTTACGTACTCCGGGATATACTCTCCTTCATGCGCCGGCGGCATTTTCTCACCATTTCCGCGACAGCGGTGGGCGGATTGCTGGTTTTCACTTTGGACCGCAAGCCCATGCGTGTCCATGCCCAATCGGGGGACAAAATCCGTGTGCCGTTGCGCTTTTTCGACGAGCAGGGCGCGTTGATTGTGGCGGCGGCCGCCGCGCGGATTTTCCCCAGCGACCAGACCGGCCCCGGCGCGACTGAGGCTGGCGTGGTCCTTTATATCGACCGGCAATTGGCCAGTCCTTATGGCCGCGACCGTTACCGCTATGCGCAGCCGCCCTTCGAAGAAGGAGTCCCGGAGCAGGGTTACCAGGGAAAAGCCACGCCGCGCGAGATTTATCGCGAGGGGATCGCGATCCTGGCGGGCTTTGACCGGCTGGCGCCGGCCGCGCAGGATGCCAGATTGCACGAGATCGAGCAGACGTACTTCTTCCGGCTGCTTCGCCAGCACACCATCGAAGGCATGTTTTCCGACCCCATGCATGGCGGCAATGCCGACCTGATCGGCTGGCAGATCATTGGCTTTCCCGGACCGCACATGAGCTGGGCGGACCACATCGATCAGCACTATGGGAAAGCGTTCCGCCCCAAACCGATGAGCCTGAGCCAGGTGGTGGGACGTCCGGTCAAGCCCTGGGAGGAGACCGAATGAAGACGCTCCCCCGAGCCGACGTCGCGATTGTGGGCGGCGGCTGGAGCGGGTTGCTACTGGCCAAGGAACTGGGCGCGCGCACTGCGCTCTCGGTAGTGGTCCTGGAAAGAGGCGGACCGCGCAAGACCGCCGATTATTTCGATGGAATGGACGAGCTGGACTACGCCATCCGCAATCGCATGATGCAGGATATTACCAAGGAGACCCTGACCTTCCGCCACACCTCGCGCGACCGGGCGCTGCCCATTCGGCAATTCGTGTCCTTCCTTCCGGGGAGCGGCACCGGCGGATCGGGAGAGCATTGGAACGGAATGACGCCCCGCTTCCTGCCCAACTCCTTCGAGGTGCGCACCCGGACCATTGAGCGCTACGGCGCCGCACGCATGCCGGCCAACCATTCCATGCAGGACTGGGGGATCACCTACCAGGAAATGGAGCCGTATTACCTGCGCGCCGAGCGGCTGCTGGGAATTTCGGGACGCCCCGGGCTTCCCGATCTCGAAGGTCCCCGTTCGTCGGACTTCCCCACGCCACCGCTCAAGCCGGGATACTTCGCGGCGCTATTTGAAGAGGCCGCCCATTCGCTCGGCTACCATCCCTTTCCTACGCCTTCGGCCAACCTGAGTCAGGCATACCGGAATCCGGACGGCGTCATCCGGCCGGCCTGCCAGTACTGCGGTTTTTGCGAACGCTTTGGATGCATGGTAGGGGCGAAGGCCCAGCCGACCAATACGCTCCTGCCGGTCATCTCAAAGCAGAAGGGCGTATCGATGCGAAACGGTGCGCAAGCCCGGCGGGTACTGTATGACGGCAATCGGGCGACCGGTGTGCTGTATGTGGACCCGAAAGGCGAGGAGTACCTGCAGCCGGCCGACCTGGTGGTGCTGTCTTCGTGGACGCTCAACAACACGCGCCTGCTGCTCCTGTCGAAGATCGGCGAGCCCTACGATCCGTCTACCGGCAAGGGGAACGTGGGGCGCAATCTCACGCACCAGGTGCTGGCACGCGGGCCCATTCTGTTTTTCGATCGCCCCCTGAATCGATTTATGGGATCGGGCGCGAACGGGATCGCGATTCGGGATCTGGATGGCGACAACTTCGATCACGGCCCTCTCGATTTTATCGGCGGCGCTTATATCAACGCCTTATCCATCGGCTACCGTCCAGTCGCCAACTTTGGCGTCGTACCCCCCTCCGTCAAATCGACCTGGGGGGCGGAGTGGAAGAAGGCGGCGATTGAAGCGTTCGATCGCACCGGCAGCATCAGCATTGCCGGCGAGCATCCCGCGTACTGGACGAACTATTTCGATCTGGACCCACTTTATCGCGATCCGTATGGCGATCCGCTGCTGCGCATGACCATGGATTGGAACGACAACGATCGCAATCTGATGGCCTACATGGTGGCGAAGATGGCGCCGGTGGGGCGCGCCATGGGAGCAAGGGAGATCGTCGCGACGCCCCTGCCCCGCCATTATGATGTGTTGACCTATAAATCGTCCCACGTGCAGGGCGGAACCATCATGGGGTCGGCGCCCGACCGTTCCGTGTTGAATCCGTGGCTGCAGCACTGGCAGCTTTCGAACCTCTTCGTACTGGGCGCTTCGTCGTTTCCCCAGAATCCTTCCGGAAATCCGACCCTCACCGTGCTGGCCCAAACCCTTCGGACGTCCGATGCACTCGTCAATCGCTACCTGAAAAATCCCGGCCCCCTGGTGTGATGGAACGAGCCGCGGCAGCGCGGCTACATCATTTGGAAAGCGCTTGAGCTTGGACGTCGGCCGGCCGCGTCACCCTTCCAGAAATCCGAGTTTTCCGAGCGGCCGGCCGGCTACGGCGGTGTGGAACCCGTAGACCGCCAAGGCCAACACCAGGGCGATCGCTATAGCCGTGTTTCCGGCATACCACGCAGAGAAGTCTGTCGTCATCGGGCAGCAGCCCAGGATTGAGGAGACGAAAACTGCGCAAATTGCCTCGAGCACTCCGAAGCGCATCAGAGGGGTGAGAAGAAAGGCGAATTGCACCGCCATCCACACGGTTCCGAGCGCGATGTTGGAGCTGCGAAGGCCATAGAACGTGCTGAACGCGAGAATCAGCACGACCACACCTAGCCATGCGGTAGGCAGCAGAGTTCGCCCCAGAAACAAAAGAAAAAGGCTCAACAGCCCCAAGCCGATTGCGAAAACCGCGTTGAATAATGTGGCGCCGGCGATATCCCGCAAACCTGACACCCAGACGAGCCACAATGTGGTGGGTCCGTGCACAGGAGAGCCAATAGGTTCGATCAGCAGATTCTGCAGGAAAAAGAACAACGTGGAGCAGATGCCGAGCGCGGTTCCGATCAGCAGGTGCGCGCCCACGACCGGATCGCGCACCCCTCCCGCCAGCAGCCGCGTCCAGGAGATCAGACTTCGGGGCCAGCGCCGTCTGACATAGGGTTCGAGCCCTAAGTACAGAACGCCGAAAGTCGCTCCCGCAAACAGGCTCTCACTGAGCGCGCGGGCAAAGCGGTAGTATTCGCGGACATCGGCGTGATGCTTCGCCTGGAATACCCAGATGAGCAACGAAGCGCCGAACACAAATACCGCCAGCCGTACCGCGCCCAGGGTGTCGCTCCGGCTCAGGCGATAATTGCGAACGGCCAGCAAAACGGCCAATAGAAATCCGCCAAACCTTGCGGTTAGGTAGAGCCAGTCTTGAACCCGCTCTCTCAGCGAAGGTCGATAGGTTCCTTCGGCATAAGGCTCCTGCCAGGGAAAGATAGGCCAGAATCGCACGGGCCGGCCTTTCCAGGATGCCGCTTCGACGCGTATTTGCATTTCGGGCACGTTCGCCATGGATCCGGTCCAGGCTAGACGCTGGTCAAACGCTTGTTGCCCGGTAATTCGGGGAGGGGATGGGGTAAACCGTTTCGCATCCAATCCCGCTGCCGCAAACCAGCGGTTCCAGTCGACCGGCTGGACGGGCAGGTCTGGCGCGGGGTCGACGGCCGGGGGATTGGCAATAAAATAAGTCAGTCGCCCTTCCGGATCCAGGTTGATGTCGACCATTCCAGGATGGTCCTCGGGCGGCGTATATTCCAGGACCACTCCTTCGGCGTAGGGCGAACTCAGCAGATCGCGGCTCTGGCGGTACCAGAAGTAAATGGGTGCAGGCAAACCGCTCGTCAGGATTTTGCGGTACATCGCGGGGTTGGTCTGCGCCAGCCGAAAATAGCCGGAATCGAACTCGAATCCCGATGCCGTATCCGCCGGCCGTTCGGGGTAACCCATCTCCCGGATCACGTCGCGCGATCTGGCGGCCAGTTCATCCGCCGATTTTTCAAACGGAGTGATCCGCAAGAGATTGATGCGGGAGCCCAGGACAACCACGCCGATCAGCCCAGCCAGCACCGACGCCATCAACCAGAGCGAGGTGGTGACGGAAATCGCGCCGCTCACCGTTGCCGCGGCAACCGCTTGCGGCGAAGGCGTTTCTCCGGCCTCCAAAGCCGCTGCAAGGCGGTCCCCACCGGGCAGCGCGGCGGCCATCGCGAGAGCCGAAGCAGGGCGCCGCCCCGGATCACTCTCGAGACATGTTTGGATCAGGCGCTCCACCGTGGGATCGATGTCCTTGACCAGGGACGACGGCTGTTCCAGCACAGTGCGACGGTGATCTTCGAACGCGCGCCGTCCGGTGAACATCTCGTACATCACCAGCCCCAGGGAGTAGAAGTCGCTTCGGTTCGATACGTCGAGGCCCGCCAGTTGCTCGGGCGACATGTAGGCGGGCGTGCCGTTGCGGACTTCGCCGCCTTCCACCTGACCCGCAACAGCAGCCAGCCCGAAATCGGTGATGAGTACCTGGCCGCGGCCGTCAATCATGATGTTGGCGGGCTTGAGGTCGCGATGGAGCACGCCCTTGTCGTGGGCCGCGGCCAGGCCCGCGCAAAGGCGCCGGGTTATCTCCAGCGCTTTGCCGTTGGGTAAGCGCCCGATTCTCCGCAACAGGGAGCCGAGATCCTCTCCGTCGACGTACTCCATGGAAAGGTAAACAGAACCCTCGGTCTCGCCGATGTCGTACACACGGCAGACATTCGGATGAGAGACCTGGCGCGCGAGCCGCACCTCGTTGTGGAAACGAGCGAGCGCCTGCCCGGTCACGGCCTTTCGGCCTGAGAGAAACTTCAGGGCGACGGCCTGGTTCAGCTTCAGGTCGTTAGCCCGGTACACTTCCCCCATGCCACCTCTGCCCAGCAGAGCGATCACCCGATACCGGCCGGCGAGCAACGTTCCAGCCGGAAACCGGCCCTCGTCTATCGACGAACTCGAAATCGGAGAGTGTGGGGCGGCGACCGCTACAGTCGAGGCAACCGTCGCCGAGTGCGGGATGGCCGAGCCGCAAGCCGAACAAAAGCGGCTACCTTCCGGCATCACCGAGGAGCAAGCTGCGCACTTGGCCATGATCGTTTCGCACCTGCGAGTATACTACTGGCTTCGCAGGCCGCCGAAGCTCGCACCGTCTGGGACATCGGCCTTGTGTTGTCACCGCCGTGCTCTCGCCGCCACGCGATTTGACGGGAAGAAACTCTCCAGCCAGACCGGCCCGGAATTGTGGCGCGACCCGAAATTTCTGCATGGCGTCTCGCATTTTCAAAGCCCATTGAGTTACAGAACGCCCCACCTGACTGCAGAGAGCCGGGCCAAGGTCCATTGCCTTCGAAGCGGCCGGGAAGTAGAATCAATCAGACCCCAAGGTCCGATTTCGGAGGCGCCCCGGTTGATCGGCCAGAAGCTGCTTCATTACGAGATCGTGGAGAAACTCGGGGAAGGCGGCATGGGCGTGGTCTACCAGGCCCGTGACACCCACCTGGACCGCTGCGTCGCGGTGAAGGTTCTGCCGCCCGGGAAGGTCGCCGACCCCGCGCGCAAGGCGAGGTTTGTAAAGGAAGCTAAGGCGGCTTCCGCCCTGAACCATCCCAACATCGTCACGATCTACGACATCTCCTCTCACGCCGGCGTAGACTTCATTGCCATGGAGTACGTGGCCGGCAAGACCCTGAAGCGCTTGATCGGGCGCAAGGGGTTGCCGCTCAAGGATGCGCTCGAGTATGCCATTCAGCTTGCCGGTGCCTTGGCGCGGGCTCAGGGAGCGGGCATCGTCCATCGCGATCTGAAGCCGTCCAACGTGATGGTGGATGAGCACGGGCTGGTGAAAGTGCTCGACTTCGGGCTGGCGAAGCTCACCGAACCACGTCCCGCGGATGAGGGCGCGTCCACCCAGACCTTAGGCGCCACAACCGGGGAAGGGGCCATTGTCGGCACATTGGCATACATGTCCCCGGAACAGGCCGAGGGGAAAAAGGTGGATGCTCGCAGCGACATATTCAGCTTCGGCGCGGTGCTGTATGAGATGGTGAGCGGGCAACGCGCGTTTCGCGGTGCTAGCGAAATTTCAATCCTATCCGCCATTCTGAAGGACGAGCCCCAGCCGGTCAGTTCCCTCCGCCAAGGGATTCCGCTTGATCTCGAGAAGATCATCGTGCGTTGCTTGCGCAAAGATCCGGCTCGCCGTTTTCAGCACCTGGATGACCTGAAGGTCGCGCTCGAGGATGTAAGAGACGAGTCCGATTCGGTCAGGGCGGGTTTACAGCCGGCGTTATCGCACAGGCGCTTGCTTTGGGCTGCGCTGCTACCGTTGGTGTTGGGTGGTTCTTTCCTGGCGTCGCGGAAATGGCAGCCGGTGGAATCGCCGGCGTGGTCCGGGAGCCTGCTGGGGGGCCCAATCATCGCGTCTCATCCGAGTATCTCGCCCGACGGACAAATGCTGGCGTTTCGGGCGATCGTCGATGGCCAATCGCAAGTCGCCATAATGAAACCGGATGCGGCCAGTTGGACCGTACTCACCCACGACAAGAGCCATGGCTCCGTAGCGTATGTGGCTTGGGCAAGAGACGGCAGCAAAATCTACTTTGACCGCGAATACGGAATCCGCACTACCTATGCGATTGGCCCGCTCGGCGGCGAACCGCGGCTCCTTTTGGAAAACGCTGGAGCACCGGAACCCCTCCCCGACGGCTCGCTGATTGTGCTTCGTCCGTCCTCGGAAGGGCGTCTGCGGTTAGTCCATTTCTGGCCCGATTCAGGCCGCCTGGAATCGTTGCCGGCCACCGTGCTCAGGTCCGATACCCGGACAGTCCGTGGATTTCCCGACGGGAACGAGATCGCCGTGTTGGGATTTTCCGAACGTGCCGGAGCTCGCCTTCTTTTCGCGCTGGACCTGGTTTCGCGTAAGACACGGGATCTGTCGACGCCAGAGGATTTTGCCGGAATGAGCGACTGGGCGAGACTCGAGACCCTTGCCATTTCGGCGGATGGGCGGACCGTCCTGGCTGTCAGGAAGGGCGACGACTCGATGCACTTGATGGCGATACCGCGCGACGGTTCGCGACGCCATCGAACCTTGCTTTCGTTGCCGCTCACCTCCGCTCCCCTTGCCTGCGATACGGCTCCCGATGGATCCATTTACATCGACCACAGTACAAGGACATCCTCCGTCCTGAATATCGGGACTGCCGGAAACGTCATCTCTGAGATACCCATCCCGATGGATGTCAACGGCGTCGTGCCCGCACCCGGCGGGGGCTTCGTCTTCGCTCTCACGCGGGGCGGCCGATCCCAATTGCTGGTCGCAACCGCCGCAACCGAGCCCCACCCGTTGCTCAACAGCCGGGAAAACACGAGTCTTCCGGGCGCCTGGTTAAGAGACGGCCAACTGGCATTTGTGATCGGCGAGGGAGACAAGACGCGCCTGGCGATTGGCAAGGTGGAGGGGGGACAGGTACTGCGGCGCTTCCAGTCCGATGCGCAAGGCGTCACCGCCGTCGCGGCATCGCCGGATGGGGAAACCGTTTATTACGCATCGGAAGGCACCCTGTGGGCTCAGCCTGTTTCCGGTGGCGATCCGCGAAACCTCGGCGTCGGCTTCGATCTGACGGCGGATCCCTCCGGAAAGCTCCTCTACGTCATGCGCGCCGGCGCCGGCGGCTATGATCTCTTCCGGATGCCTGCCGGGGGTGGGGAGACGGAAAAGCTCGACCTTCCGTCAGGCTATGTGCTGCCTGGACTCCCGCTATCGCCTGACGCCGTCAACCGGGACGGCCGGATTCTCCTATCCGTTTTGACACCGACCGGGTTCTTCTATCAGACGGTGATTCTGGACCCTGCTCGTCATCGTGCGACCCTCGTCCCGGCACCTGCTCATGTGGTTGTTTCCAGCGCCGGCTGGGCGGCCGATGGAAGCATCGTGGCACAGGTCGTTCGCTGGTCAAGCACTCTCTGGCGCTATCGCATGCTGTCCCCAAACCATGCCGGCGGATAGCTCCACCGAAGCACCAGGGGAGGGCTACCGGGCATTAACCTACGGTTAGTTTCCGTGGCGACAGTCTCTCAGTGCACACCGCGTTTCGTGGGATATGCCTCACTGGAGCCATCCGCTCGCGTCTTGATGGTGACCTTGACGGGAGTATTCGCCGGTAGAACCACGTTCTCACCCCGCGCGATAAAGTTCGAATAAATGCTGAAGCCGGCGCCGGCGAACGCAATGCTGGAAGCCACGGTTCGCGACGATTGAGCCAATACTGTGCCAATCAGCCCCAGTCCAACGGCACCCGATTCGGCGCGGCCTGCTATGTCTTGGTCGGGTACCCCTTGCGCATTGTAGTCCTGATGGAACGACAGGCCGGCCGCAGCCACCGCGATGGCGGGAAAAAGGAACCGGGCCTTTGGACTGCTGGTGTGAATGGCTCCCTCTTCGTCGAGTGCCATATGGGCGTCCAGATTTGCCTCCACACCGGCCAGGTGGCCCTGGATGCTCTGTGCGGTGCTGCCGGGCAACTGGATCTGGCGGAACGCAAAAAACACTTTGCCATTGCGGTGGAACCACCGGGCGGGCCGCACGTCCACGATATCCCCGAGAAGCAGGCTGCCGGCCGGGATTTCCAGTTGGTTGCCGGCCGAGAACAGGGGGCGGGTCACCACCGCTTCTACTGGATCCCCTCGGCGGGCCAATCGGGAATTGATCGCTTGGCGCACGCGAGCGCTGATTTCGCGGGCCTCGGGCTGAGACACGGTAGGATTAACGGCAGGAGTTGGGGAAGGGGTTGACGGCAGTCCGGTTAGTGAATCTTGCAACACCCCGCTGAACAGCGTCCCCGCCGGCCATGCCTGGCGGTGATACGGCAGCATCCCCATCAGGGCGGATTTCAGACGGCTCGCCTTGCCAGGCGTTTTGAAGGCCGCCACTGCCGCGCGGTCCGCTTCACCGATGGCGTCTCGCGCTGCCCCCAGAGGGGACTTGGATCCCGATCCTGCCGGTTTCTTCCCCTTGGGCGCGACACGCGCGGTGTGTGCGGCCCCCAGCGAAGGAGCTGTCCTGAGAGACAGCCGCGAACCGTCGCTCAGCAAAAGGCTGTCGAACTGCGCGCGAACTTCTCGCGCCGGTGTCAGATTGCCGGATAGGATCGCCCGCAAGCGCCGGCCGGCTGGGACTCCGCCAATTTCCGCAACGTGCCCCTGCACGATACTTCCGGCGGGAAGGACCTCCCGATCAAAAACGTAAACGGGCTCCACCAGGCGTCCCTCGATCGGTTGCCCTTTATGCTTGATTGCAACGCGGCGTTCCAGCGCGATGCGCAGCGGGACACCGGATTCGACTGTCGCCACCGGCTGAGCGCCTGTCGGCAGGGGAGCCTGCTGCGCCACGGCGGCCATCGTAATCGTTATCAAACAGTAATATCCACGCATTCGGGAATCCTTGGAGTCCGTTTCGCTTAGTTGAACAAATGGCGGGCTCTGGGTCAATGTCAAAGCTTTCTTCGCCGTTTCATCTCCCACGATTTGACCCTATCCCAAAACCGAGTATTCTAAATTAAAATCTTTATTTCCTTTATTACCAACGCGAGTTTCCCAAATCCCCAAATCCCGCCCAGTCGCCGTGATTGCATAAGGTCGTATGGCTTTCCAGCACAGTGGGATCCGAAGCTTGGAATTCACGTGACTTGAAGTCGCGGCCGCACTGACCCTATAGTGAGTCGTATTAATTTAAATCATACCAACATGGTCAAATAAAACGAAAGGCTCAGTCGAAAGACTGGGCCTTTCGTT
>JADMIO011294154.1_pt1 | contig 74159 bp, 58 predicted proteins | sample 8958161 | NCBI WGS metagenome assembly JADMIO01 (sample SAMN16585339, study PRJNA669376) | soil metagenome | isolation source: Crop rotation soil | place: USA: Cullars Rotation, Alabama | collected 2011
AAACCCGCCGCCAGTGAAACCGCGCACCGCGCAAAGGCCGAGGCCGAGCGCGTCGTGCGCGACAAAAAGGACCAGACCGCGCAGCGCCTTGATAGCTATGGCAACGCGATCCACGAGTCTGCGAAATCGCTCGAACGCGACGATCCCAACATCGCCTGGTTCACGCATCAGGCGGCCGACCGTATTCAACGGGTCGCGGATTACGTGCGCAACCGCGACTTCGATGGTTTGCGGGACGACGCGGCGGACATCGCGCGCCAGCACCCGGTCGCGTTTTTTGGGGGCATGTTCCTGGCCGGGCTCGCGATCGGCAACCTCTTGAAAGCTTCCGACCACAGCACGGGGAATGTGGAAAATTGGGACGGCGACGAATCCAGTGGATCCCGGTCGTCCGACAACGACCAAAATTTGGAACGCTCTGACGCGAGCGGAGACGCCGCCGGCGCCGGCGTCTAACCGGAGGCGACATGAACTCGGATATGTCACAACCTCACTCCATTCCCTCCCTGCTCCGCGAGCTGCGCGACGAAACGACGACGCTTCTACGTCAGGAGGTCGCCCTAGCTAAAACCGAGATGCGGGAAAGCGTCTCCCACGTCGGCAGCCACGCGGCGGAAATCGCCATCGGGGCCTTCGTCGCCTACGCCGGGCTCATCGTGCTGCTGATCGGGCTGGGCCAGTTGATCGGTGTCGCGCTCACCCGCGCCGGCTTCGACCCCGACGTCGCTCAGTGGCTCTCCCCCGCATTCGTCGGCGTCGCCGTCGCCGTGCTCGGCTGGGTCATGCTCACCCGCGCGAAAAGCGCGCTCGCTCACGACGATCTTGTTCCCCGCAAAACCCTCGAATCCCTGCGCACCAATAAAGAGTGGGCGCAAAACAAACTACAGCACCCATGAACGACACCCATTTCACCGAGGCTCTGAAGTCGGACATCGATACCACGCGTCGCCGCATGGATGAAACGATGGACGCGCTCGGCAATCGTCTCCAAGGTCGCCACCTGCTCGACGAGCTGCTCGGACTTTTTCGCAAAAACGATTCCGACGGCGCAGCAACGCGCGAGAAACTCAAAAACTCGGCCCAGTCCGCCTTGAACTCCGTCGTCGATACCGTGAAGGAAAATCCCGTCCCGGTGTTATTAATCGGCGTCGGGATCGGCTGGATGATCTACAACTCGCGACGCACCAAAAGGGGCGACGATGAAGAATTCGCCTCGGAAGATACCGACTACGAACCGGAGACGGAATTTGCCGCCGCGGACTCGGAGGGCGAGATCCGCTACGATCCAGATACTCATTACGACCGCCCGCTCGAATATCCCTCCTCTGGGGAAAACGTTTCTGACAAGTTCGAATCGGCCAAGGAAACCCTGAAGGAAAAAGCCGCGGCCGCGACAGAACAGGTGAAGGAAAAACTTTCGGACGTCGGCGAACAGGCGCGCGAGAAAATACACTCGATGCGCGAGCGCGCCAGCGAACTCGGCGCCCAAGTAAAGGACCGCACCCGCAAGGTCTACCAACGCTCGCGCGAGAAGGTGGCGGCGACCGCCGACGAGCATCCGCTTGCTCTGGGTTTGGGCTGTCTCGCGATCGGTCTGATCGCCGGCCTTTCGCTTCCGACGCCGGAGAAAGTCAACCGCGTCGCGGGTCCCACGGTGGATCGTTTGCGCAATCGCACCCGCGCCGCCGGCCGCGAGCTGCTCGATAAGGGCAAGCGGGTCGTGCAAACTGCCACCGAGGCGGCGAAAGATGAGGCGAAATCGCAGGGTTTGAGTTTCGAGTCACCACCCGAATCCGCGGCTGCGAATTCCGAAGCAAACACCAACTCAGGTAACGAATCCGGTTCCATCGCGGTCAACCCTTCGCCCGCGTGACCGGAACGGCGGGGGAAGGCGGCTTTCGGTCGCCAGCCGGTCGCGCGCCATCAGAACCCGTCCCGGTTGCAAGTGCAGCCGACGGCCGCTTTCCACCTGCCAATCGTCGGCCCGAATCTGCTCCCATGGCCTTTTCTCAGACCGCTAGGCCCCTCGCCACTCCGCAAAAGCCCATCGCAACTCCGCAAGAGGCGCATGAGCGTGGACGTGGTCGCCACGCGGAAAAGCCGAGCGACGTGCCCGCCAAGGGTTGGGGCGATATTCTCGCGCGCACCAAAGCGCAAATCTCCGAGGACAACCTCTCCATCGTCGCCGCGGGCGTCGCGTTCTATGCCTTTCTCGCGGTGGTGCCCGCGCTCGCTGCGATCATCGCGGTCTATGGCTTGGTGTCCGATCCCAGCCAGGTCAGCCGCCATATCGAAGCGCTTGCTCGCGTCCTGCCCGGCGAGGTGCTGCCGCTGCTCCGCGATCAAATGACTCGCATCGCCTCCAATGGCCAAAAAGCCGGCATCGGTGCGATCGTGGGTTTCGCCCTTGCGCTCTACAGCAGCGCCAACGCGACGAAGGCACTCATCAATGGACTCAACATTGCCTACGAGGAGAAGGAAAAGCGCAGTTTCTTAAAACTCACCGCCATCGCATTTACCCTGACCATCACCGGCGTGATCGGCGCCGTGCTCGCCGTTGGCCTGGTGGCTGTGCTGCCGGCGGTGTTGAAACATCTGCCGATCGGGCAAAGCGCGGAAACGACATTGAACTGGCTGCGCTGGCCCGTGCTCGTCGGCGGCTTCATGACCGCCCTCGCGGTGATGTTTCGCTATGGTCCTTCGCGGCACGACGCGAAGTGGCGTTGGGTGAGCTGGGGCGCCGCGGTCGCCGCGCTGCTCTGGCTCCTCGCATCCGGCGCGTTCTCGTTGTATGTCGCGAAATTTGGCAGCTACGACAAAACCTACGGCCCGCTCGGCGCGGTCGTCGTTTTCATGATGTGGCTCTATCTGTCAGCCTTCATCGTGCTGATCGGGGCCGAGCTGAATTCGGAAATGGAACGCCAGACGCTGCGCGATACGACCGAAGGGGCCGAGAAACCTCTAGGCCAACGCGGTGCCCGATCCGCCGATACGGTGGGTCCGTCGCGGGAGAGAATGGAAGGAGCCTAGGTTTTCGCCGCGCGTTGAGTTGAAGGTCCGGGAAAACAATGAGACGAGCGCCGCGCTGCTGGCATGCGGTGGCAGAATCAGGCACGAAAGTGTCTCGTGGGCGGGCCTGACGGGCGACGTTTTTGGGCGATTGCGTTTCCGCCGCCGCGGCGCAAGCTACCGGCTCGCGCGACCCCTCGCGTTCAATCCCTGGACCCCTATGAAACGTCTGGCTTTCTTCGCCTCCGCTTTTTCCGCATTTCTCGCTGCGACCATTCTCTCGCGAGCTGAAACCATATCGCTCGTCGGCACCGAAACCCTCGGCCGCGCCGCGCAGCACGGCGTCACCAAATTGCATGAGGCGCTCCAGGCGCGCGGTCACACCGTTGAGCTCGCGCCCACCGTAGCCGCGGCCCGAGGCACAAGGCTCGTGGTCGTCGGACTTGGCAATTCAAACACCCCAGCCGCTGCGGCGCTCCGGGCGAACAACACCCCGCTGCCCACCGCCGCCGAGGCGCTCGTCGAAAAGAAACTCATGCTCGGCTCCAAGCCCGCGCTGGTCCTGTGCGGCGCCGACGATCGCGGCTTGATGTATGCCGAGCTCGATGCCGCAGAACGCATCGGTTGGGCGGCCAAAGCAGGAGACGATTTCGAAGCCGTTCGCGATATCACGGAGCAGCCCAAGGTGCTCGATCGCTCGCTGTCCGTTTACACCATGAACCGCGCCCACTGGGAAAGCAGGTTCTACGACGAGCAGTATTGGGCGCGTTACTTCGACGTGCTCGCCGCCAACCGTTTCAACCGCTTCCTGATCATCTTCGGCTACGAAACCGGCGGCTTCATGGCGCCGCCCTACCCGTATTTTTTCAACACGCCAGGATTCGACAGCGTGCACATGATCGGGCTCACCCCGCAGCAACAGCAGCGCAACCTCGCGGCGCTCAATCGCGTGATCGAACTCGCGCACGACCGCGGCCTCATGGTGAGCGTCGGCATTTGGGATCACATTTACCGCGCCGGCGTGCAGACCGGCGGTGCGGAATGGGTCGACGATTATAAAGGTCGCTCGATTCCCAACTCGGTCGAAGGCGTCACCACCGAAAACCTCAACGCCTACACCCTCGCCTCACTGAAAGAATTGCTCGTCCGCGTGCCGGCCGTCGACGCGCTGCAATTTCGCGTTCACGAGGAGTCAGGCTTGAAGCGCGAGGAAATGGAGGGCTTTTGGCGCCAGGTTTTCCAACACGTGCAGCAACAGCGCCCTGGCATGCTGCTGGAAGCGCGTGGTAAAGGCACGCCCGATGCCGTGATCGACACCGCCCTCGCGCAGGGCGTGAACCTGCGCGTCGAAACGAAATATTGGATGGAGCAGATGGGCCTGCCGTATCATCCCACGCACGTAAATCCGCCGGACCAGCGCAACCGCCGTCACGGCTACGCCGATTTTCTCCGCTACCCGCAACGCTTCCAAATGGACTGGCGCCTGTGGAACGGCGGCACCGCCCGCGTTCTCCTCTGGGCCGATCCCGATTACGTTCGCCGCTACGATGCGACGACCTCCCTCTACGACAGCCCGAATTGGGACGTGCAGGAACCCCTCGCCACGAAGATGGAAGCGCAGCGGCCCGACATGCCGACGTTCGACCTGATGCCCGCGAAATATCGCTACTACGATTACGAGTTCGAGCGCTACTGGCACTTCTTCCAGGTGTGGGGCCGGCTCGGCTACAATCCGGACACGCCCGCGGAAATCTGGCAGCACGAATTTCAAAGCCGCTTTGGCGCCGCCGGTCCGCAGGTCGAGGCGGGCCTGCACCGCGCCAGCGAAGTGCTGCCGATGATCGTCGCCGCGGTTTATCCCTACAGTCTGTTTCCAACGACTCGCGGTTGGGCCGAACGGCAAAGCCTCGGGGCCACGCTGGCAGGTTACGCGCGCAACGAAACCACGGACATCGAGCAGTTCGAGAGCTTCTCCGATGCCGCGAAGCGCATTCTCGCGGGCAGCGCGACGTCCAAACGCACGCCCGACGCGACGAGTCGCTGGTTCGACGCCACGGCCGACGCAATCCTCGCTTCCGTGAAACAGGCCGAGTCGACCATCGGCAACAAGCGCGGCAAGGAGTTCGATTCCACCGTCACAGATCTGCGGATTCTCGCGCAGCTCGCACGCTTTCACGCCCGCCGCGCCGTCGCCGCGGTGCACTACAATCTCTTCAAACAAGGTGGCCAGCGGGCCGAGCTTTTCGCGGCCACGAACGAAGAGCGCGCCGCCGTCGCCGCCTGGCGCGAACTCGTCAACGTCGCCGGTGACCGTTACGCCTTCGATCTCGCGATGGGTGCACGGCCCTACGATCTCTGCGGTCACTGGCGCGACGAGCTCGTGAAACTCGAGGCCGACCTCAAGACTCTCGAAGCCCAGTGTGGCCCGCTCGACAACACCATCGCCCAAGCAAAAATCTGGCAGCCCGCGACGTCGGGCGACCGCGCGCCGCCACGCATCGAACACGAGCGCCTCACCACCGCGCAAGTTGGCCAACCGCTGCACATCGTGGCGCGCGTGACCGATTCCGCCGGCGTGCAGTCGGTGCGCGTTCGCTACCGGCACGTCACCCAATACGAGAACTACGCCACGCTCGACCTGCAGCCGGGCAACGAAGCCGGTGTTTTCGCCGCCACGATTCCCGCCGACGCGCTCTCCCCACAATGGGACTTCATGTATTTTCTCGAAGCGATCGACAAGGCCGGCAACGGCACGCAATGGCCCGACCTCGCAAAGGAATCGCCCTATGTGATCGTGAAGCTGAAACGCGACAAGTAGGCCGAGCCACTCTTCCCGTGTTTTTCATGTTGGGGCTCGCCCGGCAGAAGAGTCTCGATCAATCGATTTTCTCTGTCGCTCTGCTTCGCATCCTTCGCGCTCTCCGCGTCCTCCGCGTTTCAACTGCGGAATTAAGGATCGCCCCCTCCATGGAAACAAACCGCGGCCTGTGGCGTCAGACAAATTGCGTTTACGGCGCCGCTTCTTCTTCATGCGGCCTCTCGCGCGCCCTCGCATGAAAAAATCCAACATCGCCGTCGCCGCCCTGCTTTTGGCCGTCGCGTGCATTGGATTTCTGTTCGCGACCCGGGAGATCGACGAAGCGCCGCGAGCGGCAGTTAAACCGGCGCCGATCGCACCGCCGATCGCGAAATCCGAAGAGATTTCGCCTCCGTCTATAGATGCACTGCCGATGACCGGCGAAATCCGCGGCTTGATGGCCGCGTTCGAGGCCGCGCTCAACCGCGCCAACGTCCGCGCCCGCGAGGCACTGCTCACGTTCAAGGACGAAGCCGCTCTGCGCCGTTTTCTCGATCGGGCGGGAAAATCCGGCCTCGAAGTTCTCGGGCAGCTCGACGGCGTGAACGCCGTGCGCGTTCGTTACGGTCGCTTCGACGCGCTGCAAAACGAGCTGCTGCAAAATACCTCCGACTACGCCGGAGTCTCCGCCAACTATCTCGTCAATATTCCCCAAGCTCCCGCGAAGGAGGATCGCGCGGCCTTAGACCAGGTGCCGTTTCGGAACGACGCGCTGGCGTTTGTGGGCGTGCCCACCGACCACGGCACTTGGGGCCGTGGCACTACCATCGCCGTGCTCGACACCGGTATCGCGACCGATCCGACCTTCGGCTCCGGCCGCGTCCGCTCGCTGGATATCGGCCTCGGCACGATTCCCGGGCACGGCACGGAAGACGGACATGGCACCGCCGTCGCCGCACTAGCCGCCGGACTTGCGGCCGATGCGCCGGGCGTCGCGCCGGCGGCGAATCTGCTCAGCATTCGCGTGACCGACGCCAGCGGCACGAGCGATATTTTCACCGTGAGCCAGGGCATCGTCGCCGCGGTAAATGCCGGCGCGCAGGTGATCAATGTCAGCCTCGGCGGCTATGCCACCAGCACCGCCCTCGACGCGGCGCTCGCCTACGCGACAAATCGCGGCGCCGTGGTCGTCGCCGCCGCGGGCAACGATCAAGCCGCCCAGCTCGCCTGGCCCGCCGCGGATTCGCGCGTGATTTCCGTCGGCGCCGTCGATAAGGCCGGACAGCAAGTTTCGTTTTCCAACTCCGGCCCGCAGCTCCAGCTCGCCGCGCCCGGTTATGGCGTGCAGACCGCGTGGCTCGACGGCCAGCGCGCCTACGTCGATGGCACCTCCGCGAGCGCACCGATCGTCGCGGGCGCGATCGCCGCCGTGATGTCGCAAAATCCCAACCTCACCGCACAACAAGCCGCGCAGTTGCTCACGAAAACGGCGAGCGACGCCGGCGCGCCGGGCGCCGACCCCGCTTACGGCAACGGCATTCTCAACCTCGCCTGGGCGATGAACGCGAACACGCCCGGCTACGTCGACACTGCCATTTCGAGCCACTACTTCGACGCCGAGAACAACCAGATGGATTTCGTGGTGCAAAATCGCAGCAGCCAACCGGTCTCCGGCCTCACGCTCAACGTGACGAGCGGGGCCACCGCCTCGACCTATACCGTGCCGCCGCTCGCGTCGGGCGCGAGTTATGTGGTCAAAACCGCCGTCGATTCCGCCTCACTCAAGGCCAGCGGCAGTCTCGCTTTCGCGACCCAGCTCACGAATCCAGTCGGGCTCGACGACAAAATTCTCCAGAACAACCGCAAATCGAGCGTGTTGACCGCGCCGACGAAGTGATGGCGTTAGCGGCGGCGATGCCGCCAGCGAAAACCCTCAGCGTTTCCAGCAGTCGTGATTGCCGCGACAAGACCGTCCGCTTGCTCGGCGGGTGACTGCGCCCCGCCTTGCCATCGGTCGAACGCGAGTCGAGGCTCGCGCGCTTTCCCCCATGAAATTCGAACACTTCGCTCTCAACGTCCCCGACGCGCCCGCGCACTCCCGCTGGTATGTCGAAAATCTCGGTTTCAAGATTGTGCGGCAGCGCACCGATGCGCCTTTCACGCACTTTCTCACGGATGAAACGGGCTGCACCGTCGTCGAGCTCTATTCGAATCGCAGTGTTTCGATTCCGGATTACCCGAACGCGCATCCTTTGAATTTCCATTTCGCGGTCGCGACCGCCAATGCGCGCGCGGAATGTGCCCGCCTCGAAAAAGCCGGCGCGCGTCTCTTTTTGGAAGACCCACAGCCTGACGGTTCGTTGCTGGTCATGATGCGCGACCCATGGGGAGTGGCGCTCCAACTTTGTCAGCGCACGAATCCGCTGCCGACGCGTTGATGGCGAGCATGACAGCGCAGGCACGGCCTCACGTTTCGAAACAGGAGTATGCTGGCCCGCGATAGGTAGCGGAGTCGCTTCGGCTCCAAGTGGAACGGGAAGCCGCTCCGCTACTTTCGCGCGCAAATCCCAAGCCGCCCAGTCACCACTCGTTTCGATACGAACGTTTTCCTTCGCCTCGGAAACAAGAACCCGGCGGAAAATCAATCCGATCGCGGCGCGTAAGCCCCGGGGAAGGTCGAGCCTTGCTTCCACTTCAAAGCTTCGGCGATTCGCGCCGGTAGTGGCACACCAGCCGTTGCGGCCGGAAAGTTCGCGAGCAGCTCGAAATTATTGAGCTCCACGCTGCGGAAAAGTGGCCCGCGATAATCCGGGAACGCTTGTGCCTTGGTTTCGAACTGCGGTTGCAGCTTCCGCAATTCGTCGAGTGCGAAGACGTCGGCCGAGTTGCGTTCGCCCTGCAGCGGCCCCCACGCAACAAGCGGCTGTGCTTTTGCCCCCGGACGACGCACGTAGACATTGCCGTCGTATTCTTTCACGTGCGGATCTTTCACCCGATCCCGCACCGTCGCGGCCTGAGTAAATTGCACGAGCGGTTGGCGGAAGCTTTCGTCCGCCACCGCCAGGTTGTTCACGAACGCATGCCCTTGCCGCTCCTCGACCGCTGGACCGGCGCTCGAATGCCAGCCGAAGTGGTCAGCCGTGGCGTTCCGCTCGTTGCGGTCGAAAGTCGCGACGCTGTTGAAGAACGTGTTTTGATACACCTGCACACCGGAGCTGTTGAGCACGCGAATGCCGCGCCCGCAGTTCACGAAGACGTTGCCCGCGCAGATCGCGCCCTTCGAGATCTCGAACATGAAGCCGTCGTTGGTGCGTTCGACCCAGTTATTGACGAACACGCCGTCGACGTTGCCGACGTCGAACCAGACGCCCGTCGACGGATTGTCGATGATGAGATTGTCGCGGCAGATCGTGCGGTAGGTCTGGTTGAAAATCTTCACCGCCGCCGCGTAGTAGCCCGCGAGTCGCTCGGCCGCGTTGGTGCGCGTGACAATGTTCTTCTCGAGCAAAACGTCGCTCGAATTGATCACGTAGAGACCCTCGGTGCCGCAGTCGGCGATCAGGCAATTGCGAATCGTGAGTCTGTCGCCCCGAAAATAACCGGCGACGCGCGAGCAAAACGAAATCGTGAGATTCTCAAGCGTAGTGCCGACGACTTCTTTGCCGAAGGTCGATGGCTCGGTGTATTTTTGCGGCTCGACGCCTTCGACTTCGAGCGCGCGATAGGCGTATTGCGTGAAGGTGATGCCGCGCAGCGTCGGTCCTTGATGGTCGTTGGGCTTGCCGTTGGCTTCGCGCATCGTGCGGACGATCGCGCTGTCGTGGGCCGTGATCTCGACGAGCCGGTTGGCGGGATCGGTCCCAAGGTAAATCTGCGCGTTCTCGTAATCGATGTAATAGGTCTTGTCCTTCACGTCCTCGACGGCGCCGACCGCGCCGAAGAGCTCGCCGTCGACGAAGAGCATATCGTTGTTAAAAAGATGCAGCGGCGATTGCCGGGCGAGGCGGGCATTCCACCAGTCGGCGGGTTGCGCGGGAAAGAGCTTCGTCCACGTCGTGCGCCAGATTTTATTCGGCTGCTCCTCCCAATTCGCCGCCACTTCCGTGCCTTTGAAGACCGGCCGCTCGTCCGCATAGGGCTGAATTGTCACGCCCTGGCTGAGACGCAGATTACCCGCGCGATAGGTGCCGCCGCGCAGGACGATGGCATCGCCGGTCGCCACTTTCGCCATCGCTGTCTCGATGGTGGTCGGCTGGTCGAGCGAAGCGCCCGCCGCGTCGGCCTTCGCATCGGGCGCGACGTAATAGACGTGATTCGCCTTCGGCACTTCGTAGCGCAGTTGGACGGGGCCGTAAGGTCCGCCCGAGGGTTGCGCGTAGGTGCCACGCGTCAGACTCAGCAATGTCCCAACCAGAAGCGCGACCGCGCGGAAGCTGGAACCGACCGAACCAAAAAGGGGCGTGTTCATCGGAAAGAGACGAAGAATGGGCGAACCGACGGACGTGGGCACGACGAAACCAAATCAAAATCGTTCCAACACTAGCGCGAACTTTTCCCTCGGGAAATCGATCGCCAAGTCGTCCGTTTAGCCGTTTCCACCAGCGCACGCGCGTCTGGAGAATTGACGCCCCGGCCCGCAAAGATTGCCGTGAAATCCGCAGTCCAATGAAAACACGCTTCACCCTGTGCCTCGTGGTCGCTGCGTTCGCGTTGTCTACCGTTCGCGCTTTCGCGCAAACTGCCGAGCAGCAGGAAAGGATCGCCGCCTCGTTCGTGCTCGCGCTCGGTCGCACGCCGTCAGCCGCCGAAACGAAACAATGGTCGAATGAAAGTGCCGCTTCAGTAACCGAGCTGCTGGCGCGCCATCAACAACAGCTTCAACGCGACACCGCCGCGAAACGCGCGGTCGTCGTGAAGGCCTATCAAGATGCGTTCGGCCGCGCGCCGACCGATGCCGAGATTTCCGGCGCACCGAGCGACGCGGTGACTTACATCGAGCTCCTCAAGCGCCACACGCAATGGCTCGCCGATCATCCGACCGATTTCGAACAAACGATGCGCCGCGCCTATCCCATCGTGATCAGCCGCGAAATTTATCCCGAGGAAATCGAATACTGGAAAAAAGTCGGCGCCCTCCCCTTCGCTTTTCTCGCTGGCTGCCTCGACGACTGGGCGCGCCGCAACCAGCCGGGCCTCATGGTCACCAACGGCAACGCGACGGTTTCAGTGAACTGCATTTTGCTCACCACCGTTCGCCTCTCGCCCGCGATCGCCGCCGAAACGCGGAGCGCGGCCGGATTGCCGGCGGTGACCGACACCAAAGCGGGCCATAACTTCGTCGGCCCCGGTGGCGACAAAGTGCTCACGGGCGGACGCATTCATTTCGCCGCCGTCGGCAGCCCAAATCTTACGGCGCGCTGATCGCGACCGTGGGACTTTCGGGGAGCGCCTCGAGGCTCGTTGGCTTCGAAGCGGCCTGGCGGAAACTGTCCCACTCCGCTTTGGTGCGGAACGCGTCTTCGCCGCGCAGCGAGCCGATGATTTCGAAGTAATCGAGTTTGAACTTGTCGGCGAGCACCTGCGCCTCGGGTTTGCAGCGCACCGCATACACCGTTTGCACCGACGTGTGGTCGAAATCGCGCCATTCCTGCTCGTCCTTCAACAGCGTGTAACGATGGCCTTCGAGCGCCTTGACCACGGCGGTCGACGCAAACGATTTCGCCCGTTCGACAGCGGCCTTGTATTCGAAGACGATCGTGTAGGCCGACGCGCCGGAGGTGCAGGGGTAGCGTTTGTATTTTGCCGCGTAGTTTTCGACGAAGGTTTTACCGCCGGCGAAGTCGTATTTGTAGGGCACGCTCCAATCCCACGGCAGCGCGCCGATCACGCCCTCCATGAGTTTGGCGCCGCCCTCTTCCGCCATCGTCAAGGTGAGGTTGGGCACGATCACGGGCTTCTTTGTCTTCAGGCCGATCAACACGGCCTGGCGTATCGCCAGCACCATGTCGTGACCGAATTCGACGACGACGAGCACATCCGGGTTGTCGGCTACGACCTCGGTCATCGCCTGCCGGAAATTCTCTTCCGTTGCCGAGGGAAAGGGCGTGAGGAAGGTTTTGTGCCGGGCGCGATCTTCCGTGTTCGTGAATTTCCGAAACGCCGCCTCGGTCGAGACGCCCCAGTTGTAGTTCGCCGTGACGTAGGCGAACTTCTTGCCCGCGAAATGCTCGTTCATGTAGCCGGCGAGCACTTTTGCCGCCGCCCAGGAATCGTAGCATTCGCGAAACGTGTGCCGGTGTCCGTCCTCGCAGGTCGTGGTCGTTGAATAAGTAAGTGTGCCGAAAAAGGGCACGCCTTTCTCTTCGCAAATTCGGCCCGCCTCCACGGCCACCGAGCTTGCCGCGCCACCGAACACCATCTTCACGTCGTCCTTCACGATCAGCTCGAGCACGTTTTGGCGGGTGACAGGCACCGACGACTGCGAATCGCGCACGACCAGTTCGACTTTCTTGCCAAGAATACCGCCGGCGGCGTTTACTTCTTCGACGGCGAGCTGAGCCGCACGCAATTGATCGCTGCCTTGGGCCACATATGGCCCGCTGAGTGGCGCATTGAGTCCGAGCTTAATCACATCGGCCGACGCCGCAAACGTCACATTCGCGGTCGCGAAAGCAATCAGGGTAACAAAACGAAGGGGGAACATGCAGTCCTCATCGGTTCGTTTCTTATGGCCTTAAACAGCCACTGGATTGCTGGGGTCGTTCGGAAAATCGCGAACTGCTTCGCCTTGGCCCACCATTGCGGAGATAACCCTAGAGATCGGTCAACACGCCTCTCAAGAATCCGTGGCGGCTAAGTAGGCCTGATCATGCTTGTGTATAGACCGTTACGTGTTTTTACAGTCAATTATGATTTGAATTCTGATAAGGATAACACCCTAGTTTCTTTCGTTTTACCCAGAATCTTTTTCTTACACATGAATCCAGCCTCCTCTCGTTTCATCAAGTCGCTCGTTGCGGCTTCCGCCCTCGCGCTTGCATTCAGCGCCCCCCGCGCTCACGCGCAGGCTCAATCGCTGCTCTCGACCAATCAGGTCGTCGTCTCCCGCGTCGAAAACGTCACGCCGACGACGATTCTGATCTCCGGCGTCAATTTCGACAAGTTCAAGGCTCCGCTCGTCGTTTCCCTTTCGGGCAGCGGCACCGCAGTCACGACCATTCCGGCGGTCTACAATGCGACCTCGAAGGACATCACCGCGACCCTGCCTGACAACGTCGCCTGGATCCCCGGCTCATATCGCTTGATGGTTTCATTCGGCACCGGCACCGCTGGCACCGACGTGTTTGAGTTCACGGTGGGCGCGGTCGGACCCAAAGGCGATAAAGGCCTGAAGGGCGACAAAGGTGAGAAGGGGGATCAAGGCATCCAAGGCGCCAAGGGCGACCAAGGGATCCAGGGCCTGAAAGGTGATAAGGGAGACAAAGGAGACCAAGGGATCCAAGGCGTCCAAGGTGAGAAGGGCGACAAAGGGGACCAAGGCATCCAAGGCGTTCAGGGCATCCAAGGCGTCAAGGGCGAGACCGGCGCGCAGGGCCTGAAAGGCGACAAGGGCGATAAGGGCGACACCGGACTCCAAGGTATCCAAGGCCTCAAGGGCGACACGGGCGCGCAGGGTCCGAAAGGTGACAAAGGCGACACCGGCGCGACCGGAGCGCAGGGCCCCATCGGCGTGATCGGCCAACTGCCGGTTTTCCAAAATGTGAACGAAGCGCGCGACGCGGGCATCACCGTTGGTCATCTCTGGGTTCAAGAATCCAGCGGCCAGGTGTTCCAGATGGCGCGCTAACGCCAAATTCCATTTCGCTCTCCCAACGGCAGCCATTCGGCTGCCGTTTTTTGTTTTATTTTTCCCTCACCCCGGATGCGGGAGGCTCACGCAGACTTATTGCCCGGCGCAAAACGCAGCAGCACGCGTTCGAGGTCCGCAAGGCGCACCGGCTTCGACAAAAATTCGTTCATGCCCGCGTCGAGGCAACGCTGGCGCTCTTCCTTCAATGCCGCCGCTGTCAACGCGACCACCGGAATTGATGCGGCCCGCCGGCGCGCGGCGTCCGCCTCGCCGGACCATCCGCGCAGGCGTCGCGTCGTTTCCCAACCGTCGAGATTCGGCATGTGGCAATCCATCAGGATCACGTCCACCGCGATTCCCTTCTCCAGCGCCTGCAGCGCTTCCTCGCCATCGCGCGCGATCGAATGGCGGCAACCGAGCTGTTTCAACTGCGCGATGAGAATGCTGCGGTTGACCGGATTGTCTTCCACGATGAGCGCGTGCACCCCCAATTCGACTTTCGGTCGGATGCCGGCGGCGGTTACGACGCCGTCGGGGGTTGATGCGGACACGCGCGGCAATGTGAGCGTGAAGAAAAACGTCGCCCCACGTCCCGGCGTGCTCTCGACCTCGAGCTTGCCCCCCATCAAACGCACCAGATGCGAGCTGATCGCGAGCCCCAGCCCGCTGCCGCCAAAGCGCCGCGTGGTCGAGGTATCCGCCTGTGTGAAACGGTCGAAGATTCGCGTCTGCGTCTCCGCATCGATGCCGATGCCCGTGTCGCGCATTTCGAAACGCAACGGCACCGGATCGGCATCAGGCGCGGTGGAACTCACCGTGAGCTGGGCTCGGCCGCCCTTGGGCGTGAATTTTATGGCGTTCGACGCGAGGTTGAGCAGCACCTGTCGCAACCGATAGCTGTCGCCGACCACCTGCGCCGGCAACCCGGGCGCGAGCGTGAAACTCAGGTCGACATTTTCCGTCGCGGCCTTCTGTGCCAGCAGGCTGATCGTGTCCGCCACGGTGCCGCCAAGTTCGAACGGCCGACGCTCGAGATCCAGCTGGCCTGCCTCGACCTTCGAAAAATCGAGGATATCGCCGAGCAGCTTGAGCAGCAAATCGCCCGACTCCGCAATGAGCCGAACCTGCTCCGCGGCCGCCATCGGCAGGTCGGTCCGCTGGCTGAGCAAATCCGAGGAGCCGATGATGCCGTTGAGCGGCGTGCGAATCTCGTGACTCATGTTGGCCAAAAATTCGCCCTTCACCCGGGCCGAGGCCTGCGCGTCGCGCGTCGCGACCGCCAGCGCCTCGGTGCGCTCCGAGACAAGCCGCTCGAGATTGGCGTTGACCGCGTGCGTGGTGCGCAACGCCTCCTCGCTCCGTCGATTCGCCGCCTCGATCATCTGCACAAGCGTGATGCCCAGGCAAAAGATGAAGACGATAGCGAAGAGTCCATCGCGAAAGAGCGTATCCGCTGCAAATCGCAACGAACCGTTCAGCGGTTCCGCGCGCAGCACCTCAAAATAAAACCAAACCATCCCCGAAAGAACCAGGACGAACATCGACATCGCCACGCGGCGCGATGCAAAGACGATCGCGACCAGCAGAAACACCAAATCCGTGATGAGCAACTGCACGCCCGTGCTGAGCGGCTGCAGATACTCGTGAGGAGCGGTTAATAACAGCGTGTGAATCGGCACGATCAACGCGAGCGCCAGCACATTGCCCGCGCGCAGGAGTTGCCCACGCCGCAAACATTGCAGCGACCACACGCCCGCCACCGCCATGCACACGCTGACGCCCAGGCGAATCGCCATATACGGTGGCGAAATCCACACCAGCTTGGCCATGTTCACGGGCACCCAACCGATGATTAGCGCGTCAAACGCCGCCAGCAGCCGCGCCTTCAATTGGGTGAAGTGCGGCGCCTGCGCGTAGACAGAGTCCAAGCGCGAAACGAAGGCCCTGAGCTGGCGGGTCATGCGATAGCTGGTGGGAAAGTGCGACTGGAACAGAAGAGGACGACCGAGCCCAGCAAAAGGAGACGAACTAATCGGGGTCCAGTCGTAACAATTCGGTTGATTCACGGCCGATTCCGAATCGACACGAACGAAAAAAGCTGAACGTCGGAAACCCTCCCCGGCGCGACGCTCCCGCGTGGGTCCGGGACAGACCCCATCTGGAGCCGTGGGGATGTGAGCCGCCACTCCACCTCACGTTCCCAAGCGATCTCCGCCTAATGCGTCATCACGTAAAAGATGATGTTAATCGCCAGGGGGTAGGCGATTTTTTCGGAATACTTTTCGAAATACTCGTGGTCCTCGCCCTCGCGCTCCCAGCCGTCGCTGTCGTCGGAGTTGTGCAACCCCATCACCATGATGCGACCCTTCTCGTCGAAGATCACCCGGTGATGGATCTGGGTGCCTGCAACCTTAAGTCCGATGCGGATGTTCGGCACCTGCGCTTTTTCGCGGATGTTGAAAACCATGCGATAAAGTGGGTGCTCGATCGGCAGCTCTTCGAAATGAAATCCGGGCAGGATCCGCCCAAATAATCGCGCCACGTGTTCCTCCGCATCGTCGCCCCAATAATCCGTCATCAGCATGAAGCCGCCGTTGAGCAGATATTTTCGCAATGCCACGACCTCTTCCTCGTTGAGGCTCATCGCGCCGGGCGAAACGGCCAGGAGAAAGGGATAACGCGGGAGCTCAGGATCGGTGGCGCGGATCAACCGTGCGTTAGGGTCGACTTTCACCGACGTCATTTGCTGGAGCCGGAAGGACAGGTTCAGGTCCGCATCAGGGAGGTCCGTGGTCCATCCGCCGCGCACGCGCACGTCCGATTGACCGCGATCGGTATCGTAATGCAGTCGCGCGAGCGTAAACACCTCCGACTCGAAGGCCCGTGGGTTTTCCCACATCGGCGTGCCTGTGCTGCGCGAATCGATCTCGCGCGCCGTCTTTGCGCCGGGTGGCACATAAATCTGTCCGCCCCCACCAAAAAACCTCCCGCCTTGCGCAAAAACCAGCGCGCCGGTGCCGACGCCCAAGGTCAGCAACAGCCACCGCCAAAACCGTAAAGCGCGAGGGGAAGCACGCATGAATGGGGCGAAATGGTCCAACGTCGAAAACGAAGCAACTCCAATGCACGAATGACGTCGCCGCGGCCGATTCCGACCGACGCCGGACGGAAAAAGCATGCGGTGAACAACCGCCGCGGAACACGCAGCTCATCGCAACGCGGCTTGTCCGCCTCCCGCCGCCATTGGCCGGCGTGAGGCGTCACCGCACTTCCACTTCACAAGCCCCCACGATCACAGCCCACCATAAGCCGCACCCGAGCCGAAGAGCGAAACGGAATAGCACTCCACATCCAAAACTCGAACGCTGCCCGTCGAGAGCGTCGCGCTGGCTGCGCTAACCGACCCACGCTCGACCCGCTGCGGTCCACCATTCGTCTCGACTTCGGGAGTAATACGCAACCCGACGAAAGAAAACGGCGGCAGGCTCAGGGATTTCATGCCCTCAGTCTGCCCGATTTCGCCGCGCCCGAAAATGGGCCACTTGGCCCACCGCTCGCGAAATGTTACGCGGCAGGCTGACCGGATTTGGACAAAGACCTCTCGAGGATTGCAGAAAGCGGACTTGCGACGGGGAAAATAGCGACGGGCTCCCATCGCAATCACCGCCAGATCGGCAGCTTTCCGATAACGTTGAGGGCCGCTGCGCTCAGGATCGTCACGATCACAAATTTCCCCGAGGGACGGCACACACGGCCGATGCAAAGTTGCCACGTGACCGGAATACCCGACCCTAAATTCGCCAGGCGATCGACCCCGCGAAACGCCGCGCGACCGAGGTCTGCGATCCGCGTCCAAAACAGGGCGCCATGGGAGCGAAGCCAGTCACCTGCGAGGCTCACCACAAAGATAAGTCCAAACGCATCGATCAGGGCGGCCACTTCGAAGGCGAAAGGTGCCATCACCACCACTTCGGTCCCGGCCAACACGAGCAACACACTCGCGATCAGCTTCACGCGTTTCTCCGTCGGCAAGCCGCGCCACCAAGATCGGAGTTTTGCCACGCTCATGTGATCGACCGGGTTTAAAGCGAAAGAGAGAATGCAGGCGGAGCGCCATCACGCCGCGAGAATGCGAGTGAGCAGAACCTTCCGCCGTTCGGCAAGCGGAACGCGGCGAAGCCGCCAGCGTTGATCCTTCGCGACGATGAACCCCGCGCAGCGCGGCGCTCCGCAGCGACACGGATGCAGCCGCCATTCGGCGACCGGAAAGCCATAATCATACGTCAGCTCCTCGCCGGCGGCGATGTCGCGACGGGCCACGATCCAGATCCGGCCGCGCACCACTTCCGTCCGGCAATTCGGCGCACACGAGTGATTGATGAAGCGCGCCACGCTGCCGCCCTCGCGGCCGTCCAGATCGTAACGCGCATTGAGCACAAAGATGTAAACTGACGCATCGCCACCCGGGCGCGCCCGTTCCAGCCGCTGCGCCTCGCGACGTTTCGCTTCAGCTTTCGTGATACGCTCGCCCGTGTATTCGACGATCCGCGCGCCGTCGGAAATCGCGCCCCGCGCGAAGACACCTTGGCCATGAATCGCCGAACGGCGATGCGCAATGAGGGAGTGGAGTTCGGTGCGAGAAGTGGCGGGCGGCATGGGACGAGTTGGCGGAAGTGGACCACGGATGGACTCGGATCAATCCGGATTTCACCGAATAGAGCGAACGATGTGCAGTCCGGACAAAGCCGCCGCGAAGATATCCACAAAAAAGGCGCGACACCCGAAGGCATCGCGCCGAGAAGGGACAAACACACTCGCCGCTTAGGCGCCGAGCTTCTTCTTGGCTTCTTCCGGAACGTCGATCTTGGTCGTGCCGACATCCTTGATCTCGGTCGTCGTCGTGCGATCGACATCCTGCGGCCCGCCGCGGCCTTGGACGGTGCCTTTGACGTGCACTTCGTATTTCGCGATCGCGCCGTCCTTGACCCAGAACTTTACTGTGCCGAAAGCATTGGTGGGGGCCGCAGGAGCCTGACCGCCACCGCCGAAGCCGCGACCGCCGCGACCCAGGCGTTGCGTCACGCCCTCATCGGTCAACGCACCGGAAATTACGCCGTCGGCCGCCTTCAAATCCTTGGCCGCATCGACCAAGGCGGGGAGTTCTTCGGCCGGGCTGGCGCCACCGCCAAAGAGCCCGCCAAAACCGCCCCGGCCACCGCGGCCGCCACCGAGAGCGCCGCCTGCGCCGCCGCCGAATTGCGCCATCATTTCCTCCATCGTCACCCATTGGTCTTCCTGATTTTTCAGGACGACCTGCTCGCCCTTGCGGAAGGTCTGCATTTCGCCGTTCGGCCCTTGGCGAGTGGTCATCGAGAGTCCGGACTTTTCGGCTTTGCCACTGGAGGGGCCACCACCAAAACCGCCGAAGCCGCCACCACCACCGCCGCCGGCATTTTCGGTCGTGGTGGTCCAGCTATAGTTGGAAGCATCGGCGAGCTTCTTGGCTGCCGCTTTGACGTCGTCGGCCGGAGTGGCAAAGGCAACCGCCGCGGAAAAGGCGGAGGCGAGACAAGGAATGAGGATTTTTTTCATGGGGGACGGATTGGGTTGGAAGACGGATAGCGAAGATTGCCTCCGGTTTGACGCAAAATCACGCCGAAAGCTACGCGGAAGGGTCGTTAAAAAGTCGACTGCATGATAATGGATGAATCGGTTCCAGCGACCTGCGGGTTTTGCAACTGCCTCCTTACAGCCGCTCTTGCCAGAGGCGGATTGACCGTCCTTGATGACGGCGTCCCCGACGCTCACCCGGCGTCATTCTTCTTCAACCTTAGCGCGCCGCGAGATTTTCTCGCGGCCGTAACGCCACCGAGCATGCGTCCGCTTCACGCATCGATCGGCGGCGATCTGCCGGATGTCCGGCACATTAGTTTATGGCCAAAACACTTCGGGTCGGGTTTGCCATGGGCGGCGGCGTTTCGCTCGGCACGTTTTGCGGCACCGCGCTTTCGCAAGCGCTCAAGCTCCTCATTGTCTACGGCCGCGACACCAGCGGCGCGCCCTTCGAAAAAATCGAGGTCGACGTTTTTTCCGGCGCCAGCGCCGGCACGCTCTCGCTCGCCGCAATGTTGCGTTGCCTCGCCACGCCCGATCCCGCCGCCCTCGCGATCGCGAAAACGGAAGTCGAAAAGGAATTCGGGACCGCGCTCGACGCATTGTCGCGCGAGCAGCTCAAGGACCTCTACGCCGCGCAGGCCGTGCAAAATTTCCAAAAGAAACTGTGGTCGGAGGAAATCACGCTCGACCGCCTCCTCGGCACCGGCGGCGATGGACAGTTGCGCTACAAAGCCTCGCTGCTCGATCGGGGCGCCGTCGATCAGATCGCTCAGACTTTTATCGTCGACGCCCCAGCTTCGGATTTCGGCCTTGGCCGACTGCTCGCCGAGCGCGTGCTCTTCGCCTGCGCCATCACCAACCTCACCCCGGTCGTCTGCGACGCCGAAAACGAATTCCCCGGCAAGGAGGTCGGCTTCATCGGGCTTAACGATGGCATGCGCTCCTCGACCCACCGCGAGTTGCGGGTCTTCGATCTCAACCTCACCGAGATCGAGCACCCCGAAGACCCGATCTATCCGGACCGCTGGTGTCTCTACCATCTCGAAGGCGCGCAGAAGAAGATGGTCGGCGATCTGCGCAAACGCGAGGCGTGGGCGCAAATCGCGGCTACCGCGATCGCGTCGGGTGCGTTTCCCGGCGCCTTCGAACCCGTCGTGCTCACGCGAAAATCGTTCGAATTCGGCCCGCATATCTGGAATCGCATCATGGACCGCAGCCCCGGCGCAAAAACCACCGGCCAGGAGACGATCGCGTTTTCCTACGTGGACGGCGGCGTGCTCAACAACGAACCGATTCGCGAAGCGTTTCGCCTCGCCTCCTTCATCGATGGACACGACCGACTGAGCCATCCCGACGCGCAGGTGCAGCGCCTGATCGTGTTCGTAGATCCCAATGTGGCGGAAACCCGCCCCAGCTATCGCGTGCCCGGCCACCGCGCCTGGACGGTCGACGATCCCAATTACTTCGGCTCGCTTGACGGCTTCGACCTTCGCCGGCTGTCGTCCCTCGAGCGCCTTGTCCCGCACCTCGCCGGCCTCCTCGGTGCGATCACTGACGAAAGCGGCGTGATCGAAGCCGACAAAATTTACCAGGTGCAACATCTCTTCGCGGTGCGCGAAGGCATTCGCGAAGCTCTCTACAGCGCCCTCACCGACCAGTCCGACGATGCTGATATCCTTCGCCTGATCGATTTCTGCCAGGAGCGTCTCGCATGGTCCAAAGCCGACGAGATGATCCCACCCGGCCCCATGACGCTGCCCGGCGAGCTTGAACGCGTGTGTCACGAAGAGCGCAACTCCACTTGGGGCGGAGATCTGTTTAAAAAGCTCCGCGGCGGAGCAGAAAATTTTATCGCCGCGATGTCGACCAAGCCACCCACGGCCGTCGCCAACAAAAACCTCTGGCTACGCGCGCTATCCTTTGTCGCGGTCGATCTAATCCTCGGCCTCCAAGGCAAACTCGAAGACGCCAGTCTCGTTGCGATCGCGCCATTCAAAAACCTCCAAAACGCAACTGCCGCCAACCCGCCCGAGCCGATCATTCTTCCCGGCCACTCGCTTTCCGGATTTGCGGGCTTCATGTCGAACCTGCCCGACAAGGTGGAGCACGCAGCCGCCAGCTATTGCGCCGCCGAATTTCTCATCGCTTGCGGCCTCATCGATCCCGCCACGCCGGTCCCGTCACCCGCCGGCTTGAAACTCAGCGACACCGAGCAAGCGCAATTCGAGCGCGACGTGCAAAACGGGCTCGTGCGCTTGGGCGACCGTATCGGCGAAATGGTCCGGCTCACTCGATTGTGGGACAAAATTCCGGGTGCCAACACCGTGATCGGCCTCGTTGTAAGCGCGATCATCAAATCGAAAATCAAAGGCGTCGACTGGCGCGATCGCCAGGAACTGGCCTGCACCTTCCGCGTGCGCGTGTCGAACGAATCCTTCGAATTCGATGGCCGCGGCATCGGCGACAAGGACTGCTCGCCCGTCAAAAACCCGACCGACGGCAGTTGGGAGCTGGTGACGGTTGCCACGTGGGACGGCGCGAATTGGGAGGGCGGCTACGTCACGGCCAACCGGCTCGATATCGATCAAGATGGCAGTCTCTTCACGCCCGATAAGGACGTGTGCGAAATCAAGCTCCCCGATCGCGCGATCATGGCGAAGTGCGACTATCTTCCCAACCCCACGTTCTTCCTCGACCTCACCACCAAACCCAAAACCAAACTCCTCGAAGCCGAAGAATGGACCGCCCTCCCTGGCGTCGTGCCGCTGGAGACGACACTCTAATCGCGATAAAACAATGGTGGTTCGTATGTCCTTTTTTGTAGGGCGGGCTTCACGCCCGACAGCTCGCGCGTCGTCATCCCGCGACTCTCGTTGATATATGTTCACCGCCGACGAGTGGCGGGATAAACCTCATACACGCTGCAAGTGATGCGCACCTTAAATCATTGAAAGTGGCGCAGCTCCTGCTCTCGTCGGCCCACCCAGCCGCCGGCTACCTCCGGTGTTTTTCCCACTCTCGTCGCTTCGAGCGTCAGCTTCATACGCTTGCTTGCGGCTTTTAATCACGTGTATCGCGCATCGCGAGCGGATCCACCCAAATTCTCTGTCGAAGGATAATTTTGAGAGCAGTCCGATGGCGTAGCACAATAATCGGTATCGTCGGAATAATTAGCACGCTCGTGCTAACGGGATGCACCGTCGTTATCGCGCATGGACCCGATACGCGCGACTATTTCGTTTTGGGGTTTGCTCGCCTCCGTTTGCCGGCGGAGTTGGGCGACGCCAACGCACGCGCCGTGGAGATCAGTGGCATCGGGGTAGCGGTGAGTAATTACGTTCAATTTGGCTATTTCAAGGAGTTCCAAGCCAGCCTGAAACCCGATTCGAACTCCGTCGTGATCCTCGTTCGCAGTGATGCGGAGGCACGGCAGCTAGATACCCTTTTGAAGCAACTCAACCAAAACGGGCTATGCCTTATTCTAAAAGATCAGCGTTCCTAGTTTCGACCGCGGCGTTGGCCGGCTTGACGGGTTGCACAACCCCCAAGCACACCGACCTTCTCGTATTTGGCACTAATACCCAATTCGGGGTTTCTGTCGCCGCCGACGCCACTTCCAACCCTGCAGTAAACATCGGGTATAAAAGGCAGGAAATGGTCCTGATGCCCTTGCTGGCAAACGGGAAGCAAAGCACATACGCGCCCCAGAAGCCGGCAGAGAAGCAAAATTCGACCGTTTCCAAAAACGGAACGACGCAGGCGGCAGCCACGATGCCAACGACCGAACCGTCGTCGCTCATCGATTTAAAATACGTTGGCACAGATGGCACAGCGCCTGCCAAGACGGATACTTATTCTGTTTTGGCTTCCTTTGGGGCAAAGGGTAGTGCGCAAAAAACAGGCGACGCTTCGGTAGGGATTGCTCAATACTTTGCCACCGGACTCGCCGCGCGCACATTGGCATATGCAGGGGGTGCCTTGATTAACACCGGAGACAAGGCGGCGGAATCCGCGAAAGATACTTCTCAGGCGGCCGCCGCCGCGGCCACGAAATCGGTCAGCGTCGGCAGCACCGCAGACACACGTCTCTCAAGCCTCGCATTCCTTGCATCGGTCTACAATTTCTTAAAAACCGATTTGGCCGCAGACTCCGAGGCCCAGGCGCAAGTGACGAAGCTGGATAAGATCGACCGCTCTGCCGAGGCCCCGGGCTTTCCGCTCTATTATCAGCCGGGAGCAAACGGCTACGTCATGGCCACGCGAGCCTATCCCCTTCTCGCAAAGGGCCACACCTTTACGGATCTCGTGCAATACTACGCGAACCTGAACGACTCCGTCAGCCGGCTGAAAACGCACTTGGATCCGTATGACTCCAATCTCCAAATTCCAGATCCCAGCGATACCAGCAAAAGCACTCCTGCCACTGCAGCGTTCGTAGCGCAAGCGATGGCCGACTACGCGAAAGAAAAAGAGCAACTCAGCACATTGGACAAAAAAGTTGGGCAAGACCCAACCGTCGTCGCCGCCGTGCAATACTATTCTCAACATTTGTTCGCCAGCACCACACCATCAAAATGAATTCCTTCTACGCCGACAACTACCTCACCGCGCAGCAACAAAACCAGCGGCTCGCTCAATTGCTGCAAACCGTTCTCGCCAACACGCCAATCGTGAAAATTGATCGTGTTTCTTTGCCTCCGCCACCGGTTCCCGCGGGTGCTCAAGCTGGATGGCTTGTTCAACACAACTGACGGTCACACATGGCAAATCGAACCCCAAGCCCGCGACCATCTCCGTGTTTAAATGCATGCAACACGCGCGTAATATCATCGCCCTCGCGCCGGACGATCCGCGCGGGCATGCTCGGCGTCACGATGTTCGAAGCCACCGGCGCAGCGGACCGCACGCCACGCGCATCGCGAGCCCCCGGGAGACCGACGCGCGCGGACAATCCAGCGGAAGGCCTACTGTGGTTCGATCGGTTTGGAGCCACGGCATCCGCCATTAGGCGGGCTGGACGCCAAATGTTGCTCCACGAAATGTTCGTTGCCGCAAGTCATGCAGACGAAGCGGGAGGTTTCCCACGAGTCAGCCGTCACGTAGGCTTCGTAGGTGTGCAGTTTGACACAAACGCAGACAGCCGCCGACCGCTTCCTCCGGTTGGGTAATTTTCGAGCCACTTGGGGTAGACCTCAATGTCTCCGCAAATGTTCGGCGCGCCACTTGGTTCGCTACGACCCGAAACATGTCGCGGCCCCGATAATGTGCTTGGCTACGGCGAATCGTTTTTCCGCCGACGAGACCAAATCCATCATTAAAATTTTGGGCCCGATTTCGCCAGCGCTGGGCGCTCGAATCCGCAGCCGGACGGGTCCCGCCGTTTAGAGCAAGATAGTTTTCCCACCCAGGGGTCGAAGATCTGTCTTTTCACTCCGCCGTGTGGGCGTGGCAACCGCGGCGCGCTGCGGGGTTTCGCTGCAGCACGGACAGCCCAACGCCAGATGCACAGCCAAGCCTTATTTGCCTTGGCCACGCAGACGCTTAAATTTCACCGAACTCGTTCGGCCACGGACCCGCCCTGCAAAACGCACGCGGTTTGTTTCCCGTTCCGTTTGCGCCTGCGGAAAATTCCCTACCGTCCTACGCCCTTATGTTCTCAAGCAAGGGCCTCGGAAAAATCGGAATTCTAACCGGCTGTATCGCGCTCGCGAGCGCGGCCCTCGCCGCAACGCCTGCGTGGCAATTGGACACTTCTTTTGCTCCGGTCTTGGAGTCGTCAGCCGGCGCACAAACGAACGAGCCGGTCGCGGTTTATCAGTTGGAGCGTCAGGCCGATGGTAAAACCATCGCTGTCGGCTATTTCGATCGTGTGAATGGCGTGTCCCGTCCGAGCGTTATTCCGCCCGTGCGGTTTAACACCGATGGGAGCACGGACACCTCCTTCACGCCGGAAATGGCCAGCGCGCAAATCGATCGGTTTCGCGATTGGGGGACGATAGACGCAGCCGGGCGCCGTTATATCACGACTTCCAACGGCACCCTTGGCCGCTTGGCGGCCGACGGCACGCCAGACCCCAGTTTTCAATCCGATGTTCGGATCTATTACATGGGATCCCTGACCACGAAGCCCTTTGCGCTAATGCCCGATGGCAGTGTAATTATCCTGGCGTCTACTGATTTCTATAGCCTTTACGATTTCGTCCGTTTGCTCCCGGACGGCTCGCGCGATGCCACGTTCAACTTCAACCGCGACGATGCGGGCTTTTTCACCGACCTCCAAGCCATGGTGCCGCTTCCGGACGGCCGGCTGTTGTTGCTGGGCACCGAGACCACCGCATACAACCCCGTGATAAATTTTGCGCGGCTCGATATGACGGGCAAAGTTGACTACCGCTACGTCACCCCAGCGAGTTGGGGCGAGACGAGGACCGATAACATCTTTGCGATCGCCAGCGTGTTCTACGATCTGCTGCGCGACGCCCATGCTCCACCCGAGGCTCGCCTCCATTTTCAAAACAGCTACGTCGATGCCACAGTCGACGTGGGCGCCGATGGGCTCGCCCTGATTTCAACTCACTTCTGGCTCACGACGCCGCTGTTCGGTCGCTACAAACGAGTCGAAAAAGCCGATGTGACTGTCGACGCGCGGCCAACGATCTCAATTCAACCCAGCGCGAAGACGACGGCGATGCCGGATTCGGCGCTGGGACTTAGTGTTTTCGCCGGAGGTCTTTTTCCTCTGCACTACCAATGGTTCAAAGACGGCCAACCGCTAGCCGGAGCCACGGCTCCCTCATTCTTCATCAAATCGTTTCAAGCGTCCGACATAGGTAAATACACCGTTCTGGTCTCCAATTCCTACGGCTGGGTCTCGAGCCAGTCCGCGTCAGTGGCGCTAAAAACTGACCCCAATCTGCTCGCGATCACCGAGCCTCTGAACAACAGCGAAATTACGACCGGGAAAAGCTTCATCTTGGGAGTCACCGCCACCTCGAATCTCGAGCCGACCTTCACTTGGACGCGTAACGGAGTGCCAATTACCCCAACCTTCGCGGGCAGCGGCGGCAGCATCGTGATGCCGGTTTTCACTTCGTTTCTATATGTCGACAATGCCCAGCTGGCCGACGCCGGCCTTTATCGTGTCATTGTCAGCGACGGTCGAACCACGGAGGAAACGTCCGCGATCTTGGGTGTCGCATCGACGGCGAAAGCAATAGGTGCCGCCGAAGTGGTGGCCACCGACATTCACCATCCGAACGGCAATGTTTACGATCAGGTGCTCCTGACGGGGCCTTCGGCGACCATCACGGCCGACCCGGGCAAAGTGACGCGCATCTCCTACGTCGATCTCACCGACGACATCGTGCAGGTGGAATTTTCCGGCGCCGGTTCGCTCACTCTCTCGCTGGATCCCAGCTCGGCGTCCGGACCCGCAGCGCCCGTGAACTACAATCAGCCGAATGTCCGCTATATGCGAGGGCATGCGACACTGACCATCTCGGGCGCCGACGACACGACCAACGCCAGCGTGTTTACCGTCGGCACGGCCAATGCCATTAACCAGGCGCTCTTCCGCTTGGGTGTGAGCTACGACGGCGTGGCGGATATCACCTCGATCGCGATCGCGAGTATTAACCAAAAATTCGGCGGCCTGTGGACGGGTGACACGTGCTATATCGCGACCCAGGGGTTGGCAGGCATTTACGCACCGGGCGTGCAATTCACCGGCCCATTGATCCTCGGTGACGTGGCCTCGTCGGAATCCGCAAAGCCCGCGCTGGTTTTTGGTCACGCGGACGACGTTCGCGTGGCGGGCGGCGCCATCGACCAGACCAGTGGAAGCGCGGTAACGGTAAGCGGGCTCAGCTTCCTCAACTTTACCGCGGGCGCGAATTCACACGGTGACCTCTATCCCGCGAAGACCACCCCTGCGCGGTTCACGGAGCAGGGCGTCGACGTGACGTCGCTGCTGCTCACGCCGCGGTAAAGGCGGCTGCTCCTCTGCCGGCTTCGAAGCGCCCGCTTATCCGGGCGCTTTTTGCTTCGCCTTTCCAATCGAGCCCAACCTCCAAGTAAAGGGCAACGACTAGCCGCGTAGAGGGAGATTTCATTAGTTTCCCTCCCTACATCAACCCACCGCACGTTCCCACCTGAGGCGCAGCCGTTTGGGAATCGATGGCCGATCGCCTCGGATCCCTACGGAATTTTCACGGGGATAATTTAGGGGAAATCGGTCTTTTCTCTCTCGCGACTCGTGGCGGAAAACGGGTCTACCGGCCCGCAATGACAGGCTCCCCATCACCGCTTTCGCTCGTCATCGTGGATGATGACGACCGGATTCTCGAACTCACCGCGCATGCGGCGCGGGAGACGGGGTTGTTTTCTCCCATCGTCACCTCGACGAACGCCCGCCATGCGCTCGCCGAAATCATCGTGAGCAACGAGCCTCCCGGCGTGATTCTTACCGATCTCAGCATGCCGCATATGGATGGCTTCGAATTCGCTCAGACCCTGAAGTCGCTTTCCTCCACCAAACACATACCGATCTTCATGTTCTCGTCGTCCGGCCTGCATTATGATGAACAACATGCTCTTGATGCCGGCTGCACCGCGTTTTTCCTGAAGCCTTCGACGCTGAGCGGACTGACGGAACTGTTGAAAGAGGTGGCTCGCCTGGCCCGGCCGGTTGAAGCGCTGTGCGACTTCTCGCGGCCGAGTGGCGAATAGTAGAGTGGCACGGGAACCAAGATAGCGGATCAACGAAGCCGCGCGGGCTGATTGTAAGTTGGACTCGGACTGGCGGACTGCGACAGTCACCTCATGTCGAATGCCTCTTCCTCCACTCCCCGTCCGGTGACGGTGCGAGCTGTGCCCATTGAGCTCTGCCAGTTCTTGAAGTTTGCGGGGCTCACGGAAAGCGGTGGCGCGGCCAAGCAGGCAATCGCCGAACGGCGCGTGCTTCTAAATGGAAAACTCGAGACCCAGAAGCGGAAGAAACTGACCGTCGGTGATCAGGTCAGGTTCGAGGGTAAGACGATTGCGGTTCACCTGGGTTAAGCGGAGTTGTCGGCGCTGGCGCATCATCCTCGCGCGGGCGGGAGATATTGAGCTGCGCAATCAGATCGGCGAAGAGCGGACGGATCGGCGAGTCGGAGAGGAAAGTCTCGGCCATCGCCTTGTGCCCGCGGGCGCGAAGGCTCGCGTAAACATGCAGCTCAAACTGAGCGCGCAACGCTTCGTGCGCTTCGTGCAGGCCGAACTGCTGCAACAGAAACAGCAGCGCTTCGATCGTCGAAAAACCGCCGGCCTCGGACTGGGCGCGCAATCGATAGCGGCTCTCGCCCGCCATCGGCAGGCTTACCATGCGGCCCCACCCCCGCACTTCCTGCGCCATCGCCGACGTCTCGCGCCACGAGCCATCGAGCAACACGATTTGCACCCGATCTGGCGGCATGTCGCTCGGCATCGGCGCACCTTGGGGATGTAGTATCCACAGCTCGCGACCCGCCACGCGGACCTCCTCGGCGCTGAGGCGCCGCTCGCGCCGCCAGATGTGATGCCGCGAGGCGGGAATTGCGCGGTTGATCACGTGGCCCGTGCTGCTCGGACGGTAGTGCTCGCGGTGGTGCATGAGCACGTCGATCTCCAACGGGCACACGATGGCGCGATGCGCGGCACAAATGCACCAGCGCGGCGAGAGCCGGCACTGCGGACACCGCCGCGAAGTTTTCAGGACGACACTACGCATGTCCGAGAAACACTCCGTTCAACCGGCCGTGCGGTTGTGCTGCGCGAGTGTCGCGTCGATGTAGGCGAGCAGCTCGTTGCGGCCGGCGCCGGTTTTCGAGGAACTGCCCAGGATCTGCGGCGGCGTGGCACGCCACTCGGCCACGGCGCGCATGAAGACGGCCATGTTGGCGCTCCCCTGCGCGGCCGACTGCTTGTCGGTTTTGGTGAACACGAGGGCGTAAGGCACCGCACACTCCGCTTCGATCCAGCGCAGGAACTCCAGGTCGATCGGCTGCGGCGGCAGGCGCGAATCGATCAGCACGAAGATGCAGCGGAGATTGCGCCGGGCGGAAAGAAAATCGGCGACGGCATTGTTGAACTCGAGCCGGCGCTGGCGACCGACCTCCGCGTAGCCATAACCGGGCAAATCGACGAGGCACCACGCGCCGTTGATCACGAAGAAATTGATGAGCTTCGTCTTGCCGGGCGTGTCGGAGACCTTCGCTAGCTCGCGGCGTGCAGTGAGCGAGTTGATCAGCGAAGACTTGCCGACATTCGAGCGGCCGATGAACGCGAACTCCGGCAGCGCCCATTTAGGGGACGAGCGCAGGTCGGGCGCGCTGACTTCGAATTCAGCCGTTTTGATTTTCATGGGAAGAACCACGAAACACACAAAACACACGAAAGAGAACTCCGGAGAATCACCGCGACTCACAAAGGCCGCTATCAATCAAATCTGGTGTTGAAACGCGGAGGGCGCGGAGGACGCGAAGCAGAGAGAAACCGCTAGGATGGATTTATTTCTCTGCGTTCTTCGCGGCCTCCGCGTTTTGATGCCCGAAGCGCACGGACCAAATCGAGACCGGAAAAATTTACCCGGATCTAGAATGTCGGGAGAATCTTCCGCTTTGCTCTGCCACAGGCAAACCGGCGTTCACTTTAGCTCGTTGTTTTTCAGGCGCTTGCACCTCACTGAAATTTCCGGCGCATGTTTTGCTGAATACCCCGAACTCATCGCTGCTCCGTCTTCTTCCCTCTCCGCACGCACCGCTATGCACGTTAATGCCACGCCCGAACCCACGACCAACCCGCTCGGTTTCATGGCTAGTTCCACGCCGCAACTGCGGGCGACCATCGCGCAACTGCGGCAGCAACTGCCGCCGGAGGAATTCGAGAGCCTGCTCGGCAACGTCCGCAGTCTGTTCGAAAAATTCAAGGCCAAGCTGCAGGAGTTTGCGCCCGGCAGTGATCGCGCCTCCGCCTTGCATGCAATGATGGACCGCGAACTCTCCGCGGCTGGTAAACTACCCGTGGCGTGTCGCGAAGGTTGCGCCGGTTGCTGCCACTATGAAGTCGAGATCACGCAGGACGAAGCAGCGCTTCTGCGCGAGGTCGTGCAGGCCGGTTTTCCGATCGATCATGAACGCCTCGCCAAACAGGCCGCGCGGGAACGGCAAAGCCCGGAATGGAGCCGTTTCTGGAGCCGTGACAATCGCTGCGTTTTCCTCGGCGAAAATGGCGGATGTCAGGTCTACGCCAGCCGACCGGCGATCTGTCGAAAACACCTCGTGACAACCCCCGCCCGGGCTTGCACGACTCCCGGAGCCTCAGTCGCTCCCGTGCAAGTTCTGCTCGCCGAAATTCTGCTCAGTGCCGCCACCAGCTTGGAGGGAACGAAGTTTGCCTCGCTCCCCAAAATGCTGGCGGCCGCACTCGCGGCAGAGAAAAACTCCGCCCTCTCGAGCGCGTCCGTCTCCGCCTGATCCACGCGAAATCGGCGAAAGAGCGCCGAGAATAACTGCCCGCGACAAAGCTCAGGCGCCGAGCGGCGCAAGCGCGCCGCGGCGGCCAAACACCGCGCGCCGGCAGAGGGAATCGCCGCGTTGGAAATCGCGGCAGACCTGCGGTCGCTGCTCGTAGATCGTGCAGAGCCGCGTCGTAGGATCGAGGGCGACGCAGGCCCCGTCGCCGCTCTGGTCGAGGCAGCGCACGCCGCCGTGCTCCACGATCATCTCTTCGGGAACGTGATCGTCCACGCCCGGCTTCAACTCAACGAGCAGGTGGCAGCAATTGCCGCAGCCGGCACAGGGCGGAAGTTCGTCAGCGGCGGTGGACATGGCGTCCGCAAACGCTGCACGAATCGCAGCCGTTAGCGATGCTTCGGTGGGAGTGGCAGCGCGCCCCACGCTCAAGGTGTAGGTCGGGCTTTACGCCCGACGGCGAGTGCGGGTCAGGGTAATCCCCGAACGTCGGGCGTAAAGCCCGACCTACAGTCTCAAAGCGCTCCCCGCCCTGCGGCCGGTTAGCTCCGCCAGACAGGCTGTTTTTCGCCCGACGGCAGGCGGGGTTTTAGTTGTTGCAGGGCGCCAGAGAGCAGGAGTCGCCGCTGCGCGGGCGAGAGGCCTGGTTCGAAGACGGCGGCACGATAGTCTTCGCGGGCGGACGCGACGGTGTTGAGGCTGCGAATGCGGATCGCTTCATCGAATGCAGCCACAATGGCCGCGCGTTGCGAATTACCGATCGCGCGGCCAATTTCTGCGTAGAGCGCTTCTCTCTGCTCCACGAAAACGGGATAACGCGCAGCGTAGTCGGCGACGATAACGTCGGCCCCGCGCTGCAACGTCTCGCGCTCGGCGGGCGTCAGCGACTGACCGCCACGCAGGGAACTCGCCTGCACCGTCACCACCGCCTCGTCGAACCGGGGAAAGAGGAAAATCCGATTTTTGTAGGGCGCGACCAACGCATTTACCTTGGCGGTGGTTTCACGCTGCAAGGCGGCCCGGCGTTGCGCCCAATCTTCGATGTCTCTGACCAGCGCAGCAGGCAAGGCGGAGCGCGGCGCGCCCGGCCCGTAATGCGGCGGCAGCAAGCGACGGAAATTTTCGGCCGCCGTTTCGAGCGCTACGAGCTCAGGGGCCTGCCGCGCGACAAGAGCACGAAGCGCTTTACCACGACCGAGGTTCAGGCCCGGTTTGTCGAGAGCGCTGATGGTGTCGTAGAGCTCTTTCTTCAGCCGCGCCTTGCGATCTTGGTAATCAGCAAGGCTCTTCGCGGCGGCGGGGGAGAGATCCGCGGGCACGGTAATCCGCGCCAACTCGGGTGAAAAAAACACGACGCTCGCGGCGTCGGAAGTTCGCGTGCCGGCTTGTGACAGTTCAAAAGCAATCTCGCGCAAGAGACCACGTTGCCCGAGCGGAAGGGCGGGAAAATAAAACGCCGCACCGCGCATCACCAACGCCACTTCCCGCGGGGTGAAACCGAGCGCTTCGGGAGTGCTAAGGTGCCATTCGCGCAGGTCGTCCCAACCGCTGTCGAACTCGATGAGATCGTCGCGAAGCTGCTCGGCCGTGTCCTCCAGCGCGGCGAGCCGCGAGGCCTGGCTTCGCGCCGTCATCTCGAGGCCACGGAGCCGAACCTCCGGGCTCTCGTCCTTGAGGCGGGCAAGCTCGGCGCGAAGTTCTTTCAGCAGCGCGGCCTGTTGGTCGCGATAACTCTCAACTCGCCGGCGCAGCGACGCGGTGAGGCTTTTCCGGTCAATTCTCGCCCCGAGAGGAGGATAAAAAATTTCTCCCACATAAGGCGCGAGGTCCGGCGAAGGAACGCCGGTGCCCTGCGACAACGAACCCGCCTCGGCCTGGAGGCGGTCACCCAACAAAGGCGGAAGCGGCGGAAAAAAGATCGTGAACGCCTTTTTATCTACCGTCAAAATACCCGGGTCGATGTTCGGCGGCGGATCGGGCGGCCGATCAGGGTATACATACTGGGCCGACAATCGCTGCGCTCCCAGCATGAGCGCGAGAACGGCGATCCCGCCATACAATGCGATCTGACGAGTGGGAGAAAGGATCATGGAGCGAGCTCAGGAGGGGTTATTTCGAGCGGGGGTAAGACCAAGAGACCAGGCGCAACGCAAGGCAGGCGGGTAGTTGACGCATGCCATGCGCAAAGCGTTACGACACAGAAGCAGTGATCATTAACTGCGGTAAGAATCGCTTTTTACTGAGGCGTGGAAAACGCCCCACCTCGGCCAAAACGGATAGCCTTGCTGTCCCGCCTTGTGGAAAAAATAAACGTTCGCTGTCCATTAGTGGGCGGCTCGGTCGTTGATCTATTGAATGTGTGAATAGGAAAGGAAAAATCGAATGACCATCGCCTCTTATCGATGGGTGATCGTCGCGGCCGGCGGCCTTTTGGGCTGTGTCGCGATCGGCGCCATGTTTTCGCTGCCCGTTTTTCTATTGCCGATCGCACGGACGACCGGCTGGTCCGTCACGGGTGTCTCCACCGCGATGACGATCGGGTTTCTCGCGCTCTCGCTCGGAAGCGTCGCGTGGGGCATACTCTCGGATCGCGTGGGACCGCGCGCGGTGGCGCTGGCCGGATCGACTCTTCTGGCGGGAAGCCTCGTGCTGGCCAGTCGGGCCACGTCGCTGCTGCAATTTCAATTGCTCTTCGGTGTGCTCGTTGGCGGCGCGACCGCGGCGATCTTTGCGCCCATGATGGCCTGTGTGACTGGCTGGTTCGATACGCATCGTAGCCTCGCGGTGTCGTTGGTTTCAGCCGGAATGGGCATGGCGCCCATGACCATGTCCCCGTTCGCGGCTTGGTTGATCTCGCATTACGATTGGCGCACCTCGCTGCTCATCATCGCAGGGGTCGCTGCAGCCGTGATGATTCCCACCGCTTGCCTCGTGCGCCGGCCCCCGGGGATGGCCGGAAAGGGTGTCGCCGCATCGGCAGCGGCACCAGCTGCGATGTCGCTGCGCGAGGTGCTGCGTTCGCCGCAATTCGTGATTTTGGCACTGACGAATTTCTTCTGCTGCGCGACGCACTCCGGGCCTATTTTTCATACGGTGAGCTACGCCGAAACCTGCGGCATCTCGGCGGTCGCGGCCGTCACAATTTATAGCGTCGAAGGGTTGGCCGGGCTGGGCGGCCGCGTGGTCTTCGGCGTGCTCGGTGACCGCCTTGGCGCCAAACGCGTGCTCGTTGCCGGGCTGCTGCTGCAGGCGCTCGGCGCGATGACCTATTATTTTGTGCGCGAGCTCGGCGAGTTCTACGCGGCGGCCGCGGTGTTCGGTTTCATTTACGCCGGCGTGATGCCGCTCTACTCGGTGATCGCGCGCGAAAATTTTCCGCTGCAGATGATGGGCACGGTGATTGGCGGCACCGCGATGGCCGGCAGTCTTGGCATGGCGCTCGGCCCGGTGGTGGGCGGAGCGATCTTCGACCGAATCGGCAGCTATGGCTGGCTCTATCTCGGCTCCGGCGCGATCGGGATCGGCGCATTCCTCGTGGCGTTGACATTCAAACCCGTGCCGCGGACGGCGACCCAACTCGAGCCCACAACGGCGTAGGCGCGTTAGTGATGTGACATATGACGCGGGCCCAACCACGCGCCCGGGCTTCGAGAATGTGGACCGGATCTTCATCACCAGCATTGGCACTGGGGTGCAACTCGCCTGGCAAAAGCTCACACTTACTCCGAGCATCTCCTATACCTGCTCGACCGAGACGGGTGCTACCGACTATGTGAACCATGGCCTGCAGATTTCGGCGCCAGTGAAGCGCGGCTGGTCGGCATTCGCCGCCTACACTTACTCCGACGCCCGCGGCGGCGCTTCCGTGCATGTGAATTCAGCCCGCATCGGCCTCCGCTGGAAATTCTAAAACGGCCAAGCGTGGCAGCCAAAAGGCGTCACATCTTTGACGTCTCAGTGCCTGCTTGAACTCGCTCCGCGCTTGCCAAGTCCACATGAAACAAAAAGGCCGCGGACTTCTCCGCGGCCCTTAGTTTACTACTTTTTCTTTTTAGGAATATGCTGAACGACCGTCGTGGTCGGACGAGCGCGAGCTTCTTTTACAGGAATGAACTGACCAGTGGTCGCATCGCGACCGATTTTGAATGATTTGGATTTTTCGGACATACCTAACACCTCCTTTCAATTCTGAATTGTAGGTGGGCGAACCCGCGCACGTGAATGCACGTGCGCGCCAAGTGAAACAACGCGCGCCCGATTTCAGGCCGCGGCGGCGCCAGAGCGTTTAAGCCGCCTTATCGTAGGGCACCCAGATCTTGAAGACCTTAGCCCGCCGCGGATACTTCCGCTTACCAGTCTTTGGATCCATGATCCAAGGACGATAAATGTAGTATCCGAGCGGCTTAGCACCCTCGAAAGGCAGGTAAGATTGATCGTCGTTCTTCACGTCGTGAATCTCCTGATTTGGAGTTTCCGGGGCTTGACCCAACGACTCGATCGGCCCTAGTAATTTGTTGTCACACGTCTTACTAGCGATCGAATCGGGTTTTTCAGTAACCCGGTTTTGCTGGAAAAGATTCTTAGCCATCGACGGTCTCCGTTGATGGCTTTTTTTTCACCTCAGATTTTGCGGTAAGTTGCTTGGCTACTTTACGAAGCATTATCTCAACAATTGAAAGATCGTCCGGTTCATTAATCTGAATAACCGAGTCCATACCGGGACCAGTAATTCGGATATGAAAGAGATCTGTGGTTGACGCTGACGCGACCGCTGCGCGAACGATAGTCGGGGCAATCGACCCACCTTGTCCGACGCTAGTTTGTGATGAACCTGTAGCCGCATCGTTAGCCGTCGAAGCCGCTTCGCTTGATGTCTCCAATGGATCGGCTGAAGCAACAAGCTTATCATCTTTCAAAAGGCCGGATATTTTGGCGCCGTCCAAGAAATAGCCTGCAACTCGAGAAGCATCAGCGTCTGAAACACCAAACTCTCGAATCAGTAACTTATCAAAAATTTCCGTCGGCAAGTTATTGCCGCGAAATTTCTCGAAGATTCGCGCAAAGACGGGAACACGAAGGAAAGCCTTCTTCAATGCCTGCTCTGCATCGGAAGCGTTGTATGCGAGTTTATACTCTCGGAAAAGCTCAGTAGTGGAAAGCCGGCCCTTAGCGGTTGAAACAAGCCCATATTTAGCCGCTCCAGAGGTCAAAGCAGTAAAAGCTCCGCCAATCTTTCGACCCGATTTTTCAGCAACGGTCTCGACGTTGCAATCCCCTCCCAAAGAATCAACCGCTCGAGCTAATTCTAGTGAGTTTTGTAGCGATGAGCGCGGATAATCAATAATCTTTGGCATGGAGGATGAAACCTTCCAGCCATAGAATGCCGAATTCAGGCATAGTCAATAGCTGAATTCAGTTATTTTAAAGCTGCTATTACTGGCAGGCTTCGCAGGTGCCACCGTTGCGCATCGCTTCGATCGAGCAGGCGTTTTTCTCGGACTCGGTGTAGACGCGCTTGGCATGGCTGCCGCCGACGTCGCCCGAATTTTGACCGCCGTCCTGGCCTTCCTTGATTGCGCCGCGGACTTCCTTTTTCACCGCAACGGTGGCTTTCTCGATGTTCGAGGCGCCGAGGCTGCGGAGGTAGTAGGTCGTCTTGAGACCGGCGTGCCACGCCTGGCGATACATGTGGCTCAGCGTCTTCAGGTCGGGGGTCTTGATCCAGAGGTTCACCGACTGGCTCTGATCGATCCACTTCTGGCGCCGAGCAGCGGCATCGACGATCCATTTGGCGTCAATGTCGAAGGCGGTCAGGTATTTCGTCTTCAGATCGGCGGGGATGCGCTCGATGTCCTTCAGTTCGCCGTCGAAATACTTCAGGTTGTCGATCATGTCCTGATCCCACAGGCCGCGGGCCTTGAGGTCCTTCACGAGGAAGGGATTTAGCACGATGAACTCGCCCGAGAGGTTCGATTTGACGAAAAGGTTCTTGTAGGTCGGCTCGATGCAGGGGCTCGTAGCCGTGATGTTCGAAATCGTGGCGGTGGGCGCGATGGCGAGGCAGTTGGAGTTGCGCATGCCTTGCTTCGCGATCTTCGCGCGGAGCGGCGTCCAGTCCATCTTACCGCCGCGCGGCACTTCGATCGCCACGCCGCGCTCCTTCTCGAGGAGGTCGAGCGTGTCTTGTGGGAGGAGGCCGCGATCCCACTTCGAGCCTTTGTAGCTCGAGTAGGTGCCGCGCTCGGCCGCGAGGTCGGAGCTGGCTTCGTAAGCGTAGAACGCGATCGCTTCCATGGCCTCGTCGTTGAACTCGACCGCTTCCGGTGAGGCGAACGCGTGGCCGCGCAGATAGAGCGCGTGCGCGAGGCCCATCACGCCAAGGCCGATGGGGCGGTGGCGGAGGTTCGACGTCTTGGCCGAGGGCGTCGGGTAGAAATTAATATCAATGACGTTGTCGAGCGCGCGGACCGCCATGCGGATCGTCTCGCGGAGCTTGGCGTGGTCGATCTGGCCGTTGGGCAGCAAGTGCGACTCGAGAATGACCGAGCCGAGATTGCAGACGGCGGTCTCGTCGTTGCTCGTGTTGAGCGTGATCTCGGTGCAGAGATTTGACGAGTGGATGACGCCGGCGTGGTCCTGCGGGGAGCGGATGTTGCACGCATCCTTGAACGTGATCCACGGGTGGCCGGTCTCGAAGAGCATCGAGAGCATTTTCTTCCAGAGCTCGAGGGCCTCGATCTTCTGGCCTTGGATTTTGCCCTGCTCCGCGAGCTGCTCGTATTCGAGGTAACGCTTCTCGAAGGCCTGGCCGTAAAGTTCGTGGAGATCCTTGACCTGGTTGGAACGGAAGAGCGTCCAGTGCTGGCGGGCTTCCATGCGCTTCATGAACAGGTCGGGAATCCAGTTCGCCGTGTTCATGTCGTGCGTGCGGCGGCGGTCGTCGCCGGTGTTTTTGCGCAGCTCGAGGAATTCGAAGATGTCGTTGTGCCACGACTCGAGGTAGGCGCAGCCGGAGCCCTTGCGCTTGCCGCCTTGGTTGACCGCGACGAGCTGGTCGTTGTGGAGCTTGAGGAACGGAATGACGCCCTGCGATTCGCCGTTGGTGCCCGCGATATAGGCGCCCGTGCCGCGAACCGCGGTCCACGAGCCGCCGAGGCCGCCGGCCCACTTGGCAAGGAACGCGTTGTCCGCGATACCACGAAGCATGATGCTCTCAAGCGAGTCGTCGACGTAGTAGAGATAGCACGAACTGAGCTGCGAGTGGAGCGTGCCGGAGTTGAAGAGCGTCGGCGTGGAGGAGCAGAAGCGGCGGCTCTTGTAGAGTTCGTAGAGGCCGGTGATGTGCGCTTCGCGATCGCCGGTTTCGTCGAGCATCAAGCCCATCGAAACGCGCATCCAGAAGAACTGCGGGGTCTCGATGCGGCGCGAGGGCTTCTTGGTTTTGTCGATGATGAGGTAGCGGTCATACATCGTCTGGATGCCCAGGAAATCGAACTCGAGGTCGGACGACGGATCGAGCGCGGCGGCGAGCTTGGTGAGATCGTAATCGAGGAGGCGCGGGTTGAGGCGCTTGATGGCAACGCCGTGCTCGAGGTATTTCTTGAAGGCGCGTTGGTGGGCAGTCTTGAGGGCGCCAATGCCCTCCTTCATGATATCCCAGCCGAGGACTTCTTCGTAGATGTAAGTGAGCTGGATGCGGCCGGCGAACTTGGCGAAGTCGGCGTCTTTTTCGATCAACGTCTTCGAGTTGAGGATGATCGTCGCATCGAGATCCTTTTGGGAAATCTGGTCGTAGACCGAGCGGCGGAGCTCGGCTTCGATCTCGTCGTTGGAGAGGCAAAGGTCGAGGCCGATGCGGGCGAACTCGATGCGCTTGCGGAGGTCGGCGCCGTCCCAGAATACGTTCGTGCCGTCGACTTTTTTGACGACGATCATCTGTGCCTGGCCGGGGGCCGCGATGGGCGCGGGCGCAGCATCGGCGGCGGCCACGCTTTCCAGGCCAGCTTCACGCGCGACGGCCCGTTGGGCGCGGAAGAGAATGTAGGCTTCGGCGACCTTGTAGTGACCGGCCTTCATCAACTCTTCCTGGACCATGTCCTGGATTTCCTCGATGTGGACGAAGGATTGCTTCGAGGAGTGGACGCGCTCGGAAACGGTTTTGGTGATCGCAATCGCGGGCGCGGAGTCACGCTGCAGCGAGAGGAAGGTTTTGCGAATGGCGATCTCGACCTTGTGCTCGCTCCAAGGCACGACCTGGTTGTTGCGGCGGATGACGCGCAGCGTGGAGGTGGCAGCGGAGTCGCGGTCGATCGCGATCTTGCGGGCGCGATTGAGGAGAAGGCTCTTGGCGACGAAGTAGGCGTTGTTGTCGACTAGGGTCTTCTCGATGAGCTCGTAGAGATCGTTGAGCGAAATGCGGAGGGGCGACTGCTTGCGCGCGAGCTGCGCGAGATTGGCGGCGACTTCGCGGCAGATGGTCGCGACCCAGGCGCGGTTCTTGTCGTTGAAAATATCAGCGTCGCCCTGAGCGAGATGAACGTTGGTCAGCGCCTTGCCGAGGGTGTCGGCGACTTCAGTGAGGTTGAACCGCTCTTCACCATGCGGGCAGAGAAGGACAACCGGCGGCAGCTCGATGGATTCGCCAGCGAGGACATCGCGCCAGGCGTAGTGGGGTTTCTGTTCGACGGGGGTGTGGACGGTGCGTTTGAGCGCGAGATCGTGGGCGAGAGACGGAGGATTGCTCATGGGCGAGGCGGTTGTGATTGGCTGAAGACTGGAAATTGGGAGGAGGTCGCAAGACGGAAGTCGGACGACCGGGACGGAGAATTCGGGAACGCTTACTCTTCTCCAGGGCTTGATCTTTCGGCGGGGCTGGACCGGAAGATGAAGGGCAAGAGAACGAGAACGATTTCGGAACGGGAGAGGATCGGTCGCGGACGGGAGAACGAGAGCGCTGGGGTGAGAGGCGCGGCCGAATCGAGACGAGTTGGGAGGAAGAAAAGCAGAAGCGCAGGCCGGCTCGCGCCGACCTGCGCGCAAGGAAACTCAGAGCTCGTCGTCGGCGGCGACGTTGAGCGAGGAGGCTTTTTGGTATTCGGTGACGCGGCCCTCGAAGAAGTTTTGCTCCTTCTTGATGTCCATCATCTCGGCGAGCCAGGGCAGAGGGTTCTTCACGCCGGCCGCGAGCGGAGCCAGACCGCAACCTTCGAGGCGGCGATCGGCGATGTAGTCGATGTAAGCGGTAAACTCGTCGGCCGCGAGGCCCACGGCGTTTACGGGCAGGCAGTCCTTGATAAATTCCTTCTCGAGGGTGATCGCTTCGCGCATAAGCTCGCGAAGCTCCTCCTTGAACTCGGCAGTCCAGATCTCGCGGTTCTCCTCGACGAGGTCCATGAACAGATTCCGGAAGACCTCGATGTGGTTGGACTCGTCGCGCAGCGTGTAACGGAACATCTGACCGATGCCGGGAAACTTGTTCTGGCGATAGAGCGAGAGCACCATGCCGAAGAGGCCGTAGAACTGCGTGCCCTCCATGCACTGGCCGAAAACAAAGATGTTTTTCGCGAGCAGCTTCTTGTTTTCCGCGACCGTGAGGTCGAGATCGCGACGCAGGCTCTTCGAAATGCGGGTGACGAATTCATTCTTCCGGACGATCGTCGGCACGTCCTCGAACATCGCTTCGCATTCGTGCGGATTGATGCCGAGCGAGGCGATCATGTAGAGGAGCGAATCGGCGTGGATGTTTTCCTCGTGCGCGTGGCGGCCGAGGACGAGCTTCAGCTCCGGTGCGGTGACGAGTTCGCGAACGACGTGCTGGATGTTGTCGCCGACGATGCCTTCGGCCGCGGAAAAATAGCCGATGCCCATGCGGATGATCCAGCGCTCCACGTCGGACACGGCCTTATCGTCGCGCCATTGCTCGATGTCCTTGCCCATCGGGATATCCTCCGGCTCCCAGTGGTTGGCCTTCATCTTACGATAGAGATCGTAAGCCCACTGGTATTTCAGCGGCAGGAGGTTGAAACACATGGTCTCGCGACCGTTGATGACTTTCTTGGCGGCGAAGGCCGCTTCGGCTTTCGCTTGATCGAGAACAAAGGTCTTGGCACCGACCTGAAACGTTTTGTGCATGGCTACCGGAACTGAGGGACGACGAAGGACGAGAAGGTGAAAATGAGCGGCAAGAAGGGCTTTTTTGGGGCGAAAAGGCCTTTAGCGAACCAAAGTTATCAGAAGTTGTTAACGCGTTACTGACCACAACAGGATGTGGTCTCTCTCCGCAGCGACCACAACCCATGGGAGTCCTCGCGAACCCCGTCAACAGGTTTGTGGCAACAAGATTGTTAATTTTGTGCCGTTTTTTGCTTGCCGGAATATTCGCGAATTCCCGCCGATGCCGGGGATTTGCGTTGGCGGATAGGTCGAGCCGTAACCCCTCCTAAACTACGGCGCGCGGGTGCGCGTGCGCACGGCGGCACTACCGCACCGAAATTCCGAGGGGAAACCTGTATCCGCGGATCGGAACAGTGGAATCGGCGGCGTAAGGCTGTCGGCATGACGCGAGTCGCGGAAGGAAACGGCGAACCGGCCATCGTCGCGACGACGGATTTCGCGCGAAGACGAGGTCGCGAGCTTCGCGGACCGCACGCGGGACGGCCCGTCAGGTTTTTTCCGAGCGCAGGAGAAAGCGCTCGTGTTCTATTCGAGGCGCGCGCGAGGCCTTCGCCGCGTGCGGTCAAAAGCAGGATGAGGGCATCCTGCCTGCACGAAATACCGCCGCGCCCCTTCCCTTCCATCAAGACGGTAAAAAAAGCGGCCCCGAATTTCGGGGCCGCGATGAGTAAGTCGAAATCGTTGCGAAGTCTTTAGAACTTCAAGCGCACGCCGGCCTGCACGCGCCAGCGGCTCTCGCCGCTGTTGGCGCGGATGACCGACGAGGAGGTCGACGTGCTTTGATCCACATTCGAGCCGAACACGAGCTGGTTGGCCGAATCCAACGACAACACCGTGGTCGAACCATCGGTGAACGAGGGCTTGATGCGCCCATCGGCCGCGTAGGTCGCCGAGCCGAAGCCACGCGCCTGACCGCCATTGGACGGGGAAGCGTTGAGGAGATCGACGTAATTGAAGAAGCTGTGGCTGATCCAGGAACCGAAGTTCAGGAAATCGCCAAAGACCTCTAGCTTTGCCTTCGTGTGCTGGAGTGGCAGGCGACCGATCGGGATTTCCTGCGAAACGTGGAGATCGAGGCGGTTCTGCCACGGCGTTTCGAAGGCATTTCGGACGGTGTGCGAGCCAGCGAATCGCGAGAGACCACTGGTGCGAATGAAGTCGAAATACGCCGTCTGTTGGGCCGCCGACAAACCACTGAAATCGAAATGCGGGTCGCTTGGGCCGGTGGGCACCGTCACCATGTCGTTGCCGCCGAAGCCGTCCTTGTTCAGGTCGTTCGAATAGACCATGCTGTAGGGCATGCCGGTGCGACCTTCATAATAAAGCGAGACGGTGGTCACGTAATCTTTCCAATAGCGGAACTCGTGGGTGACCGTCGCTTGCACGCGGTGACGCACGGAATAATCGGAACGGGCGACTTCGACCTGATTTTGATTAAATACCGGGTTGAACTGCCATTGCGAATTGGCCGTGGAGCTGTTCAGCGTCTGGGCCTCGGTCGCATGCGTGTGGGTGTAAGCGACGCTATATCCCCAACCATTTTTGATCGCACGTTCAAGCGACAAGGAGAACGCCTGCGAGGCGCCAGCGTGGACGTTGCGCGTGCGGATGACGTTGCCGAAACCAGCCACGATGGGCGCATTGCTGGACCCTCCGTTGCCCGCCGCGTTCGTCGCGAAGAGCTGGCGGCCATCGATCGCGACCGTTGTCGGCTTCAGGTTGATATTCTCGACGAAGAGGGCCGAGAGCTGACGGTTGTCGATGAACTCGAATGTCGCCACCGCGTCGAGGAACGGAACCTTGCGGTCGATTGCGAGGTTGCCGCGCTGCACGGTCGGCAGCTTGAGGCCCGGCCGCATCAGATTGATGGTCTGGACGCTAGCCGGCGGAGTTGTGGCAGTGCGACCGATCGGGTCGTTCGGATCGAACTTATAAGCGGGGTCGCTATTCGAATAGGTGCCGCCCAAGTATTGGGCAAGGGACGGGACCGTCGATGATGCCCCGACGGGAATGGCCGTGGTCTGCAGGATGGTGAAGCGGCCAACGCCGAAGTTGCCGTAGGAATTGGAAATCCAAACCCAGGGATTCCGGCCCAGAAACACGCCGAGCCCGCCACGGATCTGGGTAAGGCGCTCTTCGTCGAGCGCGTAGTTGAAGCTCACGCGTGGCGCCGGAATATGAGTGCCATCGATCGTGCCGGTGTTGGTGATGCCAAACGCGGTTTGGAACGAAGCGTTGAAAGGCACTTGGACCGGCGCGCCGAGATTGTCGACCCGCACACCAAGCGTCGCGTTGAACCGCGGCGTGGGCGTCCACTTCGCCTGGGCATAGAAGCCGTTTTGATTGAACTCACTGATATCCGCCGTGGGCAATCCACTTCCAACGACTGCGCGAAGGAAGCCGAACGGTCGATCAGCCTGAAAGTCGGCGAGGTTGTTGTAATCGAATACGCCATACGAACCTTGGCGAAAATAGTTCACGTAGGAGCTCTTCTCGTGATCGAAGCCCGCGGTGAAAGTGAAGGCGTTCCAGATGTAATCCGCTGAACCGCCCCAAGTCTTGGTGCTAATGATCAAGCCGTTGCCCATCGAGCTGATTTCGGTGCCGAAGCGCAACGCATCACCGCTTGCCGTGGTGGAGTTCGCGATCGGAACGTTGAAGATGCGGATCTCTGGGAAATTGATCGGCGTTTCGCGCAAGCTATTCTGCGTCGTCTTGGAGAACTGGAACTGGGTCTTAAAATTTGACGTCCAGTTGTTGAACAGCTGGCCGGCCCAGACCTTTTCCTTGGAAGGAAGGGTATAGAAATTCGACGACAGGCTCGTGATCGTATTGGGGAACGAGGTCGGTTGGCCGGTGATCGTGGCCGGCTGGCTGAAACTGGAGGCGTTCAAGCTACCAGTGTTGGGTTGCTGGCCAATCGTCTCGCTGTAGCGCACCGAGAGGCGATGGTCTGAGTTGATGTTCCAGTCGATCTTGGCCAGCTTCTTGGTATCGGAAAGCCGCGAGGTGCTAAGTCCCCCGAAGGTGCCGAGCGCAGGAGTGCCTGGGAGCTGGGAGATGCGCGTTTGCACGGCTGATAGAAACGCCGGGTCCGGAGTGAAGCCGGGAACAACCGGTGACCGATCTTGGAAAAATTTTTCCAAGTTGACGAAGAAGAACAGATGATTGCGCCAGATGGGGCCACCGAGCGTGAAACCGTAAGTGCGCTCCTTGAGCGGCTGTCTCGTGCCTTTCGTCGTGCCGGTCAAGTCCTTGCCCTGCCAGTTTTGATCGGTAAAAATGTCATAGGCACTGCCGTGCACTTCATTGCTGCCGCTTTTGCTGACCACGTTCATGGCCAGGCCTGCGAAACCGCTTTGACGAATGTCGTAGGGCGTAAGCGAAATGCTCACCTGTTCAACGGCATCGAGAGAGAAGGGATTGCGCAGCGAAAAGAGTCCCGAGGAAGCGAGTCCGAAAGAGTCGTTAATCTTCGCTCCGTCGAGCATGATGCTATTGAAGCGACTGTTCATGCCGAGCGCGCTCGCCTGCTCGCCCGAGCGAAGGTTCACGAAGGGATTGGTCTTCATGAGGTCGGCAAACGAGCGGTTGACCGTGGGCTGCAAATTGACCCGGCGATTTTCGAGCACGGTGCCGCTGCCGGCTGCATTGGCATCGAGGTCGTTGATCTCGCCCTTAACCTCGAACTTTTCCATTTTCACAACCTCTTGCGCGGCGGCACGTGCCCCGACCACCAGCCGAACTTCGGTGCTTTCGCCGAGCGAGGTTTGCACGTCGGTTAACGGCTTCATGGTGTAGCTATCACCCTCGATTGTCACCGTATACGGTCCGCCAACCGGCAAGCCCGTGAAAGTAAAGCCGCCCGAGCTGGTGGTGACAGCCTTGAAAGTCGCATTTGTCGGCGTGTGCGTCGCGACCACGGTAACCGAAGCGACAGCGCGGTTTTGATTATCCACCACAAACCCGTTCAAGGCGGAAGTGGTAATTTGGCCACGAACGAGGGCCGCGCAAAAAACGAGCGGCGCCACGTATCTGAGCAATTTAAACAGCGAGGATAGTTTCATGTTTGTTGTAGCAAGTTCGTCAGGTAAGTCCGGCAACACCGGTCCAGTCGTTGATCCAGAGAGGGCCTAGCAAGACCCGTGCAAAATCCCAGTCAAGTCCCTACCCCGCGTCTCCGAAGAAGCCGCAGAGTTGTAACTAACACGCTGTGTTCGCGCGAAAATGGCGGCTGAACCTTCGGTTGGCACTTCGGTGCATGTTGCACGGCCCGCCAAAAATGGCTCGCGCACGTTGCACGAACTAACTCCCCGTTTTCTGCATCGGAGATTCTACGCGTGAAAATCTAACGCGCTGTGAATCAGACCCTTGAGGCCAAACGAGAAGGAGTTGGCACGCGCTGAGGTAAAGGAACCGCACACACGTTCGCATTCTTCATCACCCAATCCTTATCCTCATGACCACAGCTTCCCTCCCCTACCACAAACCCGTCTCCGCCGAACGCAGCGCGCGCGCGGCCACTTCCCAACAAGAAGCCGAGCACGATGCCGAGTTGGTTCGGCGCTTCAACTCCGGTGACGAAGCCGCATTCGTCGAAATCATGTCGCGCTATCGGGAGAAAATTTTCTCCGTGGCGCTCGCCCTCCTCCGGAATCGCGCCGATGCCGAGGAAATCGCGCAGGACACCTTTATTCGCGCCCATCGGGGCCTCAACCGGTTCCGCGGCGATTCCTCGCTCGCGACCTGGCTCCACCGCATCGCGGTCAACCTCGCGCGCAATCGCTACTGGTATTTCTTCCGTCGTCGTCGCCATGCCACCCTCTCGCTCGACTGCGCGCTGAGCGACGACAGCGATGCCACGTTCGCCGATCTGGTCGCCACCGAGGCGCCAAGCCCCGCGCGGGAAGCGGCGACGGGCGAGTTCTCCAACCTCGTGAGCGTGTGCATGGAAAAACTCGATGCGCGCCACCGCGAGATACTCACCCTGCGTAATCTCCTCAACCGTTCCTACGACGAGATCGCCCAGGCCCTCGGCATCAATGTCGGCACGGTGAAGAGCCGTATCGCCCGCGCTCGTGGCAATCTCCGCGCGCTGCTTGCGGAGGCTTGTCCCGAATTCGCGCCCGATGCTTCTCCGTCCGACTGGTTCGAGCCGAACCGCACGTCGGGTCGTCTCGAAGTCGCGGCGGCCTGAGTTTTCTTCGCCCCGGCGTTCCCACTTTTCCCGGCGGCTGGCCGCGTCGCGTAACTGCGACGCGGCCTTGTTTTTTTTGGCGGCGCCGGCTGAATCGCGCGCGTGCCACCCGCTCTTCGCGTCTCGTCCCTCGCCGCCCGCACGTTTCTCCGCGGCGTGCACGGCTTCGATACGCCCTTTCGCGATATCGCGAGCGTCCTCGCCCATCACGGTTACGTGCAGATCGATCCGATCAACGTCTGCGGCCGCATGCACGACTTGATTTTGCGGAATCGCGTGGCCGGCTACCGCGAGGGCGACCTGATGCGTTTCCTTCATGGCGACGAGCCGTTACCTGCCGCACGCCGCAACACCCCGTTGCCCGCCGCAGCACGCAGCGCCTTCGAACATCACCATCCGGAAACGGGCATCCTCGTCGCCTTTCCCTTCGAAGCGTGGCCGCACCTGCACGCCGCGATGCAGGCCCGCTCACGTCGCACCGGCGCGTGGTCCGGGCGGCTCACTCCGCGCGAACGCGAACTTGCACCGCAACTGCTGGCCGAAATTGCCGCGCGCGGGCCGTTCGGCTCGGAAGATTTCGACGACGATCGTCGCGCGCACCGGCACGTGTGGGGCAAGAGTTCGCTCGTCAAAAGCACGCTGCAAAAACTTTTCTTCCATGGCCGGCTGCTCATCGCGCAACGCGCCAACAATCGCCGGCGTTACACACTGCCGGAGCGGGTGCTCCCCGGCACCGTGCTCGCTCAATCCGCCGCCAAGCCTGCCGAGACCGCGCGCTGGCTGGTGCTCTTGAAGCTGCGCCAGCGCCGACTCGCCACGTTGAAACGCGAAGAGCTGCGGCTCGTCGCCGACGACGTGCAGCCTGTGACGGTGATCGACGCCGATTGTCCGCCGCTCTTCTGCCTGCGCGAAGACGCCTCTCGACTGGAGCGCGCCAAAACCCGGGAAGCGACGATCAAAAAATTCCTCCTGCTCGCGCCCCTCGATCCCATGATCTACGATCGACGCGTGACGGCCGCACTCTGGAATTTCGATTACACGTGGGAAGTTTACACTCCGCCGCACAAGCGCGTGCGGGGCTATTACGCGCTGCCGATTCTCGCCGGCACCGAACTGGTCGGACATGTCGACCCGAAAGCCGATCGGGCAAAAGGCAAGCTCACGGTCGTCTCGCGCCGGGTGCGTGGCGGCCACGCCGTGACGCCAGCCTTGCGCGATCTCGCGAGCTTCCTCGGTTTGAAGTAGCCGCCGTAATTGCCATCCGAGGTAGCGGAAAGGCTTCCCTTTCCGCTCCGTGGAAATCATCTCCGCGACGAGCGCCTGTCAGCCTCCTACCCGGCAACGCAAACTCAAGTTCGTCACCTCACGCCACTCGCGCCAGAATCTTCTGCAGCAGGATCGGTGGCGCCGCGCGCATTTGCCCGACCAGATCCTCCGCATCCATCAACACGATCTGGCGCTCGCGCGCGAATTCCTTCGCCTCATGCGAAAAACCCATCGGCGCCACAAACCAACCGCGCTCCACACTCTCGATCGTGATCGTTCCGAACAATTCGCGGACTCGTTTCACCGAAGCCGACCCCGCGTCGCCGGGTTGGCAAAAAACAATGATCGAGGGCTTTTCATCGCCTTTGCGCGTCAAAGCCAAATCGCCGTCACCGCCGCCCCCCCGCATTGTGACGAGGTGATCGTCAAGCTCGGCCAAACCGGTGATGACCGCGACCAGTTTCTCCCTCGACCAATTCGCAATTTCGTTCGGCGCGGGCAATCCGCTCGCCGCATCTGAAATCCGTTCGGCCACCGACGTCACGCGTGGATCGGCGGCGGTCGGCTGACTCTTCCGCCACAAGAGCCACCAAGCAAGCCCCGCCAGCGCGAGCCCGAGCACGATCGCGCCCATCACGAGCGAAAAAGCCGAGGTGAGCGAGGCCGTCACGCCCGTGTCGTGGGTCGCTTGCGGCTGGGTTGCAGGCGCGGATGCCGTTTCCGCGCCCGCCTCGGGCGGCGGCGGCTGCGCAATCAGCAGATCGCGCACTTCGCGCACCGCGGCGATCACACGCGCACGATACGAGTCGCCGGCCTGCGGCTTCGTCAGGTCGATCTGCGCAACCATGGTCCCCGCCGGCGAAAGCACGAGCAGCGCGGGATAAGTCGTCACGCCATACTTGCTGCGCAATCGCGTGTTTTGATCGTGCAACTCCTGCGGCTGCGGCGTGCGCGTCGGAAAATCCAGACGCAGGAAAACAAAATCGCCCGTGAACGCGTTCACAAATTCCGGACTGAACGCCACCTCATCCTGAAACTGGCGACTCGGCGGCGACCAATCGGAGCCGATGAACAAAGCGAGAATGCGCGCATGCCGCCGCGTCGCCTCCTTTTGTGCATCTTCAAAATTGAGCAGCCAGAAATCCGGCAATGCCTCCGCCTTCTTGACCGAAGTTGGCGAAGGCGCCGCCGGCCGCGGACGCGGCGCCGGCCACGGCACGTTGGGTAGAAAATCCATTTTCTCGACGCGTCCGTTCTCGAGCGTGATGCGCCCCTGCGGATAAGTGAGGATTTCCTTCGTGCCGGTCGACGATTGCCCGCTGGGCCAACCGTAGGCATTGATAATTTCCTCCTTCGTCGCGCCCGGACCGAAGACGGGGGCTGAATCTGCCGCGTCCAGCCGGATCGTTGCCGCCGCCAGCAGGACGATGAGCATGGATCGCACGCAGCAAGAAAAGCTTAGACGGAGCGACATACGCGAAAGCACACCTTTTTCATCATCGCACCGCCCGCGTTTGGCAACGCCAAGGTGATCTGGGCCGGGAAAACTTGAGGCCGCGTCTGAGAAGGCCGGCGAATACCACGTCGGGGCTCGGTCTACGGATTTTTCTTTATTTGAATAAGTAGCATTCCCGCTCGCCTGCTGGCGGGGGTTTTCGGAAACAAGTGCCACCCACCCGTCTAATCCGCGGCCTCCATGCTTCGCATTCTCCATCGCGCCCGCTTCGCGCGATCGATTCGATTTACACCCACGCTCGTCATTGGGCTGTGGGCGCTGGCCATTGTCGCCGGCTTCCGCGTGCTCGTCGAATACGAGTTGAAAGCCGGCGAGTCGGCCCAATCGCCGACCCAATGGCCGGCCAACGCCGAACTGCGGCTCGATCCGGCACGTTTCAATCTCGTCATGTTCGCGCATCCCCAGTGCCCGTGTTCCCGCGCGAGCATGGCCGAGCTCGCGGCGATCATGACACGCTGCCCCGAACTTCGCGCTGCGGTCTGCTTCTTCGATCCAGACAGCGAGCCTGAAACCTGGACGCATTCGACCCTATGGCGGACGGCCAGCGCGATTCCCGGCGTCGAAGTCGTAGCCGATCGCAATAACCGGCTCGCTGACCGATTCGGCTCGCTGACCTCGGGACAGGTTTTCGTTTTCGATCGCGAAGGAAAAAAGGTTTTTTCCGGTGGTATCACCGGTGCGCGCGGTCACGAAGGGGTAAACCTCGGTCGCAATCTCGTAATCGCCATCGCCAACGGCGAACTGTGCGGAGACGCGAGCACGCCTGTTTTCGGCTGCTCACTGCATGACACACCCATGGCATCGGGCGCTGATTCACGGTGAATTCAACCCTATCGCAATCACCCCTCGCGGTGCCCGACGACGAACCGCTCATCGAACAGCGCTTCAACGAAGCGCGCCACGCGCTGCATATTTACAATGACCGGTTTCTAGCCCGTTTCATGATCGGCCAATGGATCGCGACGATGGGGCTCGCGGTCTTGATTTCCCCCCGCACGTGGGAAGGACGTGTTTCTTCGATTCACATCCACATTTGGGCGGCGCTCCTGCTCGGCGGGGCAATCACCCTTTTCCCGGCCTGGCTCGGCCTGAATCGCCCGGGCCGGACCACCACGCGCCACGTGCTCGCGGTTGGCCAGATGCTGATGTCGGCGCTGCTCATTCACTTGACCGGCGGGCGAATTGAAACGCACTTTCACGTCTTCGGCTCCCTGGCGTTTCTCGCTTTTTACCGCGATGTGCGCGTCCTCGTGACCGCGACAATCGTGGTCTACCTCGATCACCTGCTGCGTGGATTTTTCTGGCCAGAGTCGGTTTACGGGGTGCTCGTCGCCACGCCGTGGCGCTCGCTCGAACACGCGTTTTGGGTGCTTTTTGAAATCGCGTTTCTCACCATGTCGATTCGCGTTGGCCTGCGCGAAATGCGGCAGGTGGTCGGGCGCCAGATTGTGCTCGAACGCATCAACCGCGCCCAGGAAAAGGAAGTGCGCGATCGCACCGACGATCTCGCCGTGAGCGAGGCGCGCTTCCGTTCGTTCTTCAACGATTCGCCGATCGGACTCTACCGCGCCGATCCGAGCGGAGAATTTCAGATGGTAAACCCCGCGATGCTGGCATTGCTCGGCTTCGCCTCGCTGGAGGAAATGTGCGGCAGTCCCATCTACGCGGTCGCGCGCAAGCAAGACGCCGGCCGGGCGCAATTTCTCGCCGAGCTCGCCCGCGCCGAGAAGATCGTCAGCCGCGATACCACGTGGACGCGCCAGGACCTCACCCCCGTCCACGTCCGCGAGAGCGCGCGAGCGTTTCGCGATGCGACTGGGAAGATTCTGCACATCGACGGCACCGTCGAAGACGTTTCCGAGCGGCGCGCGCTCGAGGAGCGCTACCTCCAAGCCCAAAAGGTGCAAGCCATCGGCCAGCTCGCCGGCGGCGTGGCGCACGATTTCAACAACATCCTCACCGCCATCAACGGCTACAGCGACTTGTTGCTGACCGAAGCGCTGAACCCGTTCGCCGTCCGCTCCGTGAAGGAAATTCGCAGCGCGAGCGCGCGGGCCGCCAACCTCACGCAGCAACTCCTCGCATTCAGCCGCAAGCAGCGACTGGAACCGCGCGTGTTACGGCTCGACGCGGTCGTCAACGAAATGGGCCACATGTTGCAGCGGCTCGTGGGCGAGCACATCCGAGTGCGCACGGTCTCGACGCCCGCGCTTCCCGCGGTTCGGGCCGATCCCGGTCAATTACAGCAGGTCTTGATGAATCTCGTCGTCAACGCCCGCGACGCGATGCCGCGCGGTGGCCAGCTCACGCTCGAAACGAGCAACGTTACGCTCGATGCCGCTTACGCGCGGAGCCACGCGGATGTGGCGCCGGGCAATTATGTGTTGCTCGCGGTCAGCGATACCGGCGGCGGCATGACACCCGAGGTGAAAACGCGCATCTTCGAGCCGTTCTTCACCACCAAGGCACCCGGCCACGGCACCGGCCTCGGACTTGCGACCTGTCACGGCATCGTCAAGCAGAGCGGCGGCCACATCACCGTTTACAGCGAGATCGACCGCGGCACGACCTTCAAAGTCTATCTTCCCGCGATCGAAGCGAGCGCGGAAACCGCAGCGGCTCCGGCCCGCGCCATCGATATCCGCGGCCACGGCGAAAAAGTCCTCCTCGTCGAAGACGAACCCGCCGTGCGCGAGCTCGGTGAACACGTGCTCAAGGCAATCGGCTATCACGTGGTCACTGCGACGAACGGCGTGGAGGCGCTCCAGCGTTTCAGCGAGCATCCCGATGTGCAGATCATCGTGACCGACGTCGTCATGCCCGACATGGGCGGCGCGGAGCTGGCACAGCGCGCTCGCGCTCGTTCGCCCCAGGTGCGCGTGCTCTTCACGTCAGGCTACACGTTCGACGCGCTCGGCCAGGCGGATCTGACCGGTCCCAATGTCGCGTTTCTCTCGAAGCCCTACGGCACCGAGCAACTCGGCGCGAGCGTGCGCAACTTGCTGCGCGGTTGAGCGTATCGGAGCGACGCGGGCGTCAGCCCGATAGGATAGTCAGCGGCCTAAGATGAAAAAATTTTCGTGCGCAGGCCACGGCAGGTCGCGTAGTGTTCGTTTGTTCATGCCTCCCGTCTCTTCCGAGCTCGATCTCCTCCTCAAGCGCACCTTCGGCTACTCGACCTTTCGCCCGCTGCAGCGGGAGATTTGCGAGGCATCGCTTGCGGACAAGGACGTGTTCGCGTTGCTGCCGACCGGCGGCGGCAAATCGCTTTGTTTCCAACTCCCCGCGCTTGCTCGGCCCGGACTGACAGTGGTCGTCTCGCCGTTGATCGCGTTGATGAAGGATCAAGTCGACGCCCTCCAGGCCAGCGGCGTCGCGGCGACATTTCTCAACTCGACTCTCGACGCCGACGAATCGCGGGCGCGTTTGCGCGGCTTACATCGCGGCGAATTCAAGCTGCTCTACGCCGCACCGGAGCGGCTGATGCTCGACTCGTGGCAGGAAAACCTGAAGGCGTGGAACGTCACCTCGCTTGCGATCGACGAAGCGCACTGCGTTTCCGAATGGGGCCACGATTTCCGCCCCGAGTATCGTCAGCTCGCCAAACTCCGCGCCGCGCTCCCCGACGTCCCGGTGATGGCGCTCACCGCGACCGCTACGCAACGCGTCCGGGAAGACATCATCAAGCATCTCGAGCTGCGGGATCCGCAGGTCTTCGTCGCCAGCTTCAATCGCCCCAACCTCACCTACCGCGTCGTCCCGAAGGATCAGCCCCTGAAGCAGATCATCGATTTCGTCCGGAAGCGCGAACACGAGAGTGGTATCATTTACTGCGCCAGTCGGGCGACAACCGAACGCGTGGCGGAAGCGCTCGCGGGTCGCGGTTTCCTGGCGCGCGCCTACCACGCCGGACTCGATGCCGACGAGCGCGCCCGCAACCAGGAACAATTTCTCCGCGACGATACGCGGATCATCTGCGCGACGATCGCCTTCGGCATGGGCATCAACAAACCCAACGTCCGTTGGATCATTCACCACGACCTGCCGAAAAACGTGGAGGGCTACTATCAGGAAACCGGCCGCGCCGGGCGCGACGGTTTACCGGGCGATTGCCTGCTGCTCTTCAGTGCCGGCGACATCGCGAAACAGACGCACTTTCTCGACGAAATCACCGACGCGCGCGAACGCGAAGTTGCCCGCGCGCAGCTCCGGCAGATTGTGCATTACGCGGAGAGCGCCGGCTGCCGCCGCGCGGAGCTGCTCGACTATTTCGGCGAGAAATTTCCGCTCGATAACTGTGCCGCGTGCGACAACTGCGCCGAGCCGCGCGAGACGTTCGACGGCACGATCGTCGCGCAAAAATTCCTTTCGTGCGTGTATCGCATCCGCCGAGCGGGACGTTTCGGCGTGGGCATGAACCACATCATCGAAGTCCTCACCGGTGCCGACACCGACAAAATCCGCCGCTGGGGCCACGATCAGCTCACGACCTACGGCATCGGCAAGGAACTCGCCCGCCCCGCCTGGGCATCAATCGGACGCGAGTTGATGCGGCTCGGCTACCTCGCGGTGGACGAAGGCGAGTTCGCCACGCTCTCGCTGACCGACGAAGGCCTCGCGGTGCTCAAAACCCGCACGCCGATCACGCTGACCAAGCCAATGGAGTTGCCGAAGGCAAAAAAAGTCGTGCGCCGCGAAGGCGACATCGCGTGCGACGAAATTCTCTTCGAACGCCTGCGCACGCTCCGCAAACAACTCGCTGACGAACGCCACGTGCCCGCCTACATTGTTTTCGGCGACAACACGCTCCGCGCGATGGCGCGTTACTATCCAGAAACGGTCGAACGCATGGAAGGCATCCCGGGCGTGGGTGAAAAGAAACGGGCTGAGTTCGGCGAGGCCTTCGCGGCAGAGATTGCCGATTATCTCAGGACGAACTCACGGCAGGCGTTCGAGTAAAAAACGACTTGGCAAACGACCGCGGGCAACCTGTGAGTGCTTCCCAGGCCGTCGCTACATCTATCTTGTTTCGATGACTCGAAATAAGGCCGCTCGCAAGCGAGTTGCTGCGAGATAGACCTCAGAGAGAGGCTTTTTCAGGATTTCCGAAAGATTTTCTGTCGGCTTTTGCCCACAAGCGGTGAGTCATTCATAACCGCAATATGGACGACTGGGAACTACTCCGGCATTTCGCGCAGGACGGGTCACAGTCTGCGTTTGCCGAGCTCGTGGGCCGACATCTCGACTTCGTCTATTCCTCCGCGCGCCGCCAAGTGCGCTCATCGCAGCTTGCCGAAGAGGTGTCGCAGACTGTTTTCCTCGAACTCGCCCGCCAGGCCGCTCAGGTGCGCCCTGGCCCGCCGCTCACGTCGTGGCTCCATCTCGTTACGCGACGCGCCGCGCTCAACGCCTTGCGCACCGAGCGGCGTCGGCAAGCGCACGAACACGCGGCCTACGAACTTGCTACCATGGATCCCGTGCCCTCCGTCTGGGAAAAACTCGAGCCGCTGCTGGACGAAGCGCTGGAAACGCTCAACCCGCACGATCGCTCCGCCCTTCTCCTTCGCTATTTTGAAAACAAGCCGTTACGCGAAGTCGGTGCCGCGCTGAGCGCTTCCGAAGATGCCGCCCAAAAGCGGGTGACGCGCGCGCTGGAGCAGCTACATAGGTTTTTCAGCCGGCATGGCGTTGCCATCAGCGCCACTGCTCTTGCCACGCATCTCTCTGCCCACGCCGTAAAAGCCGCGCCAGCGGCGCTCGGTGGCCTGATCTCCACCGCGACGGATTCGCTCGCCGCGGCCACACCTCTAGCCGTCGAAACCGCGCGCACTCTTGTCATGACCACGCTTCAAAAATCACTCCTCGCCGGTGCCTTCGTGGTCATCGGCGCCAGCCTTTACGAAATGCGCGTGCTCGCCGGTCAGCGCGAACAGCTTGCCGCGCTCGAACGGAATGTCGCTGCACTTTCCACCCGCGAACTCGCTGTCCGTCAGAAGCGCGACGCCACTTTGGACCGCCTCGCCACCGCCCGGGCCGCCGGGGCACGCACCGTCGCGCCGGCCGCGGCTGTCGCCGGCGATCCCGCAATCGCCGAATTGGTATCGCGGGCGGAGCGGTTGAAACAAAGCTTCGCCGCCGACGCAGGTCTCAAAATTCCCGAGCTCATGCTGCTTAAAGATGGCGATTGGCTCGACGTTGCGCGTGAGCGGGCACTGGCCTCCGACGCCGACCGCCGTGCTTCGCTCGCCCGCGTCCGCAGCCTGGCGAAGAGCAAACTCACGTCGCCCATGCTCCGCGCGCTCTCGGCCTACGTGGCCGCGAACGAAGGCAGGCTCCCCGCCTCCGCGCGTGACTTGCAGCCCCTGATTATTCTGCCCGAGCCGGTCGAACCAGCGCTCCTCGGGTCCATGCTCGCGCGCTACGATATCAAGGCGCAGGGCTCGATTACGCAGGTGTCCGATAAAGCCGAGCTCATCCTCGAACGCGCGGACGCACTGATTGACCGCGACTACGACGCTCAGATCCGCATCACGCGGATAGTATCGGCCCGTGACACCGATCCTTTTAAAATCAACTCGGGGATCAATTCGGTGCCGGGAGCCTTGGCCCCTCCGCCCGTCCGCTACCTGCGTTAAATAATACGGCGCGACCTACCCATGAAAACCATTCCCCGCATCCTCTTTGTTGCAGCTCTTGTCGGGGCTGCCGGCTTCGGCTGCTATGTCTGGCGCGAGCGCGCTCTCGTCCATGCCCAACGCCAGGAACTCCAGGCACGCCTCGCCGGTGCCCGCGACGCCCTCGATCGTGCGCAACGCGAAAGCGAAGCCGCTGGGCGGGACCTCGCCGCCCTGCTCCACGCGACTCAGGAAGCCGCGTCAAGCACGGCCGCAAGCACCCCGCCGCCCAATTCCGCCATGATCGCTTGGGAGAAAAAAATGGCAACGCTCCGCTCGCTCCTCGCGCAGCACCCCGAATGGGCGATCCCGGAAATCGAACTCCTCTCACCGGACGAATTTATTTTCTTCGCCCGCGATGCCCAACTCGACGGAGACGATGCGCAGCGCAAAGCCCTTCGCGATTTGCGCAACCTCGCCAAGCGGAAGGTCGTCCCGATACTTCGCGAGGCCCTCGACGAGTATGCCACGACTCACGACCGCAAGCTCCCCACGGATCTGGCTGAACTGACGCATCTCCTCAAGACGCCGTTGCCCGAGGCAGTGATGAAACGCTACGCCCTCACCGGACTGGCAGCCATTTCCGACGGACAAAAGGAAGAATACGTGCTTTATGAGCAGACCCCCGTGGACGAGCTTTACGACACGCGTCACGTGCTGGGCACGCGAATGTCCATTCAGTTCGAGACCAATCCCGAAGTTTACGTTTTTACCCGGGCGCTCGCCGCCTACGCCGGCGCGAATTCGGGGCGCAAACCCGCGCAGGTCGCAGAACTGGCCCCCTATCTCGAAGTAGCGCTAGAGCCCGCGACTCTCTCCCGTTATTTTAACGGTTGGCAGAAAAATCCCGCCACGCTCGAAGATCCCGCCACACCCACAATGCGTCGCACCGGCAGCGTTACGATGTTCCGCCCGATGGGCACCCCTTCGGTTCCTCCAAAATAAACCGGGGTGCCAGAGGACGGTTCTCGTCTGGAAGGCATTTCGGACGGCGGCGAAAAGACGTGCGCCGAGTTCGGGAGGCCTTCAGCGAGGAATCGCCAATTATCTCAGACTCATTTACGGCAGGGGTTCGAGTAGGCCGGACTTTGAGCTCGCACAAACCCGTCATGACCGAGCATTCCATCGCCATGACGTTCGCCAAATATCCTAGCCTTGAAGGCAAAGTCGTTCTCGTCACCGGTGGCGCCTCCGGCATTGGCGCGGAGATCGTGCGCGCCTTCGTCGGGCAGGGCGCCCGGGTCGGCTTTCTCGATCTCGATGCCGCGCGCGGGACGGCGGTGGCGAAGGAATTGGGCGTGGCTTTCGAAGTCTGCGACCTGCGCGATATCGCCGCGTTGAAACGCGCCATCGCCGCCCTCGCGGCAAAACTCGGCCCCGCCGCGGTGCTGGTCAACAACGCCGCGCGCGACGATCGCCACGACTGGCGCGAGGTCACACCCGAGTATTACGACGAGCGCATCGCCGCCAATATCCGGCACATGTTCTTCGCCATCCAGGCCGTCGCACCCGCCATGATCGAGGCCGGCAGCGGGTCCATCATCAATCTCGGCTCGGATTCCTGGTGGCGTTGCGCCGGCGGCTTCCCCGCTTACACCACGGCGAAGGCCGCAGTGCACGGCATGACGCGCTCCTTCGCCCGCGACCTCGGCAAGCACCGCATTCGCGTCAACACCCTGGTGCCCGGCTGGACCATGACCGAGCGGCAGAAAACGCTCTGGGTAACCCCGGAAAAACTGGCGGCCCAGCTCGCCGCCCAGTGCATACCCGACCCGATCGAGCCCGTTTATATCGCCCGCATGGCGCTATTCCTAGCCTCGGACGACGCGGCGATGTGCACCGCGCAAAATTTCTTCGTCGAGGCCGGCTCGATCTAGCGATCCCGACCAGTTTTCTTTCCCCACCGACTCGATACTCTGGAAATCTGAAGAAGGAATCGGCCTGGTGCTCGTCGGCTCCAATGTCCAAGTTACCCAACGACCAGCATTCCAAGCCACGCGTGTCGACTACTTTTCGCCGAGTCTCATGCGTTGCGCGGGCGGCAACCCGTTCAAGAGCGTCCTGAGCATGTCTGTCTCCTCCGGGGGCAGCATGACTTTCCAGCCATCGGGATAGCGGCGAAGTTGAAGCGTTTTGGCGTCTTTGAGCTGACCGTTCGGCAACTGCACGCGTAACGCGACCTCGACGGTTTCAGGACCTTGCGGCTTTTCGATCATCTGAATTGGCATCCCAGGGCCACCGCCACGATTTTGGTTCGCTTCCGCGACGACGGCAGCCGCCAGTCGCTCAGGCGATCCGAAATGCGCCTGCTCGGCGACGGAGAGTTCGGCGAACAGCGCGTCGAGTTTCACTTTGGCTTCAGGATCAAACGCTACTCCCTCCTCAATCGTTGGTATGTTGGCGTGATTTTGCGCCCAGAATAGGGTTTGCATGGCCAGAGTAGGTGTCGTCCGGCCCACGTTTTGCATCGACTCCGAGCGCATCATTCCCGGCGCCAACACCGTCGAAGGCACTTGGTCGTTGGTGACACGCGACTGCGCCACGGCGGACGCACCTCGCCGCTCCATCACCTCCACCTGTTTTCGCCACGTTATGATTTGCGCCTCAAGGCGGACCAATTCTTCGCGTTTTTTTCTCATCGCGTCCGCTCGGACAGGAGCAGCGGCAATCAGCCGCTGGTTGTCCGCTTGCAACACGCCGAGATCTGAAGTCTGCCGGCGCAGGCTCTCGATTTCCGTGACCAAACGGCCATTGGCTCGGTGCCGATACCACAACGCCGCGATCATTCCCCCGAGAAGGACGCAGCAGAAACCAATCTTCAGCGCGGTTCTCATTTTCCTCCCCCCAAGTGGACGTAGCCGGGAATAAACTCGTGACCGATTTCATTGAGTCCGTGATGAAGTTCGGCGGTTGGAATGACCCAGCGCCAGCCGTCGGCGGCATGATGGAATTGCATGTTCGATAAATCTACCCGGCCGTCCATCCGCTGAATTTCAGCGCGCACCTCCGCGTCATCGGCACCTTGCTTGGTCGCACTCTTCACCGTCGCCCCGGCGGAAGGCTCGATCATGGCGCACATGAATCCCGCCAGCTCTTCGCGGCTCGTCAGGTCCAGTTTTACCCGCACCTCGGCGGACAGGCGGGAGAAAACGTCCTCCGCTTTCGCCCGATCGCCCGGGGCGAACGCCATCAGCTTTCCCAAGGCGCGCAGATCGATCGTGCTTCTCGCCCACTGCAACGTCTCGAACGCTTCGGCCGGGGTCGCCTGGCCGACATTCTTCCACGCCAGCGTCGGCACCAGCCCGGGCGCAAGTGGTGCCACCGGCTGCTTTGCGAGCCGGCGTTTCAACTCGACAGCCGCGTTGCGCGCTACAGCCAGTTCTCCGTCCAACGGATCGGGTAAATCTGCGGCGGGTGGAGCGAGCTGGGTGTTTTCAATCGGCAGTTTTACCCGCTGCATACTCATCGCGCGGAGGTCGGCAAGTTCGTTGGTTAGCTTCGCATGCGAACGCTGTTGCAGCAGCAGACCGACGGAACCCGTCAGCAAAACCGCGGCGATCAGGGCTCCTTGGATTTTGGTCGTGTTCATGAGAATTAGAAAAATCGCCATTGCTCCCGCGGCCGTGCCGCTGGCGAGAGCCGTCGCCGTTACGCTTGCCGCCAAACTGGCGGGCGCCGACAAGGCCGCCTGCGCCGCCAGGGTGTTGGCTAGCGCGGCTGCGCCCGAGGTGACACCTGTGCGTGCGAGCGCGGCGCGCATCTTCTCGAGCGCCCGGTCAACCCGCAGTCGGGCCGCGTCGGCGCTTAGCGAAAAGCGCGCACCGATCTCGGCGTAGTCGCGGCCTTCAAAGTAGCGCAGCAACACCGCCTCGCGGTCGCGCGCGCTGAGCTCGGTGAGCGCATCGTTGATCAGCGGGCGCGTGTCCGCCCAGTCGGCCGAAGGTTTCGTTTCATTCGCGATAGTTTGCATGGCATAAGCCTCCTCTTCGCGGCGGCGGCGCCGCCGATCCGCCCGGACGATGTTGGCCGCGGCACGACGCGCCGCGGTGAAAAGCCAGCCCTTCAAGACTCGGTGATGCGCGAGCGACCCCGACCTGCGCGCGATCTCGGTGAACACATATTGTGCGACATCGGAAGCGTGGTGAGCATCGCCGCCGAGCTGCCGCAGCGCTGTCTGAAAAACGAAATCGATGTGCCGCCGCACGATCTCCGCGAATGCGTCCTCCGCCCCGTCTCGGGCATAGCGCAGAAGGAGTTCAGCGTCGTTTTCCATGACCGTTTCCTATCAGTAACCACCGAAGCCGCAAACCGACGAAAAATCGGTGCTCTTCCGCAGCGGAGCAGCTCACCCGCCTGCAAAATCACTTCCGAACCGGGATGGATGTCGCTGGCGGCGCGGTGATCAAGTCCCATTCCTCTTCTGCCCGTTGCACGATTGGCGTTACATCGTCCGCGACAAGATAGCCTTGTTTCACGAGCGCCGCCGCCGCGGCCTCGAACTTCTTCAGGTAGTCCGCCCGCGAGGGGTAGCACTCCGCGATTGACGGTCGCGGATCTCCCTTCGCTTCCCGCGCGGCTTTAGTCGCGGGAAATGGAATCCACGCGCCGAGCAGCGGCACGATTTCCTCTGGCGCGCCGATGCGAGGCTGCCGAAAATTCCAGCCCGCGTGAGTGGCGAGCGGCACCGCGATCTCGGGCAGACGCACCCCGGCGAGTTCGTTGCCATCGGCGTCTACCTTCGGCACCAGGAGCGGCAGCGGTGCGCCGGCGCCACCCCCGTCGGTGAGCCGCGGATTTTCCACGCGAAACCCCGCGGTCAACTTCCGCGGCGACGCCACGCCGGGGATCGCCGGGAATCCGACTCGATCCGCCGACACGAGGGTTCCCTCACGCAAGGTCGGATAGGCGCTCGGCGGAGGAGGAACGTCATCTTGGACCCAGTGGTGCATCGCCACCGTTAGCGCGCGCAGGATCCAGGCATAGTTGGCCGGATCTGCAGGCTGCTGGCCGTTCGCATCGGGATTCGCCGGCGGAAACCGCCCCGGTCCGTGCTGGGTGCCGGTGAGGAAATAGCCGCGCACGTTGGCCGGTAGATCGATGTCCTGCTGGCCGTCCGCGGTCGTATGAACGAGCGCAGCGGCGCGGCCGCCACCCCAGTATTCGACGGGCGTGTTGGTGTAGAAAATTTTCGGTTGATAACGCGCCGCGCGCGGGTTCTCGAGTTGCCCGTCCCGCAGCCCGCTCACCGGATCGACCTGGGCCGCGTCAGCGAAAGGAAACGAGGTCGCCGAAAACTGTCCCTGCGAACGCGGCAGCGCCCAGCGGCGATTCAAGTCGATGCGCGACGCGCCGGCGATGTGGGCAATCACGCCATCGAATGCCGGGCGGTCGTGCTCATCGGTGTTGAATCCCTCATAGAGGAACTGCCGCAGGAATCGTCCGCTTTGCGAGGAGCCGAACGCGATCGTGCGCCGCACTGGCGCGAACGGGCCGGTCCCGTGTTTCAACCATTCCGCGGTGTCGCGCATCGCCGCGAGGCCCAAGCCTGCGACCGGAGGATTCGCCGACTCGTAGAAAAGTTCGTAATACCGGCCCGGCTCGAACCCGCCGGTGAGCGTCACGGTTGCGCCATCGAGGCGCCACTTTTCGCGCGGAATCTCGGTGCCCCCCGCATCCGCCGCTCGTGCCCGCACCGTGAGGCGAGCCTTTTCGCCGCGTGGATCGAGCGGAGGATAAGCGGCGAGGTCCGTAACGGTAACCCGCTCTGTCCGCGCACTGAGGATAAACGGCGCGTGAGCCCAGCCCATGATCGGCGACCGGCGGTCGGTGGCCGCCGGCACCTCGACCCGCATCGCGCCACCGGCTTTCGGCACATCGAACTCCCATCCGACCCACACGATCGTGAATCCTTGCCGCAGCAAGAAGCGGTCACCGAGGTCAGCCTCCGCCAATGGGTCGGCCCTCGCGCCGCGATTCAGCATCGAGAACACCACTTTCCCGCCGCGATTCGCCACGTCGACAATGGCGGAGCCGTTGCCCGCGGCCGGCTGTTTCGGGTGGAGAATGCAGACGTCCGCGGAAAATTCCACGCGGCCGCTCGCATTAACCGGCGCCCGGTCGAGGTCGGCGATCACGCGGTTTTGAGGGAGTTTCGGGTCGATTGCGAAGCTGAGGGTGCCGTCGATTCGCTCGTAGCCCGATGAGCCAAGATCGGTGCGCCGGGCGATCTCGACTCGTGTGACCTCCGCCCATGCCGAGGCGCAAGCAGCAAGAAATGCCAGAACACGAAAGAGGGTCGATTTCATGAGCTTGGAGGCTGCGCGCACTATTCCCGAGGTGGCTTCCGCCCCGCAATCCCGTTCTCGGCGTTTGCCGCGATAAGCCCGTCACACGACCAGCGCCTCGAAGCTTGCCAGTTCCGCGCCGCGAGCTGTGCTCGCGGGGTCGCGATGACGTTTCCCGCTTACCTCGATGTTTTCGGCACGCGGCTGCATCCGCACCTCGTGTTCGAATCGCTCGGTTATTTTGCCGGTGCTCGGGTTTATTTCGCCGCGCGACGTCGCGAACGTGAGAGCCAGCTTCCGCTCGAAACGAATCTCTGGCTTCTCGTCGGCTGCATCTTCGGCGCGTGGGCCGGTTCCAAGCTCCTTGCTTGGGCTGAAATGCCGGCGCACTACCTCGCCGTCGCACGTGAAAACCCCGCTGCGCTTCTTGGCGGGAAAACCATCGTCGGTGGCTTGCTGGGCGGCTGGACGGGTGTAGAGCTGGCCAAAAAAATCTGCCGCGTCGCGCGCTCCACCGGCGACACCTTCGTCTGGCCACTCGCACTCGGCACGGCCATCGGCCGGCTTGGTTGTTTTTTCACCGGGCTCGACGATCACACCTACGGCATCGCGACCTCGCTGCCCTGGGGCGTGGACTTCGGCGACGGAGTCGCGCGCCATCCGACGCAGCTCTACGAAAGCATTTTTGTGCTGCTCCTCGCGACCGCGATCGCACTTTCCACCCGCAGTCGCATTCTCCCATCCGGCGCGCGTTTCCGACTCTACTTCGCCGGCTACTTCGCTTTCCGTTTCGCCGTCGAATTTCTGAAGCCCCGCGAAACTCCCCTGCTCGGTCTCAGCGCCATTCAGCTCGCCGGCCTCGCCGGCGTCATCATTTCCCTGCTCTCGCTGCGCCGCCTATCGGCGCCGCAATCCGCAATTCGCAATCCCCAATTTTAATGGACCGTCCCTACCTCTACGCCGAGCTGACCAATTCCATTTGTTCGACCTGTCTGCGCAAAGTCGAAGCCAAGGTCGTCATCCAGGACGCCTGCGTGTTTCTCCATAAACGCTGCCCCGAGCACGGCGCCGAACGCGTGCTCATCTCGACCGACGTCGATTACTGGCATCAGACCCGCCGCTTCCTCAAGCCCGGCCAGATGCCACGGGCGTTCAACACGCCGACGCGCTTCGGCTGCCCCTACGATTGCGGGCTGTGCCCCGACCACGAGCAGCACTCGTGCCTCACGATCCTCGAGGTGACCGACGCCTGCAATCTCGCCTGTCCCGTGTGCTACGCCGAATCGTCGCCGCGCCGCACCACGCATCGCTCGCTCGCGCAAATCGAGTTCATGCTCGACGCGATCGTGCGCAACGAAGGCGAGCCCGACATTGTGCAGATCAGCGGAGGTGAGCCGACCATCCATCCCGAATTTTTCGCGATCCTCGACGCCGCCAAACGCCGGCCGATCAAGCACCTCATGCTGAACACCAATGGTGTCCGCATCGCCAACGAACCCGGCTTCGCCGAAAAACTCGCCGCCTACGGGCCCGGCTTCGAGATCTATCTCCAATTTGATTCGCTGCGTGCCGCGCCGATTCGCGCCCTCCGCGGCGCCGACTTGCTCGAAATCCGCCACCGCGCCCTCGAACGACTCAACGCGGTCAACCTCTCGACCACGCTCGTCTGCACGCTCAAGCAGGGACTCAACGACAACGAGCTCGGCGCGATGATCGACTTCGCGCTCACGCAGCGCTGCGTCCGCGGCGTCACGCTGCAACCGATCCAGCACGCCGGTCGCGTCGAAGATTTCGATCCCGCGCGCGACCGCCTGACGCTCGGTGGCGTGCGCCAGAAACTCCTGGCTCAATCGCGCGTGTTCAAACCCGACGACATCATTCCGGTGCCGTGCCACCCCGACTGCCTGGCGATGGGTTACGCGCTCAAGCTCGACGGCAAAGTCACGCCGCTCACCGGCCTGATCCCGCGCGACACGCTGCTCCAGAGCGAAGGCAGCACGATCGTTTACGAGCGAAATCCCGACCTGCGCGCCGCGGTGTTCAACCTCTTCTCCACGCACCACTCTCCCGACAGTGGCGCCGAGGCGCTGCGCCAGTTGCTTTGCTGCCTGCCGCTCGTGTCCGCGCCAGCGCGGCTAAGCTACGAAAACATTTTTCGCGTGCTGATCATCCAATTTCTCGACGCGCACAACTTCGACGTGCGCAGTGTAAAGAAAAGCTGCATCCACATCGCACACCCCGACGGCCGGATCATCCCCTTCGACACCTTCAACCTCTTCTACCGCGACGGCAAAGAAGCCCGGCTCCGCGAGCTGCAAGCGATGTATGACATGCGTCCGGTGAACGCATGAACGACCTGCCGCCAACGATCGAAAATCCGCCGCCGCCAACCGAGCCGCCGCGCCAAGCGACGAAGCTGCCGGTTGCGATCGGTTTCGTTGTCGGCGCGGCGTTTTGGGCGATTCCGTTCTCCTCTAACTTGAGAAACTACAATGGCGTCGGATGGCTGTTTCTGGACGCGTTCGTATTGCCCGTGGTGTCTGCGATTCTCGCCGCCATTCGGCCGACGCGCAGAGTCGGCCTCGGCTTGCTCTTAGCGTGCGGGCTCGGCTGGCTCGTCCTCGGCGCCATGTGTGGAGGCCTGATTCGTTAGTGGAAGAATCCGTATGAGCGATCAACCGACTCCCGATCTCCCTCCACCGTCGCAATCATCGAACTTGCGCTACGAACCCAGCGCGCCCGCAACCTCCGATGGCTGCGCCCTGATCGTTGGAGTCATCGCCGGTTTTATCCTCTTCGTGGTTTGTGGCGCGGGCGTGCTGTCGATCGGCCGCAGCGGCGCATTCGGCACCGTCTATCTAATCATCTCATTCGGCGGCGCAGTTACCCTCGCTTTCCGGCCGGGATTCGGACGGGGCATGGCGATTGGTATTTTCCTCGGCCTTGGCGCCGTGCTGATGCTGATCGCAATTTGCAGCGGATCTCATCTCTGAACGTGCCGGAATCGCGCGAGTAAGAGCCGAACTCGCGAAACCTCACCGCCATAAACGTCAGGCTTGACTGTGTTCTATGTGTTCTAGTAATCATAGAACACCGTGCTACCCTTCTCCGTCGAATTCCGCTCCGGCGAGCCCGTTTACGAACAAGTGATATTCGCGGTGAAGAAGGCTGTCGCCACCGGCCAGCTTGTTGCCGGCAGCCGTTTTCCTTCGGTGCGCACGCTCAGCCAGGGACTGCGCATCAATCCCAATACCGCGCACAAGGTCGTTGCCGCTCTCACCGCCGAGGGCGTGCTCACGGTGCATCCGGGCATTGGCACGGTCATCGCCCCGCCCGCCGCCGGCTCCGCGGAGGATCGCACCGCGCTGCTCGATGATGAACTCGAACGCCTCGTGGTCGAAGCCCGCCGCCTCGGCGTGGATGAGGACAAGGTCGTCGCCGCCGTGCGCAAGCACTGGCGCAAATTTCCCAAAAAATCATGAACGCCATCGAATGCGAAAATCTCGTGCGCACCTTCGGCCGCACCCCCGCCGTCCAGGGTCTTTCGCTCACAGTGCCCGCCGGGAGTTTCTTTGCCCTGCTCGGCCCCAACGGCGCGGGCAAAACCACCGCGCTCAAGCTCATCCTCAATCTCCAGCGCCCCGACAGCGGTCGCGCGCGCGTGCTCGACTGCGACAGCACCCGGCTCACCGCCGCGCATTTTCAGCGCATTGGCTACGTCGCCGAGGGTCAGGATATGCCGGAGTGGATGACCGTCGCCCAACTCCTCGCGTTCTGCCGTCCGCTCTACCCGAGCTGGGACGCCGATCTTGCGCAGCGCCTGCTCGCGCTCTTCGACCTGCCGTCCGATCGCCCGATCAAAAAAATGTCGCGCGGCATGAAGATGAAGGCGGCGCTGCTCAGCAATCTCGCCTTCCGGCCGGAGCTCATGGTGCTCGATGAACCTTTTAGCGGCCTCGACCCGCTCATGCGCGACGAGTTCATCCAAGGTCTGCTCGAACTTCCCGCCGACGATCGCCCCCGCACCTTCGTCGTCTCTTCGCACGACATCGATGAGGTCGAGAAACTTTGCGACAACGTCGGCTTCATGGCCGCTGGCCGCCTGCTCGTCCACGAATCCGCGGATGCCCTCCGCGCGCGCTTCCGCCGGGTCGAGATCGTCGGCGATGCCGTCGCGGGCACGATGGAAAAAATCGCCGCCGCCCCACCACCTGCCTGGCGCGAAATCCGCCAGCCCGCGCCGAACGTTCTCCAATTCGTCCATGCCGCTTTTCTGCCGGTTTCCGCCGGCGGAAAAGCGACGGCCGTTGAGCTCGCCGCGCAATTTCCCGGCGCGACCGTCGCGCTCCATCCCATGAACCTCCGTGAAATTTTCCTCGTCCTCGCGCGCCAGCAGCGGGGCGTCGCCCAAAAGGAGGCCGCATGAATCTTCCGCTTCTTATCCTGCGCAAAGACCTTCGCCGTTACCGGCTGCTCGCCTTGGCGGCGGCGCTTCTCGTCTTCAGCGAAACCCTCGCGCCACTTTGGAGCGCCGGAGTTCCTCTCAGCCGCACGTCGAACCCCAACGGGTTTATGGCCGGTCTGTGGAACAACGGGATCCTGGGCGGACTGTTCAAATGGCCGGCGCTTTTTATCCTCGTCGTCGCCATCGTGCAGGAAGATCTCACGGTGGGTGACAAGGCATTCTGGCGCACGCGCCCGATCGAGCCGCGTTCGCTGCTAAGCGGAAAACTCCTCTTCCTTCTCGCGATCGTCGCCGTGCCTGCCGTCGCCGCCAATCTTTGGATTGCCCTCACGCTCGATACTCCGCCCCCCATTCTGCTCGGCGTGGTCGTCGAAACGACCGGCTTCATGGTGCTCGCCGTGCTCGCGTGCGCGCTGCTCGCCGCGCTCACCAGTCAGTTGATGCACGCGGCGTTCGCTGCCCTCGGCGGCATGTTGCTGGTCGCGATCCTCGGCGCCGTGCGCGAAATGCTTACGCCCGCCATCTCGATACGCCTGCCATGGGATACCGACGTGGCCTACCCCGGGCCACGGGTCGCGTTCGCGTGCGCGCTGGCGTGTGCCGCGCTCGTCGCTCTCCTCGTCCACCAATATCTCACCCGCCGCACGCGGCGCACGGTTGGATTGTTGGCTGTGGCCGTGCCCGCGGTGCTCGCGATTGCCACCACGTGGACCCGCGGAACAGCTCAGAGTCCGATCGCCGCACGTTTTCCCGATCAACCTCTCGCCCCAACGCCGGACCTCGTGATCGGTGTTGAACTGCCCGCGCGCGTCAGTGGAACGAACTGGGTGTGGAATCCCGCTACCTCTCGCACCCGCCCGGAGTCCAATATCTGGCTCTACGCCGATCTCAAAAGCGCGCCCATTGGACGCCTGTTCACCTTGATCGCCGCACAATCGAGCCTGCGCCTAAACGATGGCCGGGAGCCGAAGCTCAACTCCGTTTTCACCGCCGGTAACTGGCGCAACCTCGAGCGCGAAGCCGTCATCTGTCGCGCGCTGGGCGTCGAACCACCGGCCAATCGCGCAGCCTGGACCGAGGATACCTGGCCGCAGGCATCGACCCCTATTTTTTCACTGCCTCGAAAAGAGCTCGCCGCCATCGCCCGGCAGCACGGGCAACTAACCGTGCATTTCAAAATCGGCGAGGAAACCATCCGGGAGGAATTTCGACTGCCGGCGCGGGCGGGCGCGACTTGGAAACGCAACGGCGAAGTCTTTCGCCTCGGCGAATCCGAGATCCCGGACGAAAATTTGATTTTTCCTCTCCAGCACCTGCGCGCCAACACGATGCTGGCCCCGACCGGAGACGGCCGGTCCGATGAAATCACCGACGCGTTTATGGGCATCTTTGTGGTGGTGGTGAATCACACGCGTGGTGAATACGCTTTCGCCCGCCTGGGGGGCACGATTCGCAGCCTGGGGATTGTTACCTCCCTGCGCAGCAATATCTTCGCGTCCGAGTTACGACACGCGGGCAAAAAGATCGAGGGCGCACACATTACCGCCGAGTGGCTCGCCGGCGCGGAGATAGTTTTCTTCCGGACCGTCCCTATCGGCAAAACGGAGAAGACCGTGGTCGTCGACGACTTCGTCGTGCCGCCGCCTGAAACCACGGCTGCGCCATTTTAAGATCGCGCTGATTGGAAGCGCAAACGTCAGAACCCGAGATAACGTTTCACCGGCTCGAGGTTCACGTGCGCCGCCATGTGCTCAGCCATACCGCGGTAAATCTGCTGGCGGCGCTCCGCCCAGGGCTCGGATTGGGCGCGATAGGCGGAAAACCCGCCAGCCGCCGCGATGCTGCGCCGCACTTCGGGTGCTTCGAACCAGCCATGTAGATACGTGCCCCAGACGTTGCCGCGCCATGCACCTTCCGGCCGCGCAACGCCGCTGATATCAACCACAGTCTGCAAGGGATCGCACGCCGCCGTGCGCTCGGTCTCGCCCATGTGAATTTCGTAGGCGGTCCACCGGCGACCTTCCCATTGCGCGGTCACCTGGCGCACCGTCTTCTTCGGCGCGTAAGTCGTCGCCACAGGGAGCAATCCCAGGCCGGCGGCGCTTCCGCTGTCGCCCGCCACGCCCGCGGCGTCGATCAGCCGCTCGCCTAGCATTTGGAAACCGCCGCAAATCCCGATCACCGGCACACCGCGTTGCGCTGCCGCCACAATCGCATCGGCGAGTCCGACGGCGCGCAACCAGCGCAGATCGGCGAGGGTGTTTTTCGAACCGGGCAAAACGATCGCGCGCGCGTCAGTGAGCTGTTGTGGCGTCGCCACCCAGCGCACGCGCACGCCTTCGTCGTCCCACCACGGCTGGCAGTCGGTGAGATTCGCGACGTAGGGAAAACGAATCCACGCCAGCGTGTCGCCCGAGCCGCGGTCCTCGTCTTGACGCGCGATGCCGTCCTCTTCTTCCGGCTGCAAATCCGGGCGCAGCGGCACGGTGCCGAGCACGGAAAATCCGGGCGCATGCGGCGCGAGCCATTTCTCCGGCTCCTGAAACAAGCGCAGATCGCCGCGAAACCGATTCACGATCGTGCCGAGCCCGCGCGCGCGATCCGCCGGCGCCATCAATGCCCACGTGCCGGCAAGCTGTGCATACACCCCACCGCGATCGATGTCGCCCACGAGCACCCAGCGACCATCGAGATACCGCACCGGTCGCAGGTTCACGAGATCGCGCTCCATCAGATTGAGCTCCACCGGACTGCCCGCGCCTTCGAGCACCAACACATCGCAACGCTGCCGCCAGCCATCGAGCACGTTCGCGACCACGCGCCACAGGCGATCGAAATCACGGTAATACTCCATCGCTGCAAAATGCCCTTGAGCCTCGCCCAGCACGACGAGTTGTGAGCCTTGGAGTCCGGTCGGCTTCAACAAAATCGGATTCATCTCCGCGACCGGCCGCAATCCGCAGGCCTCTGCCTGCACCGCTTGCGCGCGTCCAATCTCGCCGCCCTCGAGTGTTGCCCACGCGTTGTTCGACATGTTCTGCGTCTTGCACGGCGCCACGCGCACTCCTTGTCCGCGCAGCCACGCGCAAAACGCCGTCGCCATCCAGCTTTTGCCCGCGCTGGAGGAAGTTCCGAGGATGGAGAGCGTTTTCATCGAATCTTTCTCGTTCTTCGTTCTCTTTCTCGTTCTCAAAGTCCTCCTCCATGGAGAACGAGAACGATTACGAGAACGACGAACGATTTCCCTAGAACTCGATTCCCGCCTGCGCCCGCACGCCTTTCTTGAATGGATGCTTTATCTCGCGCATCTCCGTCACGAGGTCGGCGACCTCGATCAGTTCCGGCAGCGCATCGCGCCCCGTCACGACCACATGCTGCATCGGCCGCCGATTACGCAACGCCTCGATCACCTCCTGCTTCGGCAGGTATTCGTATTTCAAAACCACGTTCAGCTCGTCGAGCAGCACGAAATCGATCTCGGGATCCTTGAAATATCCGAGCGCCAGGTCCCAACCGGTCCGACAGCGCGCCATGTCCTCCGCGCGATCCTGCGTGTCCCACGTGAAACCGCCGCCCACGCTGTGCCAGCTCAGCAGCGGGCCGCGCAACGGGGCTGCAACGGCGTCCGCCCCGCTCTTGATAAACTGAATGACCGCGCAACGCCGCTTGTGCGCAAGCATCCGCGCGAGCATCCCGAACGCCGCGGTGCTTTTCCCTTTCCCCTCCCCGGTGTGCACGATGAGGAGCCCGCGCTTTTCCTGCGCCGCGGCAATCTTTGCGTCCATCTCGGCCTGGAGGGCCTGCATGGCGGCGCGGTGTTGTTCGTCCGAGAGCGGTTCGCTGGAGGGGTTCATGGAAGTTCGAGGGTCAGTCCTGGTGCCGTGCGCGCGCGCACGCCGAAGACTTCGTGCAACAAGGCCGGAGTTAGAACGTCGTCGGGTCGGCCAAACGCGCGCAGCCGACGTTCGTGCAGCACGATCACCGTGTCGAGACAGTGCGCCACGCGCAAATCGTGCAACGACAGCAAGAGAGTTTTTCCGGACCGGGCCAATTCACCGGCGAGTTTCAGCGTTTCGAGCGCGTGCCGCACATCGAGCGCTGCGAAAGGCTCGTCCCACAATTGCAGCGGCGCGTCGCTCGCGAGCGCGCGGGCGAGCAGGACCCGTTGACGCTCGCCGCCCGAGAGCTGCGTCACCGGCCGCTCGGCGAGACTCGTAAGATCGAAGCGCGCCAGGGCCTCCTCCACCCCACGCCCGTCGTCGCCATGCGCAAACCGACCCTGCGCCACGACCGACCGGACCGTGAAGCCAAATTCAAAATGTGCCTCCTGCGGCACCCACGTCGCGAGCCGGCCGCGTTCGAGAAACGAAATCTCCGCCAGCGGACGCTTCGCCCAACGCACTGCGCCTTCGCCTGTGAGCACGCCCGCCGCGAGTTGGAGCAAGGTCGACTTGCCCGAGCCATTCGGTCCCAGCAGCCCAACCAACATGCCGGGCGCAAGCGCGAGGCTCACCGCCTGCAATCGGCCCGCCATGGACACGTTTTTCAGTTCGAGCGCGTTCATGGTTGTCGGCGCAGCAGCCAGAGAAAAAAAGGTCCGCCAATGAGCGACGTCACGATGCCCACGCGCAACCCGCCCGCCGCACGACCCACGAGATCGCACGCGAGCACAAAGGCTGCGCCGCCGATCAACGAAAGCGGCACCAGTCGCCGATGCTCAGGCCCGACGAGCAGCCGCAGCACGTGCGGCACGATCAAGCCGACAAAGCCCACCGTGCCGGCGACCGCCGTCGCGAGCGCCGTCATCACCGTCGACAACACGAGCAGCCGCCGGCGCAACGAACGCACATCCACGCCGAGGCTCTGCGCTTCCCTGACGCCCAGGCTCAGCAAATCCATCGAGCGGCCGAGCGGCCACAACAACGCCGCCGTCAAAATCACCGGCGAAACGACCGCCACATGCTCCCACGAGCGATCCTCCAGCCCGCCGAGCAGCCAGAAAATAATCTGCGCATTGCGCTCGTAGCTGAGCGTGAAGTTGCTGAGCACATAGCTCGTCACCGCGCCGAGCAGCGCGTTGAGGGCCACGCCCGCGAGCAGCAAGCGCTCCGTGCTGCTGCCGCGCTGTGCGAGAATCAGCACCGCGGACGTGGCGGCAAATGCCCCGACGACCGCGAACACTGGCACGATCATGATCGATGCTGTCGCCCAGCCGATCCCGATCGCCACCACCGCGCCCGCCGCGCCACCACTGCTCACGCCCAGCAGCCCGGGACTCGCGAGCCCGTTCCGAAAATACGCCTGCATTACGAGCCCGCTCGCCGACAACGCCGCGCCCACCGCCATCGCCACGAGCATGCGCGGCAACCGGATGTTCCAAAGCACCGTCGCCGCGAGTTCGTCGCTCCGCGTCAATCCTGCCCAGATCCGCGCCGGTGACAGCGGCAAGTCGCCGAACCCGAGTGACGCGACGACCAATCCCGCCAGCAGCAGCATTGCCACCGGCAACGCCGTTCGCGAGCTGCGCAAAACGGGAGTGGCGACCGCGGCACTCATCGAAACAAATCCGGGTGCAACTCGCGCGCGAGCCGCTCGTAAGCTTCGACGCGATGGTGCGACACGCTGCTCAGCATGAACGGCGCAAGCAGTGCCGCGCGATTCTCGCGCACCGCGGGCATGTATTGATACGGCGGCAGTTTTTTGAATGACGCCAGCGCTTCGACGAGCGAATTGCCCTCGACCACGACCTTGTCGATCGGCCAGGTGAGCATCTGTTCGTTGGGCGGCGGCGCATGGCCCCGCAAATGCCCCAGAGTCGCCGCGAGGTTCGTCGCGCCCGCGTGATCGCAGAGATCCTGAAACGTCGTCTCGTCGCCGCCGATCACCCCATAAGTCGAAGGCGCGATTACGCGCACGGGTTTCACGCCCCGCAGTTTTTCCGCGAGCACGCGCACCCGTGACTGACAGTCGGCGATGACCCTTTCCGCGCGGGCACTCGCCGCCGGGCCAAGTTCGCGGCCCAGCAACCGCAACATCGCATAGGCATCGTCGAGCGTGCGATAGCGGTCGAAAACCAGCACACGCACGCCCGCGCGCTTCACCTGATCCACGAGCTCGCTCCGGCTGTAGTCGGCGCAAAGCACGAGCGTTGGATGAAATTTCAGGATCGTCTCTGCGTCGCCGAGCGCGAGCTGGGGATACTTTTTCGCTTCCTCGGCTACCGCGGAAAACTCCGGTTCGCGCGCGCGGATGCTCAACGCGGCGATTTGCTCCGGCTCAGCGACCGCCAGCAGCAGTTCGTCGCCTCCGACGAACTGCGAGACGACGCGGACGTCTGCCGCGTGCGTGTTAATGGCAGCGAGCCCCAACGCCAGCAGGAGAAAACTGCGCCCGCGGCAGCAGGCCTCGACCACCGCACACATCGAAAGGTGGACGGCGACCTCCGGGCGCCATCGAGCACTGCCCTTCGGAAGAACGCGCCCGGAGGTCGCGTTCCACCTCGAACCGCCCGAGCCTTTCCTGCTGGGGGCTGTCCTCGTTGGCGCTGTGTGCGTTATCTTCACCTCAGATTTTCCGGTTTCAGAACTTCCACTCCATGCTCCCGAATACGCCGCGCGACAATGCCGGATAGCCGAGGACCTCCTCGTAGGATTCGTCGAGTGCGTTCTCGACCCGCAGCTTGAGCCGAAAATTTCGATTCACCGCGTAGCTCGCGAACACCCTCGCGACCGTGTAATCCTCGATTCGCGCTCCCCCATCGATGCGGTCCGCTATGACGTGCACGCCGGCACCCAACGTCCACGACTTGTCCGGCTGCGCCTCCAGCGCGAAATCACCGGTGTGGCGCGGACGGCGACTGAGCCGCGCGCCCGTCGCGTCGTTGTGCGCGGAGAGATTCGTGTAACTCGCGCGCACCTTGAGCCAGGAACTCAATCTTCCCACGGCCGCCACCTCGACACCCTCGGTGCTCGCACGCGGACGATTCACCGTATGCCCCTCAAAGGTCGTGAAGTTGACGATGTCGTAGTCGAAAAGATTGCGGAACGTATTCGCGAAATACGTCAGGCTCACCGTCGCGGCACCGCCGAGAAATTCCTGGTCGATGCCGAGATCCCACCCGCGCGATTTTTCCGGCAACAGCCCGGGACTTGGAAGCTGTCCGTAAGACGGCACGCCATAAACATCGTCCGAGCCCGGCGCACTGAAGCCGGTGCCATAGGTGGCGTGAAACTTCGTGCCGCCGACCGGCCGCCAAGCGAAACCCGCGCGCCACGTCGTGGCCGAACCCGCGGACCGAATATCGTCGTAGCGAATGCCGCCCGTGAGCGAGAGCGCATCGGTGGCGCGCACCAACGCGGAAAGATAACCTGCGGCTACGCGATCCGAGGTGCGGGCACCGCTGACATCGAAGCGCGACTTCTCGTAGTTCGCGCCCGCGACGATCTCGGTCTGCTTGCTGGCCTCCCACGTGTTTTGCCAATCGAGGATATCGCGACGGTTCGCGATCGGGGAAGTGCCGAACGCACTCGAAAACACGTAGTCGCGGCGATGCTCGGCCAGCGTGAGACGCGAGGTAAATTCGTCGCCCGCTTTTGCCTGGGCGTAAGCCGTCACCAGATCGTTTTTGAAATCGACCGCGCCGAGCGAAGGAAAGATGCGCGAGCCCGGCTCGCGGTAATCGGAGTCCTGCCCGCGAAACGTCGCGCCCAAGGTCAGCGCCGAGGATGCGGCGTAATCGAGCCGCGCGCTATAGCTCCAGCGCTCGTAATCTTTCCAGCACAGTGGGATCCGAAGCTTGGAATTCACGTGACTTGAAGTCGCGGC
>JADMIO010603921.1_pt1 | contig 74151 bp, 67 predicted proteins | sample 8958161 | NCBI WGS metagenome assembly JADMIO01 (sample SAMN16585339, study PRJNA669376) | soil metagenome | isolation source: Crop rotation soil | place: USA: Cullars Rotation, Alabama | collected 2011
GCGACAACTTGTCCACGTGGAATTCTAAGCTTAGGATCCCAATGTGCTGGAAAGGATTGTCTTCGGCAGCACCCTCTTTAGTTCTTCTTTTTTTGAGCGTGTCAGGGTTTGGAAAATAATTGGCAAACTGTGAGCGGATAGCCTTTTCCAGCAGGTTATAGGCAACCTGGTAGGGCCCTTCCTGTTCACCTTCGTATAATAATTCAATCTTACCTGTAATAGCAGGAATAATCCCGACGAGATCACTGATCCATACAATGGTTTCTTTTTCATTATTGATGATCGCACGCCTTTCGGCAGAACTGATCGCATTTTCATATGCAGCAATACTAAGGCGTGCGCTAACCCCGCTTTTTTTGTCAACCAGTTCGCTGCTTCTTGCCTCAAAAGGCACCTGCTCGATCAGTCGTTTGACCAGGTCGCTCGTTTTCACCTTTTTTGCCTGATCATCATAGATGATTGCTTCCTGTTCGGTTATTAAAAGAGCCGTGTCCAGCGTTTTAGGGTAGTGGGTTAATATTTGGCTTTCAATGCGGTCCTTAAGCGGCGTTACTATGCTTCCGCGGTTCGTATAATCTTCAGGATTTGCTGTGAAGACAAACATAACGTCCAATGGTAAACGTAGTTTAAATCCACGGATCTGAAGGTCGCCTTCTTCAAGTATATTAAAAAGTGATACCTGTATCCGGGCCTGCAAATCGGGTAGCTCGTTAATAACAAAAATGCTTCGATTGCAGCGGGGGATGATACCATAATGCAAAACCCGTTCATCAGCGAAGCTTAGCCTGAGATTTGCAGCCTTTATAGGATCAATGTCGCCAATCAGGTCTGCTACGCTTACATCGGGTGTGGCAAGTTTTTCACCGTATCGCTGGCTACGGTGAAGCCAGCTTATGGGCGTATCATTTCCCATTTCATTTAACAGGTCTATCGCATGTTTTGAAGTCGGGTTGTACGGGTCATCGTTGATCTCGCTACCGGCTACTATTGGAATGTATTCATCCAGCAGGTCTACCATTTGCCTCGCCATGCGCGTCTTCGCCTGACCCCTCAATCCAAGGAACAGAATGTTGTGCCTTGAGAGAATAGCTCTTTCTGTGTCAGGGATTACAGAGTCTTCATATCCTATTATACCGGGGAAGGGATCTTCTTTCGATCTTATCTTCTTTATAAGGTTGTCCCTTAGCTCATCCTTTATGCGTTTGGACTTATATCCGGACTTTTTTAAATCGCCTAGTGTTTTTATATCCTGAGTATTCATTAAAAGTTGAAAATTGTTGAAAGTTGTTGAATGTAGTTGAAGCCAGGTAAATGTTGGTGTAAAAGTTGAAAGGATGATATAGTTGAATTGGTTAATTAGATAGCTTTTAACAACGTTCAACTATGTTCAACAAATTTCAACCTTTCTTAATACACCGTTTTTCGTTTACCTGATTCAAAATCCTTAAAAATAAACATGCCCAGCTTATCCAGGCTTGCAAAAAACGCTTTTCCATTATTCGCCTCGGTGAACTCCTGTACAAATCTTTGCAGATAGGGATCTGAAGCAATCATAAATGTGGTTATGGGTATTTTCAGTTTTTTACATTGTATAGCAAGTGACATGCAGCGATTTAAGATCTTGCGGTCAACCCCAAAACTATTTTTATAATAGCGGCTACCCACTTTCAGACAAGTTGGCTTACCATCTGTGATCATAAAGATCTGTTTGTTCGGATTGCGCCTCCGGTGCAAAATGTCCAGTGCCAACTCAAGACCTGCAACAGTATTTGTGTGATAAGGTCCAACCTGCAAATAAGGAATGTCCCTTATCTCTATCGTCCACGCATCGTTTCCGAAAACAACCAGGTCCAGTGTATCCTTAGGGTATTTTGTCTTTATCAGTTCACTCAAAGCCATAGCTACCTTTTTGGCTGGTGTTATCCTATCTTCTCCGTAAAGGATCATGGAATGGGAAATGTCGATCATCAGGACGGTCGAAGTCTGGGTCTTAAAATCAGTTTCCTTTATTTCGAGATCATCTTCCTTCAGATTGAAGCTTTCTACTCCATGATTGATCTGCGCATTGCGAATTGATGACGTAAAATCGATCTGCTCAATCATATCGCCAAAGCGAAACGGCCTGGTTTCAGGATTAATTTCATCGCCCTGCCCTGATTTGTATACCGAATGATTACCCTGCCTTGTCTTTTTTAGTTTGCCAAAAATCTCTTCAAGACTCTTCTTCCTGATACCCTGTTCTGTTTTGGGAGTTATTTTGATCTCTCCTGTTTGCCTGTTCTCATCTATATACCCCTTGTCCTTTAGTTCTTCAAAAAAATCTCCCATTCCATATTCGTCGTCAGTCACGTTATACGTTTTATCCAGCTCATTCATCCATTGCATCGCTTCTGACACATCCCCATTGGTATAGGTGAGTAACTGAAGAAAAAGATCGAGAAGTTGTTCAAACCTGCTTTTGTTATTTTGCCGCGGATCGTATTTTGAAAATTGATGTCCCTTCATTTGTCGTAGTTTCCCCTGCATCCAATTTACGAAAGAAATATCTCCAATGTTGTTAAATAAGAATCCCGGGCCGTTTTAACCCGGGATTGATGCTAGTTAGAAAAATCAAAGGCTTTAAATTTTTAATGTCATTTTTTTGGGCTATCGGCTTGCGATCGTTGTGTTGAGGGTGTATTGTTAATACTCTGAGGCATTTCAGGAGACAGTTTTGTATGACCGTAATGATCTTCCATCTGCTGAATTCCTTTTAACATATTTGCCGCCTGCTCATTATCACTTGCAAACACTTCACGTTTATCATCATCCAGATTAGCATAATAATTCATTTGTTGCTCCAGATCCTTTCGCACATCGCGGGATACCTTTTGAGCGAGTACAGTATCTCCCGCCTTATAGCATGCCTCCAGAAACTGAAGTGAAATATAGTCATGCTGCTGAAACCTGGAAACCATTCCGTAGGGGAAGTTTTCCTGAAGCATTCCATTATCGCATTTGTGTAAGAGTTTACTTGCGTCTTCTTTACGGCCGTTATCTGCAAGGTTGCCAGCCGCTTCAGCATAAGCAAGCCTGATGCTATTTATGTGGCGGCGATTTTCCTCATCGAAATAGACATTGGGTTTATCACAGTTACCAAACACAAATTTATTCATCATTTTATCTACCACCCAGTCCTGGTTGACAGGAGAGTTAGCAACCGGAACCAGCCGGTAGGTTAATCCGTCCTGCCTTAGATACTGTGCAAATCCAAGCTCACGATATTGTGAGGTAAAATAAATAGGCCGTTTCCATTTATTACCTGCAATAATGTTCAGAATGGCAGCATCATTTTTGAATATGGCATTACGCCCTGCCGGTATGTCAAATTTTATTTCCGGCAGTACCTGGTCATTGGCGTTAACGGTACCGTTTCGTCTAACCAGGGCAGTATCAACCGGAACGGATACCTTTTTAGTTGGAAAAATATTTAATATTTCACCATTGCGCTGTTCTGTTTTTTCGGGTGCGTCGCTGCCTGCATAATCTTTCATCAAGGTGTAGAGATCCATATATTGATTCGGATCCACACCAGGGCGGGGAGCATAATAAATTATATCCCTTTTAGCGCCTTCAATGTCAGCCGGACTCCAAACGGCATCGATGGGATCGCTTTGATTTACCTTGTACCTTAACTGGTTAATGTACCAGTCAGTCCCCAGGAGACTTGAATTAATAACGCGCACATCTCTACGGATACCTTCTACCTCCTGCGCATACCATAGCGGATAGGTGTCATTGTCGCCAAAAGAAATAACAATTGCATTTGGAGCGCAGCTTTCAAGATAATCAATCGCCAGGTCGCGGGCCAGCGTTTTACGTGATCTGTCGTGATCATCCCATTCCTGGCTTGCCATGAGTACCGGAACCGCGACGATGCAAAGCAGGGCTGAAACAATATTTGCTGCTGCGCTGTTCATAAATCGATTAAACAATTCCTTTACATACATCACCCCCAAACCAATCCAGATCGCATAGGCATACGTTGAGCCAACAAAAGCATAATCCCGCTCACGGGGCTGATTACCTGGCATGTTGAGGTAAATGGCTATTGCAAGGCCGGTAAAAAAGAATAATAAGCCAACTATAAGCGCATCACGTTTGTCTTTCATTACATGATAAGCTAAACCTAATAAGCCGAGAACAAATGGCAGTGCAAAAAGTTGATTGTTCGATTTATTGCGCTTCATGCTGTCTGGCATATAATTCTGATTTCCCAGGCGGGCGTTGTCCCAAAAAGAAATGCCGCTCTTCCAGTTACCGTCACGGACGTTTGCCATCTGTACTCCCTGGATATCATTTTGCTTACCAACATAGTTCCACATAAAATAGCGCCACCACATCCAATTAATCTGGTAGCTGATAAAAAAGCTAATGTTATTCCCCATCGTTGGCTTATCCTGCCATTCTCCTGTCTTCTGATCTTTTCCTATACCTGCAAAGGCTGCATAATAATCAGCGTGACCCTGATCGTTGCTTTGATCCCACATCCGCGGAAACAGGTGTTGGTCTTCCGGCGCATAGGTGGTCACGACTTTACGACCGTGTTTCACATACTTGTCCTTTCCTTTTATGTAGGTTTCTTCAAGATTCTGTTCAGAAGGGATAGCGGTAAAATCCTGGCCATAGAGTATTGGATAATCACCATATTGTTCGCGACTCAGGTACCCGACAAGATTTACGGGGTTATCAACATTAAACATGTCAATAGCAGGGTCAGCATTTGAGCGAATTAGTGTGGTGAAATAACTGGAATACCCAAGAAGCATGAAGGTAAAAATCCAAATGCCCAGCCTTAGAAAGTTCCAGTTTCTTCTGTGGGCAGTACGCAAACCAAACCAAAGGAGAACTGCAACCACTATAAAGAAGAATGCAAAACCGCTAAAGAATGGTGCTCCAAATTCATTTACAAAAAGAATGTCTACGTTGCCTGCAAGTTTAATAGTCCATTGAATAACGGCTTTTTGAATAAGGCCGGTAATTATACATCCCATTATGAAAGCAAAGAATGTTCCCCAGGGAGTGACCTTATATCTCTTGAAATAGTATAGCATAACAATAGCTGGAACAGTAAGTAAGTTCAAGAGGTGCACGCCTATCGACAATCCCATAAGATAGAATATCAGAATAAGCCATTTATCTGCCGGGGTAAACATACCATAAATGCCTGCCTTTTGTTCTTCTGTCACCGAGTCTTCCCATTTCAGAGCTGCCCAGAATACAATTGCGGTAAAGAAAGATGAAAGGGCGTAAACTTCAGCCTCAACGGCGCTATACCAGAATGAATCAGAAAAGCAATATGCGAGTGCACCAACCGCACCGGCAGCCATTATTAAAAAGATGTTTTCGTTACTGAGCTCCTTGCCTGATGCCAGAATTAACTTTTTTCCGAAATGCGTTATACTCCAGAACAGGAAAAGTATAGTAAACCCACTTGCCAGGGCACTCATCATATTCACTCCTGTAGCCGCATGTTTAGGATCAAAAGGCGCCATGAAAAGCCTCCCTATCAGTACAAACAAGGGGGCGCCAGGAGGGTGGGGAATCTGAAGCTTATAGGCACTTGATGCAAATTCACCGCAATCCCAGAAACTTCCGGTAGCCTCCATTGTTAAAATATAGACAGTGCAGGCAATAAGGCAAATCAGCCATCCGCTAATGTTATTAACTTTCTTATAATTCATAACTGGTTAATTAAAAAGTGCCCAAAGATAAATTAATTGACCACATGGAAACAACCGCGTAAATAAAGTCATTAATAATCGATCAATTGGTTAAGCAAACCGATAATTTAATTCTGCCGCCTTTCTAAATATAATTTTTAATTTATCACTTACATATCTTAGTGCACAGTGAAAAAAGCATTGATCCAGTTACATGTCGCCGTTCTCCTGGCGGGCTTTACAGCCATTCTTGGGAAACTGATTGAATTGGGTGAGGCTATGCTGGTATGGTATCGTTTACTTATCACGGTTTTGACCCTTGCAATTATGATGTCAGTTACAAATAGTTTTCAGTGTATCCGCGTTAAAGACTTCCTGCGAATATGCGGGGTCGGTTTAATAATTGCATTTCACTGGCTTACCTTTTATGGGAGTGTTAAGTATGCCAATGTTTCTGTTGCCGTGGTCTGTCTCGCAGCTGCAGGATTTTTTAGTTCGCTTTTTGAACCTGTTATTTTCAGGAGGCGGATTCAATGGCCTGAGGTTTTGCTGGGCTTACTGGCAATAACAGGTATCTATATCATTTTTGATTTTCACCCTCAATATAAACTGGGGATCATATTTGGAATATTGGCCGCATTAGGATCTGCGCTTTTCCCAATCTTTAACAAGCAGCTGATCTCCACTTTTGATGCCAGGATACTGACCTTTTATGAACTAACGGGAGGATTTTTGTTGCTCTCTTTAGCCATGCCTTTTTACCTAAAATATTTCCCTTCCCCGGCTTATGTGCCGGCACTTTCTGATTTTTTGTGGTTATTAATGCTTTCGTGGATATGCACAATTCTGTGTTTTGATCTTCAATTAAGTGCCCTGAAGCATATTTCGGCTTTTACTTCTATTCTTGCTTACAACCTTGAGCCTGTTTACGGTATTATCCTCGGATTTTTAATTTTCAAGGAAAATAAATCACTCAATTATCACTTTTACTTGGGACTGATTTTGATTATAATGGCTGTCATGCTACAGACCAGGCGTGTAGTGAGGAAGAAAAGTCACCAAACCTAAATCAATGTCGTTTAGTTAAGGGTTGTTTATCCGCGTTAGCAATTTGATATCGGTAGTTGGTGTTGGATTCTTGAAGCCCAAGTCACGTTAACGACGCAATATCACATCGCTACGCGATTTATTAAACAAAACTATCTTATTAGCTACCAATATTTGGTCGCTAACGCGGTAACAGCTTTCCGGTTGTCATTCTGAGCGGTAACGAAATCTTACTGCATTACGAAATCACCCACCGCGAAGAATCTGCTGTTGGGATCCGGGGCAGCATTATGAGATCCCTCGCGGCAATACTATCCTCCATGTACCATGATTACATCAGCCGCTCGGGATGACAGTTATAAAAAGGATACCCGTCGCTAATAATCTGCTGTTAGGATTCGGGGCAGCATTATGAGATCCCTCGCGGCAATACTATTCTCTAAACTACGATGATCACATCGGCCGCTCGGGATGGCGGTTATAAAAAATGAAGGCGTAATTCTGACTACCTGTGGCCTGCGCGACTTAAATACAAAAATAATGAGCTTAATTAAACAATGGTGAAACCTCAATGCTTAAACGAAGCCGGCATTCCAAACAAAGAAAGCTATTTGAGGAATCCTACCCGAACGTTCACTCGCCGATAAGGCTTTGTAAAGCTAAAATAGAGTTATTTGTTTTGATTATTATTATTACTTTTAGATAGAATCTTTCCTCAATGACCAAAGTTTACCTTACTGAATTTAGTTCATATAGCCTGTCATCAATGAAGAAATTCCTTGAAATACAGGAAGAAACACATTTTCGGATTTGTTTACCAAAATATACCTGCAGCCTTAATTCAAGCACCTTTAAGGTTTGTTCTGAATACCTCGACGCAGCATGGGTGGGTCACGAACTTGCGGGAATATCATCTTCCTTTATGTGCGAGGTACCAACGCTTGGAAGAAATGGTTTTTTTGTTTTTGAGATTATAACCGAGAATATAAAAGGACTTGCAAACATTCTTTATCTGGCGGCGGGAGGAATATATACCTATAACCCGGATTTTAGAAAGTACGGCCATGTTCATGAGCTTATGACAGCATTCTTTCAACAAGTCTCTGATGGAAGCCTTGTGGCCGCCAGCGGTGAAATCCTGGACGTAGTAAATCGCCTTATGATGGACATTTCCAGCCAATTGCCTCAATCCTAAAGTTGGTTTTCAGGCTCGTCTCCTTCGTTTATTTTAATTTGTATTTGATTTATTTGCATCCTCCTCACCAGTAGCAGTTGAATCCAGTTGCTTCAATATCTTATTCACGTCTTCCTCAGTAGTACTAAGCTTTACCTTGCAAATATTTATAAGCAGCGCCGCCCTCTTTACCTTTTCAGATAACTCGTCCACGGAGATCTCACCATTCTCTATCTCGGAAACTATTGTTTGCAGTTCTTCAAATGCTTCTGAATAATTTGGCGTCTGATTCATATTGCTATTCTTGTTTTTTGGATTCGACTTTACTGTTAACCGTTCCATCACGCAGTATGGTTGTAATGATATCGCCGGTATTTATTTCGCTTATGGTCTTTACAATCTTACTGTTAATTGTGGTAAGGGTAAATCCCCTTTTTAGTACATTTTTGGGATTGAGTATTTTAATGTTTTGCTCGACATTGTTTATTTGTGAATCCGATGCTCTAAGCAGAGCGGAAGCCGCCAGGGACATCCTGTCCTTTAACTGCAGAATGCGGAGAGCATTCTGGCGACCTTGCGCCATCGCGTCCTTACCTGCGCTGAAGGCCATCTGCCTTATCGCAAGTTTAGAGGCATTCAGAAGAAAAGTCGACTGTTTGATCAGTTCTATATTTGTATTTGCAAGCAAGCGTTTTTGACTACTGACAATAAAACCAATATTTTTCGAAACATTCAAAGAAGAATTATCCAACTGATTCCTGTTGATTTGCAGGATATTCGTAGTTACTGATCTGAACATTTTTACTTCTGAATGCAGACTTGTTTTTTTTTCGCTGATGAGGCGTTTGCTTCGATCGACCAGTTTCTTTTCTGCTTCCTTTACAGGCACTGCGTAATTATGAAACTTCTGTAAAAGGTATTCTGCAAGTTTGGTTGGGGTTATGGCATTAAAATGAGCTACCATTTCTGTCACCGTTTCATTCGTTGCATGACCAATACCGGTTATAACGGGAATAGGGAAAGCGCATATTTCCTTAGCAAGGTTGTAATTATTGTAGCAAGAGAGTCCAATATCGCCTCCCCCGCCACGGATAATTGCAACTACATCGAAATGATTGATTATTTTTTTGATCCTTTTCAACTGGTAAATGATATCAGCAACTGCCCGTTCTCCCTGAAGGACGGCGGGAAAAAGGAAATGAAAGAACTTATAGTTCCATGGATTAGACCCAATGACTTTAATAAAATCAGCATAGCCCTTACTGGAGTCAACTGATATGATGGCAAGACGCTGCGGTAAAAGGGGAAGTTTTAAGGATCTATTTTGGTCGAAACAATTTTCGCTCTTCAGGCTATGTATTGTCTCCTGTTTTTCTTTTTCGAGATCACCTAATGTATAAGCAGGATCAATGTCCATTATCCAGAGCGAAAGGCCATGCGAGGCATCAAATACAATTCTTGCAAGAAAAAGTATTTTGATACCATCTTTCAATGATTCCTGAAGAGTTGACTGGAACTTTAGATTGATGCGGTTGTAATCATCCTTCCATAAATGTGCCCTTATTTGCGCAATTACTTTCCCATCTTTTTTTTCGACCAGGTCAGGATAACAGTGTCCGGACTGCTTGTAATAGTTTATTTTGTTCATTTCAGCCGTAACCCAAAATGAGCTTGTATATCGTTCGCTCAGTGTTTTCTGAATACTGCGTGTAACCTCCTGCAGAGAAAACACCGTCTTATCATTTAAAGTTTCCGGCACTGTTTTTTACATTTTATTATCATTGATCAAGAGTCAACCTCTCTTTTTTCATTTCCCCTTTTCAAAGTAGCCCTGGATCTTTTCACTTAGCGTTGTCGGCATCATTGTCTTTGTCATAGTCTTTGCCTCAAGGAAAAAGAGAGTGACTTCTCCATTATTGAGCAGCTCGTCAATTTCATTATATATCTTATGATGAAATAAGATCTTGTGATCGGTGGGTAACTCTTTCAAGGTTGTCGTCACGGTGAGCAGGTCATCGTACTTTGCCGGTCTTAAAAATTTACTGTGAATCTCAACCACGGGCATGATGATTCCCATGTTTTCGATGTCCTTATAAGTATAACCGAGGCATCGAATAGCTTCTGCGCGGCCGATTTCATAAAATTGCGCATAATGCCCATGATATACTACGCCCATCTGGTCTGTCAACGCATAATGTATCCGTATCTGTGTCTCGGTTGTGTACACGCCTCAAAATTTTCGATAGTCATCAACAGCTTTTACCTTTAGCCGTTTTACTATCCACTATCCACGATTCACGATTCAGTCATTCACCTCTTCGTCATTTTGCAATAAGCCCATCAACACTAACTCTTCCGGGTCCCAGCAGTAAGATCACAAAGAAACTTATCAGAAATAGTGTTATCATTTCTCCTGCTCCAAAGACATCATGCTTATGTGCAACAAACAATGCAATAGCGGAACTGATAATTAATGGTATAGCCGCAATTCTCGTAAATAATCCAAGTATAATGAACAGTGAACAGAAGAATTCTGCAAAAATCAGCAAGCTAAGACTTGCACTATGGCCGAATCCCATAAAATCCATAGTCTTTGGTGCATACTCCTGGAAGTGGACCAGTTTTCCATAACCATGATTCATCATCAATACACCCACCACTATACGAAGAAAAAGCAAAGCAACATTAAATGCACCAGCTGAGTATTTAATTGACAACAGTTTTTTCATTTGTGTTTTTTTTGAAAGATATAAAAAAGTTTATGTCATTATGAATTATGTTTAGGATTTTTTTAACAGCACTTTGCCGGTATTTTCGCTCAGTTATCCACTTATCAACATAACACTTGGAACAGTGTTTGCTCAAAGGGCAATATATCTAATTTTACAACCAGCAAAAATTAACCTCCAGCATGACCAGCCCAGCAATGTCGAAACCTGTACTCTCACTTTTTCTGGTTTTCATTTTTTCTATTACTGTTCATTCCCAGGCAACCCATGCAATCACTGACGAAGAAAAAAAATTCAAGGAAGCAAAGGAGTTATTTATCAAGCAACAATATGGGCTTGCTTATCCACTTTTTACGGAGATAAAGAGCATGTTTCCTGATGAACAGAAGAGCAACAAGGGTTACCTGAACGACGATTTGAATTATTATTACGTTGTTTGCCGGCTGAAACTTCAACTCCCGGTAGCAGAAGAAGAAGCGAAACATTTCATTGATTGGGTTAACAACGAGCCGAGGCGGCAAATGATGAGTTACCACCTTGGCAAATTTTATTTTGCAAAGGACGATTTCGAAAATGCAATTGAGAACTACGAAAGGGCCGGACTTGTAAACCTCAGCAATGAGGAAATAGCTGACGCTAAGTTTGAGATGGCTTATTGCTATTTTAATCTGAAACGTTTTGCAGAGGCCAAGCCTTTATTTGATGAAATACACCAGCTCCCCGAAAACAAATATTATTACCCGGCCAATTACTACTACGGCTTTATCAGTTATCATGACCGTAAGTATAGCGAGGCTATGCAGGCTTTTAAGGTTGTCGAGAATCGTGAAGAATATAAATCTGTTGTCCCTTATTATGTAGCTGAAATCTATTATTTCCAGGGAAAAAAAGATGAAGCTCTTAAATATGGCGAATCTGTCCTCGCCAAAAACAGCCTGTATTACGACAAGGAAATGAAGGAATTGTTGGGTCAGATCTATTTTGAAAGGAAAGAATTTTCCAAGGCCCTTCCTCTCCTTGAATATTATGTTGAAAATACTGGTAAAGTCAGTAAGGAAGACCTGTATGAGCTAAGCTATTGTTATTATGAGGCAGGCAATCTTCAAAAAGCAATCAAGGGTTTCAGGGATCTGAGCAACGAAAAGGATTCCCTTGGTCAAAACAGCATGTATCTCCTGGGCGACTGCTACCTGAGGATTGGTGAAAAGGCAAATGCCCGCAACGCATTTCAATTTTGCGCTTATAACAGCAGTAACAAAAGGCAACAGGAGATCTCGCGCTTCATTTATGCAAAACTTTCTTACGAACTGGGCTTCCAGGATATCGCGTTAAATGAGATGAAGTCATTTATTAATGAATATCCCGGTTCGGCCTATATAACCGAAGCCAAAGAAATTCTTGTCGCCCTTCTTGCAAATACTAATAATTTCAAGGATGCACTCACCCTGTACGAATCGTTTGATAAACCTACGCCTGCCATGCAAAAGGTTTATCCGAGAATACTGTACGGCAGGGCAGTAGAGGAGATCAACGATCTTAACCTTGAAAATGCCGACCTGTTGCTTGATAAGATACTTCGGCTCCCGTCTTCCCCGGTGACCGCTTACGCCAATTTCTGGAAGGGCGAGATTGCGTACAGGCAATTGCGTTATGATGACGCAGTACGTTATCTTAATGCATACTTGCAGGCAGGGGCCGGACAGCTTGGTGAAGCCAATGTTATCTCGGCCAAATATGACCTCGGTTATAGCTGGCTGAAGAAGGAAAACTTTAGCCAGGCTACCGGGTATTTTGAAACAATTTCCAAAGGGTCAGCAACAGCCTCTGCCACAGAGCAGGATGCATTTATTCGCGCGGCTGATTGCTATTACATGAGACGGGATTACGGAAAGGCTAATTTAATGTATGAGACGGCTATAAATAATGCCATGCCGCAATCTGATTACGCCATGTTTCAGAAGGCAATGATAGCAGGTATAAAAAGTTCAAATGATAAGATCAGTATTTTAAACAAACTCACCAGGCTTTATCCGGCAAGTGAACTTTACGGCGATGCCAATATGGAAATCGCAAATACCTATATGTCTGACGAGAAGTTCCGGGATGCCATTCCTTACCTTAATGCAGTCCTCGCCTCAAATAATGCCGGCGGGCTGAAGCCTAAAGCTTATTTGAAGCTGGGGCTCAGTTATTATAATCTTGATAACAACAGCCAGGCTCTCGCTAACTACCAGCAGCTGATACAACAATTCCCTCAGTCAACCGAAGCCGATGCGGCGATGGATAACATTAAGAACATTTATGTTGAAGAGGGCAAGCCTGGTGAATATGTGGAACTGATGCGCAGGAATGGCAAGAACATATCAGTTAGTGAAGCGGATTCGCTGACCTATGCCGCTGCGATCTTAAGATTTAATAACAACGACTGCAATGGAGCGATATCAGCTTTTAGCAATTACCTTTCGAAGTTTCCCGAGGGGGCATGGGTACTCGACGCCAACTATTTCAGAAGCGAATGCTATTCTAAAAATAAGGATTGGCAAAATGCCCTTGCCGGTTACGAATATGTAAATGCCAAAGGATTGAATAAATATTTTGAATCCGCTACGCTTTCTGCTGCCTCAATAAGCTATTTCGAAATTAAAGATTATGCCAACGCGAGGAAATATTTTGAATCGTTAAAAGCAGCGGCGGTAAACCAGGATAAGTTACTGGAGGCCCTCCGCGGACTTGTACGCTGCTATTACCAGTTGAAGGATTATGGTCAGGCTAATGATGTTGCAAAAGAATTGCTGACAAAAAAAGGCATTAGCACTGATGACAAATCTGTTGCATTATTGGTACTTGGTAAATCACAACAGGCAAATAATGATTGTACTTCCGCAATAGCCTCGTTCAAGTCCTGCGCGGCGATTAACAAGTCAGCCTGGGGCGCAGAAGCACGCTACGAGATTGCTAATTGCCAGTTTAAAGCAGGGAATTATAGCCTGGCCGAAAAAGCAGCCCTTGCCGTGATCAAAGAAACCAGTAGCTATGATTACTGGGTTACCAAATCTTACATACTTATTGGCGACGTGTTTATGCAGCGAAAAGATTATTTCAATGCCAAGGCCACGTATGAAAGTGTTGCACAGAATTCAACAATAACCGAGTTGAAAGCTGAAGCGCAGCAAAAGCTGGACAAAGCTAAAGACGAAGAAAAAGCAAACTCAAAAGTGAACTAATACAACCTATACCTGGTATGCAACTCAAAATAATCTTACTGTTATCATTCTTTTCCTGCATCAGCCTGATTTCTTTTTCACAAAAAGATAGCACGAAAAGACCAACCGTTGATATTACATCCGCCTATCGACCAGTATTGCGAAATGCCGCAAAAATAAATTTTTCTGCTTCCAACCTGCCTTCGGATACTAATAAAAACATATCACCTTATAATGTTCCTCCCCAAAACCTGTTTTATACCTACCAACCTGGTCCTTTAAAACCCCTGGCACTTGATCATGATAGTGCACTGGACCTTGGAATAAGAAACTTCATAAAATTGGGAGTAGGAAACTATTCAACGCCATATGCCCGCGCCGGCTTTAGTTTTGGTGATGGTAAATCTGGCCTCGCTAATGTGTACGCAGATTATATATCTTCCAAAGGCAGCATTGAAAATCAGGATTATTCACAGTTAAATATTAAAGCAAGGGGCAGCTATTTTAGTGAGAAGAATGAATTATACGCCGGTGTTGGATTAACCCAGTCTGATTATTATTTGTATGGCTACGATCACCTTCTGCATACGTATAATAAGGATGATCTCAGGCAGCGTTTTTCCGATCTAAATATTGATGCAGGATTTAAAAACAAGATCATTACAGAGACGGGCATAAATTATGATCCGAATGTAAAGGTCAGCATATTTACCAACCAAAATAAAGTGACAGAAAATTCACTGGTAGCTGAAGCGCCTGTGATAAAAACTTTTGGTGATGTATTTTCAATAAAGCTGGCGGCCCTTGCTGACCTTACGTCTTACACAACGAATAATCTCCCGGTAGAAATTCATATCAATAATAACTTCTTTCAGCTGGAGCCTGAATTGATCTATTCGAAACCAGCCTTATCCATTCACGCCGGTATTAAACCCGTTTGGGACAATGGTAAATTAAATGTGTTACCAGGTATTTACGGTGAAGCCCAGTTAAAGGATAAAGGATTTCTTGTGCAGGCTGGTTTGGTTGGCAGAATAATAAAAAACAGTTACCGAAACCTTAGTTATATCAATCCTTATCTCGATATTTTGTCCGAACAGAGAAATACAAGGGAAATAGAATTATATGGGGGTATTAAAACCTCGGTCGGTAAGCATTTTAATTTTAATGCCAAAGCAGGGTTAATAGGATATCGCAATTTGCCGTTTTTTGTGAACGACACAACGGGAGACGGAAAAAGTTTTATGGTCAGCAATGAAAGCAGCGTGACGGATCTTCGGCTGCACGCTGACATGGGTTTTATTAGCCAGGATAAGTTTACCATAACCGCCGGCTTTACATTTAACGGATATACAGCCATGGCAGACAATTTGAAAGCCTGGGGAGCCATTCCTTTCGAGATAACGGGTTCACTGCGATGGTGGGCATTTAAGCAGGTGCTGCTGAAGGGCGATTTCAGGTCGTTCACAGGAGCGCCTTACCTTTTGAACGGTAATACGTTCCAAACGCTTTCCGGTGCAGCTGATCTAAGTGCAGGTGTGGAATTTGCAATAACCAAAAAGATAAGTTTGTGGGCTGACCTGAACAATATTTTAAACAACAAATACGAGCGTTGGCATAATTATCCTGTCTACGGACTCAATGTACTCGCCGGCGCGATGGTGAAGTTCTGATTTAGTCTTTATTTTTGCTGTTGAAATGCACAACTTCCTGGTCACACATCTGTTTCAGAAAAAAACATGCATGCTTCCGGGCATTGGTGAACTCCTTTTAATTACCTCTTCAGCCGAAGCTGACTTCGCAAACAATATTATTTACCCACCGGTACCAGAAATTATTTTTATAGAGGACAAACAATCAACCAGGATATTCAACGAGTTCTCGGCTGTGAGCGAGTTAATAAAACAAGAGCTAAAAAGCAAAAATGAAGCACGGATAGAAGGCGTCGGCACCTTTACCGCAGACAGACTCAATAAGATCAGGTTTCAACCGCAAAAAGTCAACCCGGCATTTCTTCCACAAGTTCCTGTAGAACGTGTTATCAGGCAGAATGCAGAACATCACATACTCGTCGGAGATAAAGAAACTACCAATAAGCAAATGGTGGAATACTTCAGCGAAAGAAGACCTGTTCGTGATTACTGGTGGATCGCAGCAATTGTATTCTTATTGATTGCTATTGCGGTAATTGGATATTACATCTATGAACACGGGTTAAATAACCTGGCTAATATTTCTCCACTGACGTCTGATCACTGACGTCTAGCGTCTATTTGATTTCAGCCTCAAACAACTTTGGCCAGCGCTTGCCCGTGAAATAGATCTTATTAGTAGTACTGTCATAAGCAATTCCGTTCAGTACATCAGTTCTCTCAGGAATTACCTGGTCGGCGAAATACTGTTGCCTTAAGTTTGGAAGATCCAGTTTACCAACCACATGCCCGTTAGAAGGATCTATTTTTACTATATGATCCGTCTGATAGACATTTGCAAATACATATCCCTTTATCCACTCAAGCTCATTTAATTCATTCACAGGCCCGGTATTATCCGTAACCTGGATGGTACTTTTTATTTTGAAATCATCAGGATTTACAAAATACAGGTTAGCCGAGCCATCACTTAATATGAGCTCATTTGTGTTATGTGTTATACCCCAGCCTTCATAAGGCCAGGTAAACGTTTTGATTGGCTTATTTATATCTGACAGTTTGTACACATAGACCACATTATTTTTCCATGTCAACTGATAGATCTTGTCCTTAAAAATGGTTATTCCCTCGCCAAATATATCGGGACTGCCCATGACATGCTTTTGTTCTACTTTGCCCGATTTAATGTCAGTTATTCTCAGCGAAGAGGTTTCAAAATCACCCGTGCCTTCATAAAGTTTACCAGCGTGGACCTCCAGGCCCTGCGTATAAGCACTGGTGTCATGAGGATAAATGCCCATTATATTAATAGACAGGTTTTGGGGAGTGGGAAGACCGGAACTGCTTATAGAGGGGTTTTCATTATCAGCTGACTGGTTATTATCCGGATTTTTGCATGCAGACTGCATCAATACCAACAATAATAACCGGGGAAAGATTTTTATCATGAAAATTTCCAATAAGCAGCAAATGTATGTTTAAAAATTTTGGTCGAAAACCGTCCCTACATTTTTGCGTTACCCTAAATCAAATCTATTTTTGTCCTACTCTGAACCGGATACTCCTTTTACTATAGGTGAATACAGCTATTTGTTCAGCAGCCAGTTAAAATCTTCCCATCCTATTTTTGACTTCTCTTTATCCTGTTAAGAACCGGAGCATTTTGTCCAATCCTTTGCTGAACCCATAATCAGTTAGAACAATTCTCTTCGATAAGCTCATCAAAAGGTATGCGACAAATTTCAGTGTTGGTTTTTATTTTAGCGGGTAGCGTCCTTTGCAGGGCGCAAAAAATATGTTCTTCATCTGATTACAAGCACCAATTACTGAAAGCCAATCCGTCATTACAGCGGTCATTTGATCTTGTCGAACAACAAATTAAGGCATATACAAGTCAGCTCCCTGCAGCCCAGGCACGTGACACATCATCAAACGAGTTGATAAACATCCCGGTTGTAGTGCATGTAGTATACAAATTAGCCGAGGAAAATATCAGTGATGCTCAGATCCGTTCACAGATAGATGTCCTGAACAATGATTTTAGTGGCAAGAATGCTGATCGCGTTAATATTCCACCAGCATTTCGCAACCTTGCAACGGATACGCGTATACATTTCTGCCTGGCTCAGGTTGATCCCGATGGTGTTAAAACCAATGGCATCGCAAGGAAGCAAACAAACAATGATTTTTTTATGGCTGATGATGCCGTAAAGGCAAATGCATCCGGCGGTGCTAACCCCTGGGATAGCAGGCATTACCTGAATATTTGGATATGTCGCCTCGCAGGAAGGAGCCTAGGCTACTCAACCTTGCCTGGAGGAGCGGCTGACAAAGATGGTGTTGTTATAGCCTTTGATGTTTTTGGAACGGTAGGAAATGTTCGTTATCCATTCAATAAGGGTCGTACGGCCACACACGAGATCGGACATTGGCTTGGCTTAAGGCATATCTGGGGCGATGATGTTTGCGGAGATGATGGCGTCTGGGATACTCCCAGGCAGAAATCATACAATTTTGGCTGTCCTTCGTTCCCGCATGTCACAGATTGTTCCGTTGACGGAAACGGTGATATGTTTATGAATTTCATGGATTTTTCGGATGACGCTTGTATGAATATGTTTACCAATGGTCAGAAGTCAAGGATGCGCGCTTTGTTTGGTAATGGAAATATTCGAAATTCATTTCTTCAGTCTTTTGCCTGCGATAGCTCACTTGCACATGCCTCAGCAGACGGCAAAGTTGCAGATGAGGAAGCCTTTCAGCCATTTATAAAATATTATCCCAATCCATGCCATGCCAGCATCTTGATCGAGACCAATTCGGTAAGTAAGGTACAGACTCAGCAATTTTCTATCTATGATGTTGCCGGACACATAGTGCTGACAACTGTTTTGACCTCATCTAAATCTTCAATAAATATTTCAGCCCTGGCTACAGGAGTTTACATCCTGAAAATTGGCGATGGAAGAGAAGCACTGACTGCCAAAATCATTAAAAACTAGTCCCTCATCAATTCAACGATATTTTCCGCAAGGGCAGGAGCCAGCGATACCCCCATTCCGCCAAGGCCGATACAACAATAGACCATTTCAGACAGGCGATCTACCAGAGGCCATTTGTTTTCTGACATGCCCATTATCCCGCTCCATCTTTGCTCTACAATATAACTATGCTTTTCCAGCAGATGTGTGTTGATGAAGTCTTCCAGTGTGCTTTGAATGAATTCCGTTGTAACCATTTCAGCAGTCTTCTCCTTTTCAATTGCTTTATTTCTACCACCACCAATCAAAAGACGGTTGTCAAGGTACCTGAAATAATAGAATCCACGGTCAAAGTGAAAACAACCATTGACGGTTAACCTTTCAATAGGAGATGTGATTAATAACTGCCCCCTGTTTGAAATTACCCCGGCACCTTTAATAAGATCACTTGTGCTTGTGCATAACAGCAATTTACTGGTCTGAATTTTAATTTCTTTTTCATTATTCCCTGTTGAATTGAGCGTGACCGTTACGTGCCCTTCTTTTTGTTCATATGATGTAAGCTCGGCACCGGTAAACAACTGAACGCCCAGTGACCTTATTTTATTAATAAGTGATTGAATCAATCTTACCGGATCGAGCCCGCCATCAGTGCTATTTTCAATCAGATGATCAAAACCCTTAAATCCAAATTGCGATAATCTTTTATCAGCAATTCGAAAAGTATGCTGAATGCCGGTAATGTCTCTGAGATTTTCGTTAAGCATTTCCAAACCCGAAGCACAGGCATTCCAGTCCGATGTGTTATCAATAAAACATTCAAATCCGCCGCAGGACTGATAATCGATCTGTTCAGCTGAAAAGTATTTCCTGATGTCGACCATCCCCTTATAACGCATCTCAACCAATGAAAAGACCTTGTCGGCGCCGATCTCATTAATGTCTGCCAGGAGTTCACCAGGGCTTCCAAAGCAGCTAAAGCCCGCGTTTTTTCCACTTGCACCTGTCGGAATAATTGAGCGTTCAACTACTGTAATCCTTTTGCCCGGTTGATCTTCCGCTAGTTTTAACGCACACCACAAACCTGAAAATCCTGCACCAACTACAATGATATCCTGCTCCCGAAAAAAATTTCTCGACTCCCAGTATGATAATTGAATCACTTTACAAAGTGTTAAACTACCTAAAGTTAGGACGATATGTATGGTAATAAGGCTGGGAGCGTTATTTTTGCCTTTGAAGACATCTCACTCAAACGCTCCATGACAGGAGCTTAACATCTGAATATGAAAAGACTTACAATTTTTGTGCTCCTTTGTACCAGTATATTATTAAGGGCCCATTCGCAGGGCATAGGAGACCTTTGGAATAAAGTAACAAAGAAGGATTCATCCGGGCAAACAGGTATAGATAAGATATTTAAAGGTAACAAGGAAGGGAAGGGTAACGGCTTAAGCAATGAAGATATTATCGCAGGTCTCAAAGAAGCGCTTAGAGTAGGTGCCGATAGTGCATCTTCAAGGCTGAGTAAACCAGATGGATATTTTGCCAATGCAGCTATAAAGATCTTAATGCCTCCTGAGGCAGAAAAGGTTGAAAAAAGTCTTAGAAATATTGGGATGGGAAAACTCGTTGATAATGCGATCTTATCGATGAACCGCGCAGCAGAAGATGCCGCCTCAGGTGTGGGCAACATATTTTGGAATGCAATAAAACAAATGAGCATTTCCGACGGTCTTCAAATTTTAAAAGGCGGAGACTTTGCGGCAACCGATTACCTGAAGAAAACCACAACAGCTGAACTTACAAAGAAATTTATGCCCGTTATTGAAGCCTCACTGGCGAAGGTAAATGCTACTAAATACTGGAAGGATGTCTTTTCAACCTACAACCGGTTTACGTCAAGTCCTGTCAATACGGATTTACCCGCATACGTAACCGAAAGAGCCCTGTATGGATTGTTCTTCAATATTGGTTTAGAAGAGCAAAAGATCAGAAAAGATCCGGCAGCCCAGGTGACCTCAATATTAAAGAAGGTGTTTGGATAAGATAGTTGCAATGGCCGGTTGTCAGTTGTTTTCACAAACCTTTGAAGATCGCTTTCAATTCCGCATTCTCATAAACGATCTTTTCTTTTATATTCTTCGCAAGCGCGAGCATTACCTTTGCCAGTTCGACGGAAGTGATGACATAATTCGGAGTCAGGAGTCTCAAGATAGGGAAAAGAGGTAGAAATAACCTGTACGCGAATGGCATATTCTTATTCCTGTGAATGGGCATGATCGCCGCAGGCCGAAGCAGGTATAATTTCTTAAAGGGGAATTTTAGAAGCGTATTTTCAGCCTTTCCTTTTATTCTTGCGAAAAGAGTGCGGCTTTTCTCTGTGGGATCAGCCCCGCCTCCACTGACAAACATAAATGTGATTGATGGGTTCGCGTTTAAAATATCTCTTGCTGCAGCAACAACATAATCATAGGTTATTTCAATATATTTTTCTTTGTTCACTTGTGTTTGTGAAATTCCAAGACACCAGGCGCAAACATCAGTTTTTTTGAAGACCTCATCCAATGAAGAATAATTATGGAAGTCGCTATGAAAGATCACTCTTAATTTAGGATCCGTGATTTCGATTGGCCGACGTACAACAACATATATTTCGGTTACATCAGGATCCTTTATAGCCTCTCTCACTAATTCGGCGCCTACCATGCCACTAGCTCCAAAAACGGTAAGTATCACGTTGAAAAAATTTAAGCCCCGAAACTCAAACAGTTTAACGTTCAATAGTGATCGGCAAGATGATAAAGCTGAAAGGACGAGTGGACGAGTTGAACGATTTGGACGGCTTGAACGTTAAATGTCCGTAGCCTCCCCATACGCCACTGCGGTCGCCTCTTTCATTGCCTCACTCATTGTAGGGTGGGGGTGAACTGCATTTAATATTTCATGTGCGGTTGTCTCAAGTTTTCGGGCCACTACAGCCTCTGCTATCATCTCCGTTACGTTCATTCCGATCATGTGGCAACCGAGAAACTCACCGTATTTTGCATCAAAGATCACTTTAACAAATCCGTCGGTTGAACCCGCAGCGCTTGCCTTACCACTCGCAATAAAGGGAAATTTGCCCACCTTAATTTCCATGCCTGCATCTCTTGCAGCTTTTTCGGTATAGCCTACAGATGCAATTTCAGGACTGCAATAGGTGCAGCCTGGAATATTATTATAATCGATAGGGGTGATGTGATGCCCACTTAAATGTTCTGCTGCATTGATGCCCTCCTTTGAAGCGACGTGAGCAAGGGCCTGGCCGGGTGTGCAATCTCCAATTGCGTATATGCCCTGCACGTTAGTTTGATTGTTTGCATCAACTACGATCTTGCCCTTTTCAGTTTTAATACCCAGCGCCTCAAGGCCAATATTTTCTATGTTGGCAACTACACCGACAGCACTGAGCAAAATATCAGCTTCAAGCGTTGCCTCACCAGCCTGCGTTTTCACTTTAGCCTTTACAGCGTTACCGCTGGTATCAACGCTTACTATCTCGCTGCTTGTCATTATGGTAATTCCCTGCTTCTTAAATTGTTTTTCGAGTTCTTTACTTACTTCTTCATCTTCAACTGGTACTATCCTCGGCATAAATTCCACTATGGTCACTTTTGTGCCAATGCTGTTGTAGAAATAAGCGAACTCTGATCCTATTGCTCCACTGCCACAAACGATCATGCTCTTTGGTAGGGTCGGTAAAACCATTGCTTCACGATATCCTATGATCTTTTTGCCATCTATCGGCATACTCGGCAATTCACGCGTTCTTCCACCCGTTGCTATAATAATATTCTTTGCTTCAAGAACTTTTTTGCTGTTATCAGGGGCAGTGACCTCAAGTTTACCCTGGCCCACGAGTTTGCCAGAACCCATTATGACATCAATTTTATTCTTCTTCATAAGGAATTGTATTCCCTTGCTCATTTTATCCGCTACTCCGCGACTTCTCCTGATAACCGTTTCAAAATTTGGGGAAGGGTTACTAATATTGATGCCATAGTCTGCGGCGTGTTTGGCATATTCAAATACCTGGGCACTTTTAAGCAGTGCTTTTGTTGGGATACAGCCCCAGTTAAGACAAATGCCGCCCAGGCTTTCCCTTTCTACAATAGCGACTTTTTTTCCTAGCTGGCTTGACCTGATTGCAGCAGGATAACCACCTGGACCGCTCCCGAGAACTATGACATCGTATGACATTAGTTATTTTATTAAATGTTAAATATTGCTCTATTCTATTGACGAATGAGGGCAAATTTAATTTGAAACTCAGTATCAGCCAAATAGGAAGTTTCGATACCTCTTTAGTGATCACGGCTTACCCTTTAATCGTCTGCCGGCGGCATACCTATTTTCATAACTTTATGGCATGAAATATCTATTATATTTTCTAGTTTTCTTTTGCCTCACAGCCAAAGCACAGGTTATAAGAAAGGTAAAGATCGAAGATGTAGTTCGATATTTCGACAAGAAAAATGATTCAGTTTATGTAATAAACTTCTGGGCGACGTTTTGTAAGCCCTGCGTTGCGGAGATCCCGCACTTTATTAGGACGGTAAATGATCTAAGAGATAAAAAGGTAAGTCTGTTACTGGTTAGCCTTGACCTGCCGGCAGATTATCCCAATAAGATACGCGAATTTGTGAGGAAGAGAGGTTTTCAAACAAATATTGTCTGGCTTAATGAAACCAATGCCGATTATTTTTGCCCGGTAATTGATAAAAGCTGGTCGGGTGCGATTCCAGCTACTCTGATTGTAAATAACAAAAGTGCATATAAAAAATTCTTTGAAGAAGAACTCTCCCCCGAAGAATTTCAAAAGCAACTCAATGAGGCCCTGAAATCAGGCGATTAAACAGCATATTCTTAAATGCCTGAAACCTCTCAAACATTTTAAACATTCTACTTCCTCTTTATCGAACAACCCACACTACGGCTCTCCTTTACTGTAATCTCTTTTCCTGCGATCATTTCATTGATCGCTTCCTGCAGATGCTGACGCTTAACATTATCCGCATCCGTTGGATTATCGTCAATAGCGCCATGGTAGACCAACTTTAGGTCACTGTTAAATAGAAAGCACTCTGGTGTCCGGTTTGCTCCGAAGGCATCCGCCATTTCGTTGTCCGCATCTACAACATAGCTCCATCCAAATTTTTGTTCTTTGGCATAATCTTTCATTGCCTTATAGCTATCGGCATCATCACGTTGCGCTTCGTTGCTGTTCAAAACAATGACTCCTACATCATTTTTCAATGCATAGTTGCAAATGGCGACGGCACGTTTTTGATTTTTTATTACGAAAGGACAGGTATTACAACTGAACATTACCAGCACTCCGTTCTTCTTTTTCACGTCTTGTATCGCAACCTCTTTACCGGAAACATCTTTCATTTTCCTGTCTGCTTTAGGTAAACTACTGCCTATAGGCAGGGTGGCAATATTATTGAAGGCGGCTAAGCCCAAAACAAAGAAAGGGATTAGCAAAAGACTAGTCGTACGCATATCATTTAATTTGGACTAAAATTAAGCAGGACAATTGATAAAAAGTTGAAAAAATGATAAACAGTGTTATCGTTTGAAGAAGGGTAAGGCGAAAATTATTTTAACAATCCGGCAGATAACCTTTGTTCAGCCATGGTTCTTAAGGATTTTATGCTCACGTTTAGTTCAAAACCAATAAGGATCACCAATGAATTTATATAGATCAATGCCATCAGAACTATAATAGTACCTATAGATCCATATAGCGCATTATATCGTCCAAAATTGTTTACAAAATAGGAGAATCCAAGGGTGGTGAGGATGCTAAGGAAGGTGGCAAGGATAGTTCCTGGCGACACCAACTTCCACCGCTTGTGGACTGCCGGGGCATATTTATAAATGAAAGCAATTGAGTAAAAGATCAGGGCAATAATAAAGATCCACCTTACGTATAATATTATTTCCCTCACCGTTGCACTTCGTATCCCGATCAGCTTTAAGAAATAGGTCTGGGTGATCAGTAATAGCAAAAAGCCTAACACAAGAGAAAATAAAAGAGCAGTTAGTTTTATGGCCATCCAGCGGTTATGAACTGCTCTACGGCTCGCGAAGCCGATATATTTTTTATTGAACGAACGCATCAGGCCCATCATGGCATTAGATGCAAAGTACAGCGCAGTGATTAAACCAAATGAGAGCAATCCAATCTTGGCGTCATCAAGGAAACTATCAACAAACCTTATAAGGTTAGTATTGTACACCTTCGCTGGCACCATATCTATGATGAGCGCATGCAGTTGTTCCTTTATGCTTTTTTTTGAAATAAAGGGCAGGTTGGGAATAAGTGTAAAAAGAAATAAAAAGGAAGGAGGTATAGCCATTATGAAATTATAAGCTATGGCTGAAGCCCTTTCTGTTAATCCTACAGTCTTAACCTGTTTATAAAAAAACTTCAATACGTCATATAGCGGCACACCTTCAAAACCAGGCAGGTGCCAGCGCATGCTTTTTCTCAGAAAGAAGGCAAAAGGAGTTCGTGTGATTAGTAAGCGCTCGAGTTTCGTCAAGACAGATATTTGGGCAAAAGTAAGGTTTAGTAAGGTTTAGAGGCCCCATACAAACTATCAAGCGCCTTCTGGTATGCCCTGGCATATCTGCTATGTTCTTCAAATGTTGATGAGAAATTCGAATATCCGTTTAGTTCAGGCTTTGCCACAAAAAACAGATAAGAAGTAGCAGGGGCATTCAAAACGGCATCTATGGTTTTGATAGAAGGCGTACAAATAGGGCCCGGTGGCAGGCCTTCATTCAAATATGTATTGTAAGGAGACGGAAAACCCAGGTACCTGGTATATATCCTTTTCAATCCGAAATTGCGCATGGCAAACTTTACTGTAGGGTCGGCAGCCAGCTTCATTCCTGCCTGTTTACGGTTTAGATACACGCTTGCAATCTTTCCTTTATCTTCTTCTTTAGTTGTTTCTTCTTCAACAATACTTGCAAGGATATAAACTTCATCTGTTGTCAGTTTAAGTGAAGCAGCCTTTCTTTTTCTTTCTTCACTCCAAAACTTCAATTTTTCATTGTATAGCTTTCTGAAGATCTTTGAGCAGCTGTTATTCCAGAAAAGGGTATAGGTGTTAGGGAAAACTGCCGTCATAACCGTGTTGGTATCCAACCCAAAAGCTTTCAGAGAGTCATTGTTGTTGAAAATAGCCATTGCAGAAGCGGAATCACATTCAAAGTTCATGGCTATTTTTTGAGCCAGGTCCTCCTTCGTTCTCAGTTTGGTGAGCACCAGGTTTACCGGGCTTTGCTTGCCTGACCTGAGTATTCTGAGTAATTTATAAATACTCATTCCACGTTCAACTTTGTATTTACCGGGTTTTACATTACCATCATATCTTAATCTTTTGGCGAGCCAGTAAAAGCTGCCGGTATTTTTTAAAAGTTGCCCACTTTCGATGTCAGACTGCACATCCCGGAAACTGCTTCCCGTTTTTATGTAAATGAACTTGTAATCCGCCGTAAAGTTGGTATTAGGTCCAAAAAACCGCCATAGCACGAATGAGGCGACTATAAGGCAAAGGAAAATAGCAGTTATGACATATCGTTTTCGCATGTACAAAATCCGATGGTTGTTCAAAATAAAATAAAACCCCGTCCGGTATCAGACGAGGTATTAATTATTTAGTCAGAACGTTGTTATTTCGGTTGTGCAGGAGTTGATGCTCCCGGTAATGGTGCCGTGTTTTGCTGTTTAACAGGATTTGATGCGGGCGCATTGTTGATAAGGCCTTCATTTTTCAAACTACCGACACCCTGCTTAATAAAGAGCGGTGATATCATACAAAGAACCCCAAGGATAGCAGCAAAGATCCAGGTACCTTTTTCAAGCACATCAGTAGTCTGCTTTACGCCCATAAGCTGGTTACTAAAGCCTGCAATACTGCCTGATAATCCTCCACCTTTAGGATTTTGAACGAGTACAATCATAGCCAGGATGATGGAGGTGAGAATTACCAAAATTGCAAATAACACTAACATATTATCTCTCTTTTATATTCTTTATTTTGGCTGCAAAGTAAGCGCTTTTAGCGGGATTGAGCAAACTTAATTTCTCGTATAATTCAATTGCCTTATCCTGTTTCCTTTGTTGAACCAATACTTCTGCCATTGCCTCGGTTACCACATCCTCATCCAGATTAGACCGTTCTGCCAGCTTTTGAATCGATGTATCAGTTTCATCCTGTTCTTCCTGCTGTATTTTTTCAATGTGAATCTTCTTCATGCTTCTTAGCCATTCCGTAAAGCTTTTCAATTGGTTTGCGAGCTTGTCTCCCGGTTTAACTTCTTCCTCACTGATCTTTATTCCCTGGCTGGCAAAATAGTCTGTCGTGTAAAGTGGTTCTATCGGAATTACCATTTCCGCATTCCGGTCTCCACTTTCCATTTTCGCTATTGCTTCTTTTACCCGATTTTCCTCTATTTTATCTGCAGGCTCCTCTGTTTTTTGCTGCAGATTTTCAGCTTGCTGGGGAGAGGCATTGTGGGCGCTGTTCTGTCCCCTTAAATCGTCCTTTATGTCGTTCAATTTATAGTTCAGCCATAATGGATTATTGAAAACAGTGGAGGCCTTTATTGCTGCTTTTTTATACTCCTCGCTTCCTTCTTCATATTGAGACAGAAGAAATAAGTGAGCGGCATGAAAATAGGGGTGCTCCTGCGTCAACTGTTTCAGGAATTCTATGGTGCCAGGTTGCCGGGGATCGCGTTTAAATATGGTTTCAAATAACGTCAAATTGCAGATTACCAGTTTGAAAATATTTTATTAAAAATTGCATCCACAAGGTTCTTGACAATCTCATCAGTTCTTTGTCCTTCTAACTGATCGAGCGTGAGATCTGACCTGAAATCGAGCGTATAATTTACGTCTGTTTCCTGGTTTTTCTTTTCGTCAAGTGTATTTTTAAAAATCAAATGAAATGTCACCGACAACCGGTTGGTAGTTGCTTCGTTTCCCGATATCCCGGAAGTGGTAACAGAATAATCAGAAACATAGCCGCGGATATCATAATGCGCATTGTCATCATTGGTTTGGCGCAGCCTTGTGTTGCCAATTATCTTTTGTTTGAGTTTTTCAGTAAGTTGCGGACTTAGCTGACTGTTCACATATCTGGCTTTGTTTTCAAGGTAATTTACCCGAAAGGTCTTTACCTCCGGCGGAATAGGTGAAGCATCCTTAAATGAGTACTTGCAGGTAGAAAAATTAAAAACCGAAACGATCAATAAACCGCATATCAGCTTCCAGAAAGTAAGCTTCCAGCTTATATGCGATGCACTATCCTTCAATATCATATTCCTTAAGTTTTCTATAGAGCGTTCTCTCGCTTATGCCAAGGTCGGCTGAAGCATCCTTACGCTTACCCTTATGTTTTTTAAGTGCTTTGATGATAAGCTCTTTTTCTTTGTCGCTGATGCTGAGTGACTCTTCCACGGTCTCATGTGGGTTGATCTCCCCACCGTTATGATTGATATAAACAGGCTGAGACTGCTGCACGTAATTACCAGTTGTAACTGCGGGGGAAGGCACCTGCTTAAATTCTGCAAGCGCATTCTCAGGTTTAAACACTGGCATTTGATGTGCAAGAGCTGGGTTCTGAAGAATATCGAAAAACATTTTTTTCAGTTCATTGACATCCTTTTTCATATCAAAGAACAACTTGTATAGTATTTCTCTTTCGTTTGCAAACTCGTGCTGGCCCTCAGTTTTACTACCGCTTACGAGTACCGGCAAACGGTTAAAGTTGCCTTCCGGCAAAAACTTCCTTAGTTCTGATGCTGTTACAAGTTTGTCTTTGGACAATACAGAGATCTGCTCAGCTATATTTTTGAGCTCTCTTACATTTCCGGGCCAGCCATAATTCACGAGAAGGTTTCTGGCTTCGTCGTCAAGCTGTATATTCGCCGATTTGTATTTGTCCGAAAAGTCGGCTGCAAACTTTCTAAAAAGAAGTGGTATATCTTCTTTACGTTCCCTTAATGAGGGAACTTTAATAGGTACTGTGTTTAACCTGTAGTAAAGATCTTCCCGGAATCTTCCGGCCTGCGTGAATTCAAGAAGCTCTTTGTTGGTTGCTGCAACAACTCTGACATCGGTTTTCTGAACCTTGCTGCTACCCACTCTTATATATTCACCGGTTTCGAGTACACGAAGTAACCTCGCCTGAGTGCCCAAAGGCAATTCTCCGATTTCATCCAGGAAAATTGTGCCTCCGTTAACGGTCTCAAAATATCCCTTGCGGCTTTCAACGGCTCCTGTAAAGGAACCCTTCTCGTGCCCGAACAGTTCTGAGTCTATTGTGCCTTCAGGAATAGCGCCGCAGTTAACTGCAATAAACGGATTATGTTTTCTGGAACTCAGGGAATGTATGATTTGGGAGAATATTTCTTTACCCACCCCACTTTCACCATTAATTAATACACTGAGATCAGTATTGGCTACCTGCACCGCTATACCAAGAGCGTAATTCAGCCCGGGTGAATTACCAATAATTCCAAAACGATTTTTTATTGATTGAAGATCCACAAAAGACAGGTTTAGACGATTAGAAGTTTAGACGTTTAGGGGTAGTTTAAATGTTTAGGCGACCCATAATTCCGATGGGTTGCACCCGTCGCTAAGATCTGTCGCCCTTTTTAGGGCTTTTTTGATTCATTATTCATCATTTCTTTCACCCATTCACCACCTCCCCAAACAGCGTTGCAGCCGTACATGAATTCACTTTTACATATACATAATCACTTTTTTTATGATTATTTTTTTGAAAGATGATCACCTTATTCTGATCATTTCTGCCATATAATTCCTGATCATTCTTTTTAGATATACCTTCTATTAAAACCCGAAATGTCTTGCCCACATCTCTTTGCATGCTTTCAAGTGATTGCTGCCGGTGAACATTTATCATTTCCTGTAATCTCCGCTTTTTCACCTCTTCCGGCACATCATCTTTAAATCTGCGCGCCGCAAGTGTGCCCGGTCGTTCGCTATAGAAATACATGTATGCCAGGTCGTACCGCGCCCACTTCATTAGCGAAAGCGACTGCTGGTGGTCTTCTTCAGTTTCGGAACAAAAACCACAGATCATGTCGGTTGATAATCCGCAATCAGGCAGAATCTCCCGGATACGATTGACCTTGCTCATATACCATTCCCTGCTGTACGTGCGGTTCATCAGTTGAAGTATCCTGTTGCTTCCGCTTTGAACGGGCAGATGAATGTAGTTACAGATGTTATCGTATTTCGCCATCACATACAAGACATCATCAGTGATATCTTTTGGGTGCGAGGTGGAAAAGCGGATACGTAGCAGCGGATCGATTTGTGCGATCTGCTCAAGCAGCATTGCAAAACTTACTGCCATGTGACCAGCCTCTCCAGCTTCGGAGTTGAATTGTTCAGATTCGATGAACTGGTAGCTATCGACATTTTGACCAAGAAGGGTAACTTCCCTGAAACCCTGCTCAAAAAGCTGCCTGCATTCATTAATAATACTGTTGGCATCCCGGCTTCTTTCCCTGCCACGGGTAAAGGGAACAACGCAAAACGAACACATGTTGTTACAACCTCTCATTATACTTACAAATGCGTTCACGCCGTTTGAATTCAGTCTCACAGGTGAGATATCGGCATAGGTCTCTTCCCGGCTCAACAAAACATTAACTGCTTTCTGACCAGTTTTTGTTTCCTCTATCAAAGCTGGGAGCGACCGGTAAGCATCTGGTCCTACAACCATATCTACAAGTTGTTCTTCCTGGAGCAGCTTTTCCTTCAATCTCTCCGCCATACATCCAAGGACACCTACAAGCAGTCCATTATTCTTTGATTTAATATGGCGAAAAACATTCAACCTGTTGCGAACGGTTTGTTCAGCCTTCTCACGGATTGAGCAGGTATTAATAAATACCAAATCAGCCTCTTCTGCATTATCTGTGGCGTCAAACCCTTTCTCCATCAGGATGGATGCGACAACTTCTGTGTCGGAAAAATTCATTGCACAACCATAGCTTTCTATATAAAATCGCTTCTTTGAAGCCGGCACATGGTCGCCTGCTGACAAGAAGGCTTCACCCTGTCTTACTTCATCATGAAAAGGACTGTTATGGTTGATTGAGGCCTGCATAATTGGGGTGCAAAGATAAATCAATTTCAGGATTCTGACAGGATGTCACTTTGAGGAGAAGAATCTGGGGGGGATGACATTTTATTTAAATATTACTGTCCCGATCTGCCTCGTCAATTCCATCTCCATTTTTTTTAATTCCTGGTGAACCTGCAACAGCTCAAATTGATCTTCAGCCTTTGTATTTTTCTCCAGGTCGTGCTGGTTTTGATCCATCAGGCGCTTTATTTTGCTGAGCTTGAGATAGTTGAGGGTCGAAATAACTTCCTCGCGGTACAGATCTTCGCGGTTTTGGATTTTACCGTCGATAAAGTCAGACCATTTGGGACTCACCTCATAGGGAAAATCCAATAGTTCCATAACAAGGGAACTAACCGCTTGATCTTCATGATAAATGAAAGTTTTAGGTCCCGGCTCCAGGCCCTGTTCATATAAGTCTTTATATAAGTTGAATATCCTTACCAGGTTCTTATTTTCAATAAGCTCGTCAAGCTGATTTATTTCAACTTCTTCAAAAATATGATCTGCGACTTTTTTGTTCTCATCCCAGGCTTTCATACCAAATTCAACAAGACTTCTGATCATGCCTCTTTCCTGCAGTTCATCTTTGTTTAATAAACTTAGCGCTTCACCCTCCGCTTCGATTGCGGCAGGCTGACTTACATAGGACTCACCAACATTTTCACGGGTTGCCCTGGTCTCTTCCTTATTGATTCTTTCACGAAGCAACTTATTTACCAGAGCATGCAGACCCGCCTCATCTATTTTAAGGAGTTCTGCGCATTGCTTTATATAGTCCTGTTGTTTTGTAAAATCCTCGGCCCGATTGATCTTTGATATTGTCTCAGCTACCTGGTTGACAACAATTGATCTTTTTGCCGAATCTGTGCCTGCATCCTGTAAGGACACTTCAAGCTGAAAGAGAAGAAAGTCTTTTTTGTTGTCCCCTATGAAATTATTAAAAGCTGTTGGGCCAACTTTGTTTACATAACTATCCGGATCTTCATTATCAGGTATCAGGACCATTTTGACATTTAACCCTTCTTCCAAAGCAAGATCAATACCTCTGAGTGCAGCCTTAACTCCCGCACTGTCTCCGTCATAAATAATAGTGAGGTTTTTTGTGTATTTTTTAATCAGCCGCAGTTGATCAACAGTTAGCGATGTTCCTCCACTGGCGACAACATTTTCCACGCCCGCCTGGTGAAGCGATATGACATCCGTATACCCTTCAACCAGCAGGCATTCATCGGTTTTGTCAATTGCGGGCCGTGCGAAATAACTTCCATAAAGAATTTTACTCTTTACATAGATCTCATTTTCGGGGCTGTTGATGTATTTGGGCGCCTTATCGTTATTCTTAATTAACCGGGCACCAAATCCAAGGATCTTTCCGCTAAGATTATGAATCGGGAAAATTATCCTCCCCCTGTAGTTGTCATATGGCTTGTCATCCCTTACTACTACCAGTCCTGTCTTTTGCAAAAGCTCGAGGTTGTATTGCGCCTTCAATGCTGCCTGGGCAAATGAATCTCTTGCCTCAGGGCAATAGCCGAGCTGAAACTTTTTAATGGTGGCATCATCAAAGCCGCGGTGCTTCAGGTAACTCAGGCCGATATCCTGGCCATCCTCTGTATCCAGTAATTGTTCTGAAAAGAATTTCTGAGCATAGCTATTGATGATGTATAAGCTATCGGTTGTCTGTTGAAATTGTTTTTGCTCAGTTGATGTTTCTGTTTCTTCAATCTCAACATTATACCGCTGGGCCAGCCATCTCAGCGTTTCCACATAACTGTATTTCTCATGCTCCATCAGGAAACGAATACTATTGCCACTGCGGCCGCAACCAAAACACTTGTAAATTTCCTTTGATGGAGAAACCGTAAAAGAGGGCGTCTTCTCATTGTGAAAAGGGCAGAGCCCGAGATAGTTTGTGCCCCTCCTCTTGAGTTTCACAAAAGAGCCAATGATATCAATAATATCAATGCGGCTAAGGATCTGTTGTATGGTGTTTTGCGAAATCAGGGGGTAAAGATACAAAAGACGTCAGACGAAGGAGACGTCAGACGTCAGGCGTCAGACGTCAGTGGCTTGTGAGATTATTGAGAACCAACTGAGTTGTGAAAACAATGCAAAAGACGTCAGACGTCAGGCGTCAGACGTCAGTGGCTTGTGAGATTATTGAGAACCAACTGAGTTGTGAAAACAATGCAAAAGACGTCAGACGTCAGGCGTCAGACGTCAGTGGCTTGTGAGATTATTGAGAACCAACTGAGTTGTGAAAACAATGCAAAAGACGTCAGACGTCAGGCGTCAGACGTCAGTGGCTTGTGAGATTATTGAGAACCAACTGAGTTGTGAAAACAATGCAAAAGACGTCAGAAGTCAGAGGTCAGACGTCAGTGGCTTCTGAGATTATTGAGAACCAACTGAGTTGTCTAATTATCTACCGACTATATTCTATGCGCTACTGTCTTCTGACTTCTGACGTCTGACTTCTGACTTCTGACGTCTGTTGCCTGACGTCTTATTTCTTACCTTTGCGGAAAATTTACACAATGAAGAACATCTATCTCTTATTGGTTTTGATAAGTTTTGGTTTATTCAGTTTAGGGCAGAGCCTGGATGACATAAACGAGATGCTTGGAAAGCACGACTACAAGAACGCAAAGGAGGCAATTGACAAATACCTGAGTGATCCGAAAAAAGCTGATAAGGCCGATGGCTGGTATTATAAAGGCCGGATCTATAATGCATACTCAAGAGATTCATCACTATCCGTCCAGGATGCGATGAAACTCAAGCAGGATGCCTTTGAGTCGTTCAAGAATTATCAACAGATGGATGCAAAATCATTGCGTATGCTGTTGGAAAACTACCTTTCTTATTTTGATCTGTATAATGGATTTTTTGACATTGGTGCCAAAGCGTATAACAGTAACGATTACACTACCGGTTACAATGGCTTTAAAAATGCCGCTCTTGTAGAAGATTATATCCGTTCAAAGGGGTATCAGAATCCCAGCCTTAAATTCTCGGACCTTGATACTGTTCTGGTGCTGTATACAGCTATGGCAGCAAGGAATGCTAAAATGCAGGATGAGGCGGCATTATATTACAAGAAGCTTGCAGATGCTAACGTGACTGGCGAAAACTACTCCGATGTATATGAGTGGCTTGCTGACTATTATCAAAGAAACAAGCAAACTCCCGAATTTAACAATATAATCGAAAAGGGACGCAAGCTTTATCCTCAAAACGATCTTTGGGCACAACTCGAGCTATCTGAGGCTACTGAAGGGCTAAAGGGACAGGCATTATTTAATAAATATGAAGAACTCTCCCAGAGGTATCCTAATAATTATGTTCTTCATTATAACTATGCCGTAGAGCTATACCATTATGTAAATGACTCTCTTAAAAATATAGGCGGCAAAGAATACAAGACTAAGCTGGTGGATGTATTGAATAAAACCAACTCCATTAAGTCGACAATAGAGGTTAATTTCCTGACAGCTGTGTTCTATTATTATAATGCAGTGGATCTTGCGGAGGCCGCAAGGAAAATAAAAGCTGTTAAGCCGGAAGACATTAAGAGAAAGAAAGATATGGAGGCCGAATCATCAAAGTCAATGAACGAGGCCATTCCGTACGCAGAAACGGTTCTCAAAATGTACAATGCACTCACCAAACCGAAGGCTGTTGACAAAGGAAACTATCGAACAGCACTTACAATACTTAAAAACATCTACGACAGCAAAAAGGATACGGCAAAGGCAACAGAGATGGATAAGAAATTGAAAGAGGCAGAACGATAACCTTCAACGGTCTAAAGTTTGAACGTTGAACTGTTGAACCATGGATAATATTCCGGAAACTGTTAACCTGATTGAATGTCCCCGCGATGCCATGCAGGGTTGGAGACAATTCATTCCCACCTCACAGAAAATTGAATACATCAACAAACTGTTAACAGTTGGTTTTGACACCATCGACTTTGGCAGTTTTGTTTCCGCTTCAGCCATTCCTCAAATGGCAGACACTAAGGAGGTGTTGAAGGGCTTAAATATCGCCGGTACCAAATCAAAGCTACTGGCTATCATTGCCAATCTTCGCGGGGCGGAAGATGCAGCAGCCTATGAGCAAATTGACTTCCTGGGCTTTCCTTTTTCAATTTCTCCTACATTCCAGAAGCGAAATACCAACAGCAGTATTGAGGAATCATTTGAGCGCGTTAGAGCGATACAGAATGTGTGCAAGTCTTCCGGTAAGCAGCTGGTAATCTATATTTCAATGGCCTTTGGTAACCCGTATGGAGATGAGTATAATGAAGATATTATGATGCATTGGACAAATAAGATCATTGAACTCGGTGTTAACATTATTTCTGTGGCGGACACAGTAGGACTGGCCACAGGGCAGCAGGTAGGCCAGGTAGTTTCGAGGTTAATTCTTAATTATCCGGATACTGCCATTGGCGTCCATTTGCATTCCAGGCCTTCAAACTGGAAAGAAAAAGTGGATGCAGCACTGGCAGCAGGTTGCCGCCGTTTTGATGGAGCAATAAAAGGAATTGGTGGATGTCCGATGGCCAATGATGAATTGATAGGTAATATGAATACAGAGTTAATGGCCGATTATTTTAAAACAAAGGGATTGATAAAGAAATTAAATTTTGACGCCCTGGCGGAATGCAGCTTAATGGCGGACAAAATTTTTGGCCTCGCGAATTCTTAACAGTTTGCCCCCGGCTAAGGTCGCGTTCGATTGTTCTCAGCTCAACCTATCATCATTGTTCTCTTTGGTTTCACTATTCACGATTTACTCCTTCAGTTCTAATCATCCAGCCCCTTCCTCTTAAGTATCTGACCCATGTATTTTTCAACCCTTGCCTCCCTGGTTTTAGCTTGCTTTGGCTGTGAGAAATAAAAGATGTACGCCCGCTGGCGGCCCGGCGTTAACGAATCAAATGCTTTTTTAAGCGCAGGTATTTTATCTAATTTGGTTTGAAATTCATCCGGTATGGCGAAATCTTTTGTTTTTTTGTATTGCACTTTTAGTCCGGATTTTTCCACCTCAATAGCCTCTTTTATATAAGCTTTGAGAGTGGGAGTGAGCTTAAGAATTTCTTTTACATTGGTGAACCGAACCTGCCGCGCAGCCTGAACATTCTCCGTTTGCTGGATTAAGATACTCTTTCCGTCTTTTAACATTGCGCCTTTGAATAACAGGAGTGCACAGTATTCTTTAAATCCATGTATGAGAACTACATTCTTTTTCTGCTTGCCTGTTACATCAGGAAGGGTGTAACAGGGACAGCCCCATTTCAACTCCTCAGTCAATCCGCAATCAAGAACGATCAGCCTCAATTGTTTATACTCTTCCTGCCATTTAGAAGCATCATTAAAAAACCAATCAACTGCGGGATTTGTGATAATTGTTTTCATGCTTAAGATTCTCAGTTTTACAAATGTCGATACAGACGTCTTTCTTAAAATATCTTTCTTATAAGCAGCTTTTTGTTGTGTCCGAGTTTCAAGTGGCAAAATAAGAACTTATCAATTGAAGCTTTTCGAGTGAATAAATCACTGAATCCGCAGATCTCGTCCCGATCATTTTACCGTTTATCTCCGTAATTCTCTTTGCACCAATTTTTTCCACGCCCTTCTGCGAACGGAAATTGTTTTTATCAATGAAGAATAGAACGGTGTTGAAAATGCGGAATGCGTGTTGAATCATCAGGTACTTGATGGCTTTGTTATACCTTCCTCCCCAGAATTTCCTGGCAAGAAAGGTCCACCCGATCTCTATTGCCTCCGGAAAATCTTTGTGAAGGTTATACCGGCTTGTTCCAACCACTTCACCACTTTCTTTATCAATTATAAGAAAGGCGGATTTGGTTTTGATTGCCTCATCAAAAAATTTTGTGAACCCATCCCGATCGCTTCTTTCCTTTGAAGGGTGTTGCTCCCATATCAGTGGATCGGAGGCGACGATATACAGCCGTTCAAAGTCAGATTCCTGCAGCGGCTGTATGATCACAAGCAAATTTTCAAGAATAGGCTGAAAATTGAAATTATGCTGCATAAATAATAATCCCGGTTAAGACAAACTTGCCGCCCTTTAAAGTCTTAGTTGTACTTTTGCCGAACAATCACCCCCTTCGGCTTTTAACTTCCAATTCATGAAACTTATATCTGTTAAAGACATCGTATTTCTCTTCGCCATCCTCACTTTTTTCGTAATCCCGGCTGAAATTTACGCAAATACCTATTATGCGTCGCCGACGGGGACAGGGACTGGAACTTTTGCCTCTCCTTGCAGTTTTACGGCTGGCATTGGCCATTTAAATAATCCCGGTGATACCTTATACCTGAGAGGAGGAGTATATCTGCTCACTGCCAAGATCTCGATTAATAAAACCGGCACAGCTTACTCCCGAATTGCGATCATGGCTTACCCTGGCGAAACACCCATTCTTGATTTTAGCGGTGAACCTTATGGAAGTACATATCCCGGTATTTCACTCAACCTTTCTTCTTCGTATATGCATATCAGGGGCCTGATTATCAGGTATGCAGGTGATAACGGAATGATCAACAACGGCAGCAATCACATTATAGAGAATTGTGAATTCTACGGCAACTGTGATACAGGACTTCAAATGAAAGACGGCGGTGGTAATCTGATCCTGAATTGCGATTCGCACGACAACTTTGATTATGAGAGCGGAGGTACCCTTGCAGCCAACTTTGGTGGCAATGCCGATGGCTTTGCGGATAAACAATTCACTAATAATACACCCAATACTTATGAGGGATGTCGCTCATGGAACAACGCCGATGACGGCTGGGATTTTTTTGAAAGGGTAGGTAATAATTATATTAAGCATTGCATCTGCTATAAAAATGGTCCCGCTTTTTATAATATGACTAACCATCCCCGCTATCTTACCGACAAGGCGTGGTTTGATCAATTCCCAAAACTTGTAACTGACGCAAATGGTGGTATGGAGACCGTAACCCTGGCAAACTACCTGAATTTTGGAAATGGCAATGGTTTTAAACTGGGAGGAAATTTCACTTTTCATAATGTTACGCTCACTAATTGTTTATCTGTAGGAAATAGGGTGAGAGGATATGATCAAAACAATAATTATGGGGTAATGACTTTAAACAATGAATCGTCTTATGAAAACGGATATAATTATGGTTTTGGCAATAATACGGGCGGAACGCTGATCATAAAGAACTGTGTCTCTCTGAATTCTACGAATAGTAATGCGTTTACCACCCTGCATGTAACTAATCAAAATAATAGTTGGAATACGCCGGGTATAACCTGTAACAGCGCTGATTTCACTACCCTCGACACATCCCTCGTCATATCTGCCAGAAATGCAGATGGCAGTTATTCAACTACGTTTATGAACCTGGTAGCTGGCAGCGACCTGATCGACGCGGGCATATTCGCATCAATCCCATATGCCGGCAACGCACCTGACCTCGGATACTTTGAAACCGGCATAATTGATAAATATCCTCCTACACTTACGGCAACGCCTAATCTCACGCAGGCAGTACTTTTAGGAGATTCAATCGTGGATATCGTATTTACATGGGGTGGGGGAGCAACAGGTATTGACACCGCACATCTGCCGGCAGGTGTAACGGCTATCATAGATACAATAAATAAAACGCTGACACTGCACGGAACACCGGCAGCCATCGGGAGTTATCAATTCACCGTTAGCACAATTTGTACGACAGACATACCCCTTAGTTTATCAGGCAACATAATTGTAACCTCAGCTTCTACAAAAAGAATAGCTTATTTCACCGTACTGCCGGTATCAACAGGGGATTCAATTATACTGGCAAAACTGAACACTAATCCCGATTTTCTTATAACGCTTATTGATGCCACGTCAACAACCACGGATTACAGTTCCTTCGACGCCATTGTTATGAGTTCTCCGCCTCCTTCAGCTTCGGCCGGCTTCCCGGCTCTCGAAACAGTGGATAAGCCAAAGTTGCTGCTCAAACCGTTTGCACTGAAGAGCACAGTATGGAACTGGATAAGCTCAACCAGTGCAGTGAATACAGCCCAGACTGGAGTAACCATCTTAAATAAAACACACACCATCTTCAGCGGACTGAATTTCACAGGAACCAATAACGATGAATTGCAACTGTTTTCTGCAGTTAATACAAATGGAGTTACCGGCGTAAACAACGCTACCTGGCTTGCCACGCCTTCCGTATCCGTGCTGGGAAATGCCATTGGATCAACTACAACAAACAGCATAGTAGAAGTTCCCGTGGGAACAAATATGAATGGAACTACTACCGGACACCGTTTTGTAATGATCGGACTTAGTGAATTTTCGCTCGCCAACCTTACAACGACAGCAACTCAATTAATTGAAAATACAGTTTATTACATTCTCGGACTAACAATAGTCGTTCCTGTGCAGTTTTATGATTTCAGTATTAATGACGCCAATGGCAGTGCCAGGCTGTTATGGAAGACAGGGGTTGAGACCAACATTAAGCAGTATGTGATTCAAAGATCATCGAACGGTAGTGAGTTTACGACAATTGGTATTGTTGCTGCTAACGGTAACGGACAGTATAACTGGAATGATCTGCTTGTATTAACGGGAAGGAGCTTTTACAGGATAGTTGCCATCGAGACAAGCGGTAGGCAATTGATCAGCCAGGTGTTGACATTTAATACCCGAAATAAGAAGACCGAACTGTTGGTTTCTCCTAACCCGGTTTTGGATAAGACCATCCATCTCCAGTTGAATCATCTCGAAAAAGGGAAGGTGTCTCTTCAGTTATTTAATAGTGATCTGCAGACCGTATTCAGCAGCAGTTTTGATAATGAAGGAGACATCTCGGCCAGGACTATACGAATTCCGTCTTCTCTATCCGCCGGGATCTATAATTTGAAGCTGCAGCTGGAAGACGGACAGGTATTTACTAAACCGGTGCTTGTACAATAATAAGCGGGTTATTTGGTCGTTTTCGCACCTATTTTCTCACCAAGCATTTCAAAGGCTGCATCATTGGGCTCCCAAAGTTCAAGCTTGTTGCCTTCAACATCGAGTATGTGCACAAACTTGCCATATTCCACGGTTTGAACAGCATCTGTAATAACCACACTGTCTTTTTTGAGTTGTGTAAGTAACGACTCGAGATCTTCCACGCGGTAATTGATCATAAAATCCTTTGTGGAAGGCTCAAAGTACCTGGTCTTTTCATTGAACGGGCTCCACTGTGTAAACCCTTTTTTACTGGTATCTGCACCCTGCCGCCATTCAAAGACTGCGCCATATTGATTTGTATTCAATCCCAGGTTTGTTTTATACCATTCTCTAACTTTCTTTGGGTCTTTGCATTTGAAGAAGATGCCTCCAATACCTGTTACCTTTTTCGCCGGTGGATTATTACTGCTTATTTTAGTGGTAAGCGACCGGAATGCATAACCGAGGCAAAAGGTCAGGAATAGAACAAGGACAGTTAGTATGGGCTTTTTCATTTTTTGTTTTTTTTAATTTGAATGAGATATCCGGATGATGCAAATATCTATTTCCGGCTCTTCCTGTGATGTATACCTCTAAAAAGGATTCTGAAAAGAGCAGTTAATGCAAATATTGTTACGATTAATAATAATATTTGACGATAAGCAATGATAATAAAAGTGTCGTGAATTCTTATTGTCAGGCTGTCTGAATAAAATATTTCAACTGAAAAAGTAATAGCAATTAAAAGCAGTACTAGCATTGATATAACTGTAAATGGTTTCATTTGTATTAATTACTTAGTTTTCATAAATGTATTGCAAAGCTGTGTGACACAATAATATTTTTTTATAATGGTTACCATTAAAGATTTCGAACAGATAGACATTCGCCTTGGCAGAATTATCGCAGTAAATGATTTTCCCGAGGCCAGGAAGCCGGCATATAAGCTAACAATTGATTTTGGTGAGGAGATCGGGACTAAACAATCCAGCGTACAACTGGTAGGAGCCTATGAAAAGAATGAACTGCTCAATATGCTGGTTGCCTGCGTTGTCAACTTTCCTCCACGACGGGTAGGCAACTTTGTCTCCGAGGTACTGACACTTGGATTCAAAAATACTTCAGGTATGGGTTATGTGCTGGTAACACCATCAAAGAATTCAGTTCAAATCGGCGACCGTTTGAGTTAAGACGGTCAAAACATCCAAATCGTTCAAAGCGTTCAAATCGTCCAAAGCGTTCATGTGGTTCAAAATCATCAGGGAGGATTGAATCACAACGTTAAACTGTTGAACTTTTGAACGTTGAACTAGTTCGACGCTGGCGCTTTTGGCTTCCTTAGCAGGTCATCATTATTCACTCCCTGCTTCTTCGACACGCTTTCAGTTAACTTACCAAAATTATAGGTGAGGGCCAGTACCGCACCGCGCCTGACCTGCCGCGTAGCTGAAGTGACACTGGAATAATAATTTTTGGTCACTGTAACATAATTGTGATCGGTCTCAAAAAAATTGACAGTCCTCAGGGAAATATTCAGCTTGTCACTGAACACTTTGTAATTAAGGGCTACATTGTACCAGGTACTGAAAGGATAGGTTGTTTGTATGGTTATAGGATCTTTCCATAATCCGAGATAACTGCTCACCGTAAACTTAGTTGTAAGTGCATAGCGTGTACTAAGATTAAAATTGCAACCAAGGCCACTGTTGGATTCGGAAGGATTCGCATTATTGGTAATGGTACTGTAACGTAAAGCACCATTTATATTTAGATTCCATTTTCGGTTGATTTTGGTATTTAAATTCATACCAAGGCTGGATTGAAATTCCTTACCAATGTTCAGGCTTGTGGTTTTGGTAATGCCTGTCTGGGGATCAAACGAAGCGTAGTTAAGTATTTTATTATTACTATAACTCGCGTCCAGGTTTACAGCGGCAAAGGTTACACCCTTGTTATACCGCAATTGAAGAGAAAGATTATGAATCGTTTGCGGGCCCAGGTCGGGGTTACCAAAAGAGATATTCAGCGAATCACTGTTAAATACAAAAGGGTTCAGATCCCAGATATAGGGCCGCGAAAGCCGCTTGTTGTAGCCGAGTGTGAGCTTTGTATTAGTACTAACGCTTTTGGTTACTTGCAGATCTGGCATTACGGTGACATAATCACTATTTATAGAAGTATTTGAGCTGAAAAAATTTCCGTACACCCTCGTATACTCAACACGCAGACCGGTGCGAAATCCATACTTTTTTATTTTGAAACTATAAGTACTGTATCCGCTCCATACATCCTGGGAATATTTAAAATTGTCTGTGTTTAAGGGGTTTAGTTCGTATTTATCAAGCGGATTGTATTTTACCAGGCTTTGAAAATCTGAGCTGGCCCTACGAAGAATGGCTTTTGCTCCTGTTTCAAGCCTCGCAGCTCTTTTCAGGGGCAGCACATGATCCAACTCAATGGTGTATTGATTATTGACAGCATGACTATGGTTGATCAGGAACCGGTCAGTACCAGGGTTATCCTGTGAACTGCTGATGTCGGCGTCAGTCTTGCCAAACTCGGCAAAAGTTTTCAGGCTGAATTCGCCATCTTTATTCTTCCGGGATTTACGGATATAATCAAGTCCCACATTATAGCCGGGATTGTCGGTTTTGTTATTGACATTGTAATCACTTGACATCGGACTGGCATTATTAAATTCAGTCGTAATTGTGTGATCAGATTGCAGCTGGCTCCACCAGCCATCTACATTTGCATAAAGACTGAAAGTATTTATGGTGTCCATCTCATAACTGATCTCAGCATTGCCGAAACTCCAGCCGCTGCTGTTAAGTGTATTCCCTGCTAAGATTCTTTTAGTAAAGGCGGCACTGCTGTTTGGGACGGTAGTATTCACATCCTGTTGCATTGCCGGATCAGCCACGCCCATGTTATAGAACAGGCTACCGCCGAACCTGGCGAGTTTTGCATTGGCATTTATGGAAAAGCTGTTTAACTTATCACTCGTTCTGGAAAACGTAGACAATGTGCCGTTGTAGCCTATAATTTTCTTTTTGGTGATAATGTTAATCAGGCCGCCGATTCCTTCACCGTCGTATTTAGCCGATGGATTGGTGATCACCTCGATCTTTGCGATCAAAGCACCTGGAAATCCTCTTAAAGCTTCCTTCACATTCCGGGCAAACATGGAAGTCTCGCGGTTATTAAGCAATACCTTGAAATTTGATTTGCCATTCACTTTGATATTGTCTTCACCATCTACAGTAACGAAGGGCGTTTTGCGGAGGATGTCGATTGCTGTTTCGGTTTTGGCTGTCGGGTCATCAGAAACGTTAAAGATCACCCGGTCATCAGCCTGTTCCACCATTGGTTTTTGGGCCGTAACAACGACTTCTTTCAGTGCGCCTCCGTACCGGGATAAAATGATTGGATCTAATTTTAGTTCTTCACCTCGTTTTATGACGAACTCCTTTTTTATTTCGGCATAACCGGTATGCGTAAAGCTAAATAAGAGTTTGCCCGCATCTTTAAGCAGGAATTGAAAACTGCCGTCCTCTTTGGACATTGTCATTTGAACAGGTTCACCCGGATTTGATGACTTATAGATCCGAACCGTCACCAGTGCAATTGGTCTGGCAGTGCTGTCTTTTACGCTACCCGACACGCGTGTAGCCGTTTGTGCATAGCTGTTGGATAAAGTAAAAATAATTAGTAAGACCAGGAGCAGTAAATGCCTTCTCATAAATGGTAAATGAAAGACAAAGATTAGAATCAAATTATTGCAGGAATGATTTATTTGATGAGCGGGCATCCGCCTGTTTTGGCTGTTGATCAGCTGGGTATGAAGCATTGAATCCGGTGGATGAGGCATGAAATATTTGCACCTAAATAATCCCGGCTAATTTTTGCAGTAGGCTAATTGAGCCATTTGGAAATAACATTGGATCAGATTCCCATGCGCATTTCCAGCATGTGAGATTTAAACCCCAATTTTTGATAGGCTTTTTTGGCTGTAGCGTTTTCATCGTAAACTTTTAACCTGATTTCATTAATCCCTTTAGAAACAGACCATTCATTCAGATTTTCGATTATTGCCTTAACGACGCCTCTACCTCTGTACGCTGGCCTTACATACATAAACCCCAAATAGGCAAACCGAGTATGTTTTACAAATGCATCAATTTCGTCTCTTATTTCCGCGTACCCAGACCCAATTATTTCATTGTCAATTTGCGCAACTACTACTTTCGCGTTTTCATCATTTATCAATTGCCGCAAATCATAAAAGTGTATTTCCCCCTCTTTTAAAGTGGTGTTGAAAGGTCGTTCGGCCATAATTATTTCCTGCTCAAATTCAAGAAGAACGCCTAAGTCATTTTTATTAGCAGATCGAATGTTCATGTTCTAAGTAAAAAAGCAATTACGATTGTCCCGATTTTGAATAGCTTTCAGTTTTAGCTGAATGGGAAAAATAAATGTTATCATTGGGTATTATATCCGCCGCATTTTGAATTGCCCCCAGCTTTTAGCTGGATGGGAAAATTAATGTTATCATGCCTTTAGCCATAGCTATATTAATTAATTCAATAGTGTTATGTTATTTTTTGAATCGCTTAAAAGCATTCCCATTTAGCTCTCATATTCAGATGTCGTATTCAGCTAGCTTATTCTTGCTTTTAAATATCCTCCGGCATTTTGAATTGCGTCCAGCTTTAGTAGCTGTTGCACAACTCAGTAATTAATGCACAAGATGTGAAAATAGAAAATGTTGGAAAAATAATTGCTTGATGAAGCCCATGCAAGGCAAAAAAAAATATCAGGAGCAACTATTCACCTCCTTTCAATTGAGTGAACATGTTCCAGTTGACAATTTCTATAGGCGATTGAAGGATGTTCTGGATTTGCATTGGTTATATTCTGCTACCAAAAAGTATTATGGAACTGAAGGCCAGGAAAGCATTGACCCCATTGTTTTTTTCAAATTGATATTAATCGGCTACCTGGAAAATCAGCCAAGCGACCGCAGGATCATCAGCATGGCAAGCATGCGCTTAGATATGCTTTACTTTATTGGATATAATCTTGATGAGCCCTTACCCTGGCATAGCACATTAAGCAGGACCCGGCAATTATTCGGAGAGGAAGTATTTCAGCAATTATTCCTGCAAATATTAAAACAATGTATTAATAAAGGCATGGTGGCAGGGCGTCGTCAGGCAGTAGACAGTGTCCTGGTAAAAGCTAATGCCAGCATGAATAGTCTGTTGGAAAGAGAAATATTAGAAGACGGGCAGTCTTATGCTCAGGGACTGAAGGAAGATGATAGTCAACAAAATTCATTAACTACCCGGCCCTCCCGGAATAAAAAATACTATAGTACTACAGACCCAGATGCCAGAATAGCTACCAAACCCGGTAAGCCGATTCAAATGAATTATCTGGCGCAGGTGAGTGTTGACACGGGTTGTCATGTGATCACAAATATAGAAGCCCACCACGCTGATAAACGAGATAGCTCTTGTCTGATTGAAATAATAGATCATACAACTGAGAATTTAAGATCAGAAGGTTTATTGGTGGATGAAATAATAGCAGATTCTAATTATAGCAGCGGTGGGACTTTAGAGTATCTTGAAGCCAAAGACATAATAGGTTATATCCCCAATGCTAGTGGGTATAAAAAAGACCGGGAAGGATTTGAATATGATCAGTATAATGATGAATATGTATGCCAGCAAGGAAAGAAATTGAAATATAAAAAGAAGGTTGAGGGTAGGTGTGGTCGTTATAATAAAGTTTACTTAAGCAGCCACAAAGATTGCTCTGTTTGTCCGTTACGCAGTCAATGTATAGGCAAGGCCTTTACAAAAAAAATCACAGTTACTTTGGATAAGTCATTATTTGATAAGATGCAGTTGAGAATGGAAACTATTAGGGGCAAACGAATGATGAAACTGAGACAAATAACAGCCGAACCCGTCTTGGGGACACTGATCAACTTTATGGGTATGAAACAAGTTAGTACAATAGGGATAAAGCAAGCTTGTAAATGTATGATGATGGCCGCTATAGCTTATAACCTAAAAAAATTACTTAAGTTCCGGCTACCTAAAGTTGAAATAATGATAAATGCAATGAAAATAAGTCAAAAAAAGCTCTTAAGTCTGGTTTTTCGCATTGTGGAGATATTTGAATTCAGATATAATAAGATACAAATACACCACTTAAAATACAACCTGAACATTGTTGATCCAAAACCAGAATGGCGTTTTTAAAAATTTATTGTTGTGCAACAACTACTTTAGCTGGATGGGAAAATTAATGTTATCATGGCTTTAGCCAAAATTAATTAAATCAACAGTGTCTTGCGTCGATTAAATTATCATTCCTCCCTTTGATCATTATTATCTGTCAACAGCGTAATTCAACTCAGTTACCCCAGAGGCAAATTGCCGGGTGTTCAATAGTTGCAGTTTTATTTTGTCTTTGATGTCCACAAACAGTGGAATACCTTGTCCCAGGATGATTGGGTTAACAAACAGCCAGTAGCCATCAATTAAGTCCAGTTGAATAAGTGAATGTGTGGCTGTGGGACTGCCAAATAGCAGGATTTCCTTGCTTTCGCCCTTGCCGGATTTTTTTATTTCATTTATTCTATCCGAAATGTTGTCGCTGATAATTGTAGTGTTAGCCGGACTTTCGTCTTTCAATGTTTTTGATAAAACAACTTTGTGAACCTTGTTATACCACCTGGAATGTTCAATGTCATGTCTGCTTGCATTAGGTTTGGCGCCTGCTGCAGGCCAGTAGTTTTCCATCATCTGGTAGGTTACCCGTCCGTATAATGCAGTGTCTCCCTCGCTTATTCGTTTGCCGACATAATCAAAGAGTTCTTCATCAACTTTGATCCAGCCGATTTCTCCTTTGGGTCCCGCTACAAAGCCATCAAGTGAAATGTGCATAAATGAAATTATTTTTCGCATTGGTTCTAATTTTATTGTTTAAGATTAATCGTGATTAGTTAATAAGTGATGATTTCAGCCGGGTAAATTTATCCAATAAACAACATAGTAAAGCCTATTGTATCAAATGCACCATGGGCAATAATTGGTATCGTTAGTTTTTTCCCATCCAGGAAAAATACTGTTCCCTGGAATACTCCAATAATAGCAGTTGAGATAGCACCATATAAACCCTGATAAGAATGAACAAAGCCAAACACAATTCCTGTAAGAAGAATAATTATTATTTTGGTAACTATGTTTTCGCCCATTAAATCGATCATCCTGCTGATTAAGTAGCCCCTGAATAATAATTCTTCAACGAATGCTGCTGTTGTCCATGAAATTAAAAGGCCTATAAGGTATTTAGCCACATCTCCTTTCATGCTAAAGATTTCAGGAAGACCGGGTTGCGCGAATTTTGAAATAATAGGGTGAAACAAATATTGGTTGGCAAAATAATATAGAACAGCAAGAGTAATGCCTAAGGCTATTTTCCTGATCTTAAAATCTTTAAAGTCAAAACCTATTTCTTTCCATTCAGTTTTCCTTACTTCGAGGGAGATGATAGCTATGGGTATAAGAATCATAGCGGATACAACCACTGGTAAGGGTGATACCGCAACGATAAAAAAGCACAGCAGTTCAACAGCTGTACCTGTCTTTGTATTTAGAAATTCCCTTAAGCTCATGCTGAGGTGCAGTTAATTTATTTAAACCGCGTTAATACTAGCAGGGTTGGGGATTGAAGTTGTGCAAAATTATGACAGCTAACGGTAACATAATTGCGATGGCCTGGCATTCGCGAAGTTCAGCCAATAGGAGGCCGCTTCATTAATAATATCTTTGTCAGTTATGAACCCTTGTGAATAACAATTTGTTCTGCAAGTCCTATAAGAAGCCCTTCCACCCCGCGAATATAGCAGAGCCGGTATGAGTTTTCGTACTGAACTATTTCGCCTACAAGCTGCGCGCCATGTTTGCAAAGCCTTGATACCATTTCATCAATGTCTTCGACGGCAAACATAATGCGCAGGTAGCCCAGGGAGTTGACGGGCGCTGTACGATGATCTGAAATAGTTGATGGGTTTAAGAATTGTGAGATCTCAATTCGGCTGTGTCCGTCGGGAGTGACCATCATAGCAATTTCTACACATTGAGAACCTAGTCCGGTAATACGGCCGGCCCATTCGCCTTCAATGGTTGCCCTGCCTTCGAGCTTTAACCCTATTTCTGTAAAAAAAGATATGGCCTTATCAAGAGATTCTACAACAATGCCAACATTGTCCATTCTGAGTAATTTGTTTTTTGCCATAGTTGTATGTCGTTATGAATTAAAAGTCGGTTTTGCTTTTATATTTTGTTCCAGTCCCAGATTCCGTATTTCAAGTCATCTGTCAGTTTAAATCCACACAGTTTTAATGTTAGCAGGATATTTCCCCTATGATGTGCTTCATGATGGATAAAATATCCCAGTAATGGAACGAGTCCGCGTTTATTACCTTTTACTTTCCCGTTGTTTGCGATTCCTTCTTTCAACACTTCTGCAATTAAGCCGGCAGAAATGGTATGACAATCTTTAAGCATAGGAATGCTTTTGAGGTCTTCGGATTTTATGGTCGTAAGCTCTTTTACGAGTTCTTTGTTAAGTTTTTCGAGTTTCCAAAACCTAACATTGAATATATGCGCCAGCTGATAACCCACATTTCCGCCTCCACGTTTTGAGGTCGATAGTGTCAGCGCTTCTTCTGTCAGGTTATCCAATAATTTTAGATTAGTTCGGTGGTTGATAAACCAGGTTTCCAAAATCTGTTGCTCAATTATGTTCATTTGCTATTATCTGAGATGTAATTCTAATTATTTTTGGTTTTATGTTTTGCGTTTTTTTCTAAACAGCAACCAATGTGCCGATATGTCGGCAAGCCGCGTTGCGCCGGCAGATAAGTTATTAAAGGTAGACTGTTGGCGGTTCCTGCTATTGCCAATGAAATGTTCTGCGATGTGCTTGCTACTTTGTGGTTGACCGGTTTAATAATATGTGATTGTTCTCTCGGAGAAACAAAGAGTATTTTTGTAGTATGTACGAAGAACTGCAGTTAAACGTGAACTTCAGGTTAAATCGTTTAGAGTTAGAAGTACAGGGCATCACAGCTTTTATTAAATACAAATTATCTAATGAAATGCTGTTTTTAATTCACACAGAGGTGGCTTCCGGACTCGAAGGCAAGAGTGTTGGCAGTGCAATTGTACACAAGGCGCTGCAGTATGCAAAGGACAGCAATTACAAGGTTGTCCCGATTTGCCCATTTGTGCAGTCGTACCTTAAGCGGCATAAAGAATGGGGTGATATTATTGCGCCGGATGCAGATAGGTTTATCAAAAAAACGTAAAAAGAAGGAAATGGTAGACATTGTAATTGAAGCCCGGACTGCTGCGATTAGTCCGGCAGTGAAGGTTAAACGCATTCTTCCTTTTCGCCTTAGAAGAATGGTAGGTCCTTTTATTTTTATGGACCATGCAGGACCCATTACAGATATGCCCTCACAGCTGTCATCGTTAGATGTACTTCCGCATCCGCATATAGGTCTTTCCACAGTCAGCTATTTATTTGGCGGCCGGGTAACACATCGTGATAGCTTAGGTGTAGAGCAGGTTATCCGTCCAGGGGAAGTGAATTGGATGACTGCAGGCAGCGGCATTGCACATTCTGAGAGATTTGAAGATCCGTCTGCGCTTGTAGGAGGGTTGGAAATGATACAAACGTGGGTAGCGCTTCCGTCAAAGGATGAGGAGGCCGCACCGTCTTTCAATAATTATACTCCTGAACAACTTCCTGTCTTCACCGATAAAGCTGTGTGGATGCGATTGATCGCAGGTAATGCATACGGCTTGCGTAACGATGTCAAAACAAATTCACCCTTGTTTTATCTTCACGTTGTCTTACAAGAAGGTGCAACATTTGGCCTTCCAAAAGAACATTCAGAAAGAGGCTTTTACATAGTAAAGGGAAGCGTCGAAGTCTCCGGAATTACATACAGCCCGGGAAAAATGCTTGTATTTAGTAAAGGAGCAGACCCGTTAGTCATCGCTAAAGAAAGCACTACTCTAATGCTGTTAGGAGGTGAGCCTTTAGGTGAACGTTTTATCTGGTGGAATTTTGTTTCCTCCCGTAAAGAACGGATTGAACAGGCGAAGGAAGACTGGAAGCAAGGCAGAATTATATTGCCGCCCAATGACAACAAGGAATTCATACCGCTGCCTGAGGATAGATCAAAACCTGCAGGAAGTGCACCGGGACCAGAGCCGCTTTCCTAAAAGTAAGCAGTGAATACCATTAAGCGAACGGTTGTCGAACAATAGCGGTACAAACTAGTACTTTGCAAATTACTTTCAGTTTCGACAACTTGATTCAATTTCTAAAACAATGGATAATGAATCCAGCTTTCGCATATTCACGAAGAATTCCCATAAACGGCACTCCTGCTGATAAAGGTAAAAGTTTGATCACATGGAAATAGGAATTGACAGCTTTGCGATGTATGAGAGTAGCAGCCTCAGCAGAGTTGAGGCTATGGAACAATTACTGGAAAGGATCGTATTGGCAGATGAGATGGGATTGGATGTTTTTGGGATTGGCGAACATCACCGAAAAGAGTTTCTCGACTCTGCTACTGCAGTTATACTGGCAGCAGCAGCAGCCCGCACAAGGCAGATTCGTTTAACCAGTGCAGTTACCGTATTAAGCGCTGCTGACCCTGTTCGGGTTTACCAGCAATTTGCAACACTCGATCTCATTTCAAAGGGTCGTGCTGAGATGGTCGTTGGCCGGGGCTCTTCAATTGAAGCCTATCCGCTATTTGGTTTTAACCTAAATGACTATGATGCACTCTTCAGGGAAAAGCTGGAGTTACTGCTACAGATACGCGATCAGGAGTTTGTCACCTGGTCAGGTAAATTTCGCGCTTCGCTAAAAAACCAGCCTGTTTATCCTCGTTCCCTGCAAGAAAAGCTTCCGGTCTGGCTTGGGGTAGGCGGGACGCCGGAGTCGTTTGTACGGGCAGGCAGTTTGGGCCTGCCATTGATGGTTGCGATCATTGGTGGTGAAACGCATCGGTTCCGTCCCCTGATCGACCTGTACCACGAGGCAGGCCGCAGAGCTGGGTTCACGCAAGATCAATTGAAGGTAGGCTTGCACTCACCGGGTTATGTTGGCGGAAATAGCGAACAAGCCATAGCCGAATATTATCCGGGTTACGCAGAGCTATGGACAAAATTTGGGAAGGAACGCGGCTGGCCACCGGTAACTAAAACGCAGTTTGATGCATTGATAGCGCCAAAAGGCGTATTGGTAGTCGGAAGTCCCGAACAGGTTGCTGAAAAATTAGTACGCCATAGCGAAGCGCTGGGCGGTATTGATCGGTTCACCTTTCAGATGGATAATGCAGGTCTGACACATGAGCAGTTAATGAGTTCCATAAGATTGATTGGCACAAAACTGATTCCTTTAATGAAAGGTAGGATGAAATCCGGGACATCAGATAATCTCTAAAACGCTCCGCATCCTTATCCGCATAATGTAATAAGGTTAATCTGATATACCGACTATTATTGCATAAGTCCTGCCCGCTACCGGATCAATTTTATTATATATGGAATTAACAATAATACCCCTCGTTTCCTGGGGTAAACAATCTAATGTAAACTGAAATTGAAAAACAAAGGAAACAATAAGGAAGGAGAAAATATTCCTCATGTTATAAAGATCCTACATTATCCTACCTATTGATTTTTTTCTTCAGGTCGGCTATTTCATTTTCAAGTTTTTCAATCATTCGTTGTTGCTCCTGGATTGCCTTTATTGCAATCACAGCAAAGCCCGAATAATTTAATCCATACAGCTTATCAAGGCCCTGCTCTTTAATTCTGTCACCTTCAGCTTTGGATACCAATTCAGGAAACAGGGGTAGGACATCCTGCGCCATGAACCCGATAGACTTGATATGGGAGCTATTATGGGCTTTCATTTCGTAAACCTTGGGTTCCAGTTTCATTATCTTTTCTAACAGGGAGGGCATATCCCGGATATTAGTTTTTAACCTGCGATCTGAAGCTGCCACGTATTCACCCGACGGTCTGAAAAAGCCAATCATACTACCGTCAAAGTTTAAGCGCAATGTTGAATAATCGGTAGGTTGATAATAGCCTGCATATAGTTCAAAATTGTTTGCGGAGGCGGCCTCTTCAATATATAATCCCGTACCGGCTGCCTGCCGGATAGAAAGTGTATGAGTGGTGCCGGAACTATTTATACCGACAAAGCTTCCTCCAGCCTGCGTGCCTATCAGCACACGCTTATCACCACCAATAGTCATAAGAGTGGTAGACGCGGAACTGCCGGCACCACAATAAAACTTATGCACATCGCCGCTACCACCCACATTATAAGTAAGGGAACCGCTCTCAATACCCAGTCCAAAAATCTGGTGATCATTATTGGCGGATTCCCAAAGCACCATTTTACGGTTATTCAACGTATTGGGAAACTGCAAAAGCGCATTCGGATAGACATCGCCGATACCCACATTGCCTAAACTATTAAGCACAAGGGCTCTTTTGGAACTGACTGCCACTGAATCTCTTGATCCATACGGAAACATGTCGAAAGCCATATAGCCGGATAAAGGATCAAGTACCTGGAAACCGGCATAACCATTGTTAATGTATCGCGTGCCGTTATTGAAATAACTGTTGAATCCCACCTCGGGCCAGCTGGTAACCAGGGAAACTCCATTGCCATCGCCGCCGAATATTGCGCTGGTATTTCCTACCATTCCGTTAAGTTCCAGTTTCGCCCGTTTCGGATTGATCACATTGATACCAACATTCTGCGGGTAACAAAAAAGAATATTTGTTGTTGCCAGGAGGAATGTAAAAAGAAGCTTTTTCATAATTAATAATTATTCCTTAAAATTAGAGGATTAAAGCATAGTAACTGGCCACGGTCAGCACATTTGTCACCTAAACCAGTACTGTTCAAGAGATGGCAGCTACCCTGTCTGCTTTGTCATAATAAGCAATTAAGACAACGAGATGATGATGCAAGTGTCTTCAACGTAAAGTCATAAGTACTTAAGCCAGTAGGGGAAAATAATTATTTTGATTCCCGTGGGCAACAAGTTTTTTTACATTTTGGAAAATCTGTCAGGCGATCCTAAATTTATTTATCAACGAAATAAGCCATTGGGATTTTGCTTATTTGGTTACACTTGTTTCAACTGGAAAGAGATTATGATAGAATTTCATTCCATATTTCTTTTTGCAATAGGTGAGGAGTAATTGCTTTGAATAATTTTGACACTAACGAATCGGTGTTTGATTTTATGATGATTATGGAGATAAGCAAACTTTAAACAGTTAACTATGGCAAACACAAGGACTAATACAAACCCACACATCATTCCTGTATATCTTGAACGAAATAAATATTTTCCAAATAACAAGTTGCCCGTTCTGATCTATAAAGCTGTATTTGAATTGCCGAGGCAAAAAAATAAATCATGCAATTTAATCCAGTCCATTTTCCTGAGACAGGGGTGGGGCAACACATGGAGAAACGGTATTTATGATTTTCACCATTATCACAGCAATGCGCATGAGAGCCTTGGGATAGCCTATGGCAGCTGCACCGTTATAATTGGTGGCCCCAATGGCAAAAGACTAAAACTTAAGGCAGGCGATTTAATTATACTTCCTGCAGGCACTGGTCATAAATGCACTTCCTCATCTGAAGACTTTATGTGTGTGGGTGGTTACCCGGAAGCGAAAGACTATGATATTAACCACGGAACCGAAGCGGAGTATAAACCAGCTATTATCAGAATTAAAAAGCTGCCGTTGCCGAAGAATGACCCGGTTTTTGGGAAAGAAGGCTTTTTAAAGAGCTGGTGGAAAAAATGAAAGGTCCTTGTTGAACTTGAATAATTATTTCCTCCAAATTGAGCCATTGGACCAGAACGTTGTAAATGTTGGAACGTAAGAGGGGATACCGAAGCTGAGATTGAACAAAGTCGCCGCAAAAAACTGAGAAAAGAATTTGCTTAAGATGATCAGCCGTTGTCTGTCTCTTCTTTTCTCAAATAATTCTGAAAGTAAAATCTGTAGAGTTGTAGAAGAACTACTGTTGTAAAGCAACTGATTGAAATGAATATAAAAACGTTTGCGGTACCCGGATAATTGATTATCCGCAAAATAATAAATGCCGCAAATGAAATAATTCCAATTAGTCTTAGAATCGCAATTATTCGTTTCATATCGTCAAATTTTAGCTATTTAACAATAGTGCCAGGCGTTAAGGGCAACTTCCGCTGCGCACCGCTTCGTTTAAGCCCTACATGTTGGCTTTTCTCGTTTTCGTTTTTGTGCGCCGCGCGAAGAATTTAGCGAAGAAATTAACGCGAAGGTTACGTTGCCTACTCGCTTTCTCTACTGTAAGGATAACAACTTTATTTCTTTTCCTCTATCAGTATAGCTTTCATCTCTGTGCTGCCTATATTTTCAGCAGTGTGTGTAACTGCATCACGCCATAAAACATCACCACTCTTGAATTCCACTTCTTTTGTTGTGCCATCGGAATTAACGAATTTGAGTTTACCGCCTTTTACAACATAAATAACTCCGGCAGCATGTGAATGCATTTCCTCTTTGTCGCCTGGTTTACTGTGATATTCAAGGACACGCACATGCTTATTGTTTAATTTTTCCTTAAATGCTGCGGGGGCAACTTTTACCGGATCCTGGGCAGCAACACGCAATGTTAAAACACAAAAGATAACTGTCACGCTGAAAAGGATTTTGATTTTCATGATTTTTTGGTTTAAGTTAAAGTTTGTTTCACCTGATGCCTCAAATATAATCAACAGCAAATAAATATGCAAGCTGTTAGTTAATGTTCACAGTTGTATCAAAAGACCGGGTCGCAGAGATACATGGAGAAGTGCAGAAATATTTCTCTTTGCTAAATGGTGACAATGATAAGAGAAGTTCAAATTGAGGATAACAAAGTATGATTTATCGAATGGCTTTATACGTTCCAGAGGGAAAATGCCTGGGAGGCATTTGACCGAATGGAGGAGCGAATGCTCGCGTACGTACGTGGTGTGAGAGGTGCACTTTATCGCCTCCTTGAGGCCACTACTCAATTGGTAGCTTTTTTCTTTTATCCATTTTTTAAAACTTCGATTCTTTTATACCTAAACACCTTGCCCGCCTCCTCTTGTCCAACTTTTGATAAGTTCCTTTTTGGGAAACCGTTTTCGCTTACAATTTGTCCTGTTACTTTAATTTGAACAGGCAAATTTTCTCCATCAAATAATGTATCAGCGATTAATAACCTTTCATTTGCAGGTTCCAGCCAATAACGAATTCTTTTTTCAGGATTATTGCCGTATTTTAACTCACTCCACTGCGCACAGGTACAAGAAATTGCATTATAACTGAGTATCAGGGTTTGAATTTTACTTTTGGGCTTAAAATCTGGCTTATTAACAACATCAATTTCTGTATAACGAAATACTTTTGCCTTTTCTACTTGTTCCTCTGTCTGCCTCGTTCCCTGGGGGATAGTCTGGTCGAACATAAAACTGCCCTTTTACTTTTATTCTGTGTCGTGATGCGTCAAAATATATTGGCAATTCTAAGCTGTAGCTGGCAGGCTCAATAAAAATGCAGTGCTCAGCTAGTTTATTGTCTTGGTATTTGACAAAGTCAGTTGGTGACACCCAATTGGCACAAGCACAGCCCGAAACAATATTTTCAAGCTCTAAATCTTCAATCAGGCCTGTCAAAGTGTTTGAAGAGTCTGAAATTATTCTTTGATGAAAAGTCTCAACAACTTTTGTTGAGTCAATTTGATTCGTTATTGTTTTATCGGATTTCGAGGAACAGGATGAGATTAGAAGTAATATGGGTAAGATTTTATTCATTAACGAAATGCTACTATAAAACGGCTACTAACGTTCGTGTATTTCTGCAAGCTGGGAATTGTTGCTGTGTCCGGCCAGCCATGGAACATGGTAAAGAAACGAAACGTTTATGAAAACGCAAAGTAGGCTTGCGGCACTCTTGGCGTAGCACGCAAGCTGAATTAAAATAGGCGTCCGCCGTAATTGAAGACGAATAGCGAAAAAATGCTTGGAAAAATCTGCGTCTGCCCATTTTGCAGAAAGACTGTTGTTAGCGGTAGGCGGTAAAAATCAGGAAACTTCATTTATTTTTTGCAAGTTGCCTTCTTTTATTTTGTCCTTAATTTTTTGAACGAGTTCCTGTAAGGTCTCTCTACGGTTATTGACAGCCAACAGGAGGAAAATCTTTAATTCAATGCGGTCAAGATTTTGTTGATAACGCAGATTTTTGTCAATCGTAACGAAAAAGTCAAAGCCGTTAAAAACTATAAGTCCCAAAAGTTCACCATTCTTTTTGCCCAACCAGCCCATATCGCGAACAGTTTTCACATCATAGTCGGGTCCGAAGTCTACCTTAAGCTGTTTAGGTAAGTTTTCATCAAGCAAAATTTTCATGAAGCATCCTTTCAGTCGTCAATGATTTTTTTGCCATTTCCAATACTTGAATAGCGGTCTCTTTTGAGACAGTCGGGTAGTCATCAAGAAATTCATTAAGGTCATCTCCACCTTCAATATAATCAAAAAGGGTTTGAATAGGTACCCGGGTTCCAGCAAAAACTGGTGTTCCACCCATTATTTCTGGATCAATATTGATAGCGCCATATTTCATTTTCTAATACATTTGTTCCGCTACTAAGGTACAAAATATTAAAGGCTTCTCGCTATTAGGGTAGTCAAGATAGCTTACCGCTAACGTAAGGGCTTGCCAATGTGCCGGTAGTCCGCGTTACTTCTGCTCGGTAAGTTAAGAAGTTCATTAATGATGTAATGCCAAATAAAATTCGTCAGCCGGTATATTGGCAAACTTTCTGTTATACCTATGTTGCGAGCTATCAATTATCTGTCACTACAAAACTTTTACCCTTTATTTTATGTAATTTTTTACTTGAATCGATTATTAGAACATTATCTATAGTAATAATTGTTCCCGCCATTCGTTTCCATGCCATAGTAAGAGTGGAATCAAATTCTCCGGAATTAAATGATCCGGTCTATGGAACATCTTTGCCGATATAAACTACAAGGCTTTTAATGATATATGGAGATTTAACCTTAAACCTTGATGCCTTTTTTATGACACTTAGAGGGATATTTGGACCCGAAAAATCTTCAATTGACAATTGGCATTTATCAGAAAGCTTGTTTAGTGCTTTTTCCTTGTTTGACATTACGAATGTATCCACCCTAAAAGTCTTTTGATCTAATAAGGTTCTATTTCCACCACTAGTATCATAAACACAAATTTGAACGGTACCCTTCTTACTTAAATCTATATAGTGTAGTTGCTTATCTAGCGAAGAAATTTCTCCTTGAGAAGAGGTAACTAGGGACATATCGCATTTAAGGGCCAGCCTCGAACAATACACGAAGAAAAGGCCATTTTTATACGTAAAGCCACGAACAAGGCAGGAAGAAGACTCGAAGAATGCGCTTGTTTTTAAGAGGAAGCCAGGAAGACGGCAGGATGGCGCAATAAACAAGAATTGTTTATTGAATCTTAAACCTTTGGTGACCTGAATAATGATGGTAAACCTGATATTGTCGCGTCAAGCGGCTGGCTTAATGCTAATTTTCGAACTAAAAAATATAAGTACTATTGGGCGGTATTTCATTTGCGCCTGCAATTGGCATAACTGCCGGTTCAGCCCCGGAAAAATAGTATTAAAATGTGTGCCTTGCTTAAAGGGCTGGTAGCATAGAAGTTGCAATTCGCAATAAGATGTTTTTAGTTTGAACATAGGGTTAAAAACCGTGCCGAAGGATACATGGCATAGTATTTTATCATGCATTTTCATGCCATTAATGACGAAAAACAAGACTAAAACAAGAGGGAATTACGATAATCTCATAAAAAAAGGACAAAAGGGATCGATGCCTGAACGCATCAGACCAATGCTATGTACATTCGTGAAAGAACCGGTCTATAATGAAGAGCTCTTGTATGAAGTAAAATGGGATGGTTACAGGATTATTGCTTTTAAAACGAAATCGAAGGTTCGGCTTGATTCAAGAAGCGGCTTAGATTATACCTCTAAATATCCACCGGTTGTGGCGGCTTTAAAAGCCCTGGATGCTGACGTTGTGATTGACGGTGAAATTATAGCATTCAACGAGGAAGGCAAGCCTGATTTTAATACCGTTCAAAATTACAATGGGCATAATGATCCCATAGCTTATTATGCATTTGACCTGCTATGGATTGATGGTTATGATATCAGCGAGCTGCCGTTGATTGAAAGGAAGCAAATCTTATCATCCGTGATTAAGGATAACCCGGTGATCAAATTCAGCGATTCATTTGATGACGGTGAAGCTTTGTTTAAGCAGGTGCAGGAATTGGAATTAGAAGGTATAGTAGCCAAAGAAAAGCACAGCTCTTATATTCAAAATGAGAGAGGCCGGCGCTGGCTGAAGATCCCTGCCATGAAGCGGCAGGAGTTTGTGATCGGCGGGTGGGCAGAGTCTGACCGAAACCGGTCGTTCAGGTCGCTGTTATTTGGAGCTTACAATAGTTCAGGCGAACTTGAATGGATTGGTAGATCGGGCGGGGGATATAAGGAAAAGGAAATGCCAGGCATTTTGAAAAAATTAAAGTCGTTAGAAACTAACAAGTCTCCGTTCGTGAATGCAGTGCTTGATACAAAAGGCGCAGTTATTCATTATGTAAAGCCAGAGCTCGTAGCGAATTTTAGTTTTGCAACCTGGACGAATACCGGCAGGATCAGGAAGCCAGCTACGTTTTTGGGATTCAGAAATGATAAAAAGGCGAGGGATGTTGTAAGAGAAATTGCACAGGAACCTGAAAAGATTGAGAAAGAGATTGCAAAGGATGCGGGAAAATTAGAAAATAAGAAGTCGTCAAGAGCATCATCAAAAAGCACTCGCAATAACTGGCCGAAAATACCGAGACCGGTTAACCAGGCAGATTTTAAAATTGAAGATTGTACGGTTAAGCTAAACGACATTGAACGAGAAATATGGAAAGGAATTACGAAAGCTGATCTGATACAATACTATCAGTCAGTCGCACCTTATATTCTGCCGTACATAAAACAAAGGCCACAGTCATTGCATATTAAGCCAGTGAATGTTAGCACGCAAGGTTTTTATATAAAAGACATGGAGGGGCATGAGCCAGAATGTGCGGATATTTTCACTGACAAGCGCAAACATAAAAAGACGGGCAAGCGGGACATCATTGATTACCTCGTCTGCAATAACGAGGCAACTTTGCTTTACATGGTGAACCTGGGCTGTATTGATATTAATCCCTGGACTTCAACCACAGATCACCCTAATGAACCGGATTATATTGTGATAGACCTTGATCCCAGCGATGATGATTTTCAGAAAGCTGTCAAGACAGCAATTGCAGCGAAAAAATACTTTGATAAAAGAAAGTTACATGCTTTTGTCAAAACTTCCGGGAAGACTGGTATTCATTTATTATTGCCTTGTTCAGGCTTTAATTTTCCTGAGGCGAGAACAATTGCTGAAACTATTTGCAGCGATATTCATGAGCTTGTTCCACAGTTTACGACAACTTCTGTAAGTGTTAGCAGCCGGGGTGACAAATTGTATATCGATCCTAATCAGAATGATTACGCCGATACTATTGCCTGCCATTTCTCGGCCCGGCCGAATGTTATTCCTACTGTATCAACTCCATTGGATTGGGCGGAACTGAATAGTAAGCTTGACAGTAAAGCTTTTACTATTCACACTATCACAAAAGAAATTAAGAAACGTGCGAACTTACACAAAGATTTATTTACTGAAAAGATTAAGAAAGGCAATGCAAAAATCCTGGCTAGCCTTATGGATCACAGGTGATAAAACTGATCAAAATCCGGGTTGTTTTTAAGATAATTAAACCTTTCCTGAGTTCTGCATCTTATGAAAATAAGCAAAGACTACAGAAACTTATATTTCCCTCAGGAATTCTGTATAACAAACAAAAAGGGGAGGTTCGAACCAGCAAAATAAATAGCCTATTTGCCCAAATTGAGCCACTGGAAAGAGGTTTATCAAAAAAAAAGAAAGGCAACCCTGATGAGGATTGCCTTAAATCTAGCTCTGTGCCCAGAATTAGTTTCAGTTCGAACAATTTAACCGGGGACATTAACAGAATTCTGGCATTCTAAACTTCAGAAAACGATTTGAGAAACATAACCATTACCAACAATCGCAGCCTCCCTCAGATGGTACACCTAACAAGCATGGGGTTTTACCATTGTAACGGCCATGTTTAAATCCTTTTTGCTGGCAATAAGTCTCGCAACCGGTATCACAAGCCGAACCTCCAGTTCCTGTGCCGCTTCCGGTACAACTACAGCAACAATCGGACAGTGCTATTGCCCATAATAATTGGCTTTCTATTCCAACAATAAATGTATGTGCCGCGATAGAATTTGAAGAAGTCAGTGGGACCATTCCAAAAACAGAAAAATCAAATGCCAGGATTTTCGTAATGCCATCTGCCTTTGTGGCCTGCAGGCAAGCAGTATACGGCTTTAATGCATCCCGGGCCGTATTCAAATGGTTATTGATCACTCCGGCAATGACAGCAGGCATTGGAGCTACACGGCATTGTTGGGCCGACGCCCATGCCTGGGCTGCCCCAAGATGCACTCCGGCAACATAGATAGCGATCGGGCTAACCCCGTTATCACACACAAAGGCTGCTCCCGCTATTGCTGTCTGGAGCTCTTTAATAATGGTTTCTACATTTTGCCGGATCTGGTCAGATGACATCGAATACAACTGCGAACGAAGTGTGCTGATTTTATTCAGATCATATTGGATACAGCTTTCATAGTCTGCGAAAGTACTTCTGGCAAGGCCCAAATGGGCTTGCATTGCCGTTATAGCCTCGGCAGTCGGCATAACTGGTTCGGTCGCGCTTCTGCCCCACACAGCACCCAAGGCCTGGGAGGCATAATAAAAAGAAGATAATTCAAAGCGGCAATATCGTTTGCTCACCCCTTGCTGGTTAGGGGTGGTTGTTTTCCTGGTCCAGGTTTGATTGCTCCAGGTAATGGTCTGTCGGTCAGATGAAATATTAGCGTAGGCATTCCATGTTTTTGCATAAACCTGGCTGGCTGAATAGAAATAGCCCTCAGAGCTGCCGGCACTGGTAGAAAAATTCAGGCTTTGTCCAGTTTGGGTAATTTGGGCAACTTGTGATCCATCGCTGTTCACGTACCATCGGCCGCTAAGGTCCGGATAGGCTGACGATGTGGCACGGGTCCAATACTGGTTGCTCCAGGTGATGGTATTACCATCAGGGGAAACTGTAGCATAAGCTTTCCATTCGGTCGCATATAATTGATTGCTGACGGTAGTGAAGTAACCGTTGGCGGAGAGGTTTGAATAGGAGAACGTAAGGTATTGCACATTTTGAGTGATCTGGGCTGGGATATTTACGTCTCCATTTACGTACCAGGTGCCTGCCAGGTTTGGATATGTTTGCGCATTAATGGTAAGTGACATTGCGAATAGCAAAAGCACAGAGAAAGCCCTTAATAGTTGATTCATCATAAAAAGTTTATAGGTTGAATTTCCAAAAAGGTGGAGAACTTTGGTAAATGTAACTAGAAAGTTTTTCAATTCATAGCAGGTAAGATAATCTCGGTGGTGATATTTATTTTAGGCCTTGCGTAAAATCAATTGAGATACAACCGTTAGTAACAAACGAAAATATCCTGGAATGTGATCTGAGATTGAGATAGGGTATAAAGAAAAAGCCTGAATTTCTTCAAGCTTTTCTTCGTGCCCAGAACAGGAAAATGACCAGTCTAGTTTAGTGCTCTGAAACGCAGCGTGGATAAGCATTCTAATTTTCTGAAGGTAATGAAAAATAGATTGCTCACCAATTGCTCAAATTGTTTTTGAATCATACCGAGTAGTATTTTGTAGTTTTAGATATTCATCTTTCCTTCGAAAAAATCCAGAAATTTAGAACAATCACATGTATGCCACTCAGATGGAAACCTCCACCTAAAAAGCTTGTTCAAATTGGAGCCGTCCAAAGTTTAATTGGCTCTGATGGAGATGTTATCGTCGTTTCTAATGAGGATAGGGTTAGAGTTAAGATTTTGAAGGCTGAGGGTGCAGAGGCCTTTATCCAATGTAGTCGCTTGATTTCTCGACTGATTAGGGAGGGAAAGTTAAATTTGGGGGAAATTAAAGATTGTCCAGTGGTCATTGGCGGGATTCTCAAAATGTAAGAGCGACGAAAAGCCTTTAATTGATATTATTAATCATTCTAACTTTGTTTTTTCGAATCATTGGAATCAGCAAACTTTCCCTAATGCCTATAATTTAGAATTGCATTTAACTCCAGATGTCTATACCAAAAATTACGCTTTAAGAGATTTCTATTCAAGTGTTATTAAAAACAGGATCAATGATTCTTCACAGTTGATAATTGATAAAATCAGGATCTTGTCTGACTACAAAAAATTGGCAATAATCAATTCAGACATCTTACCCGTATTTACAGAGTGGGATGAAATTAATAAGAATCAGCAACTACTTATTGATAGCCTTCAACGCAGCACAGACTCGCTTGAATTCCAAAACCTTGGTAATATGGCAAGAACCATTATGAATAAGATTTCGATAGAAATTTATAACCCTATCAAACATAAGCCTAATGATCCAACGAAAAACGTTAATGCTGGGAAATTCAAAAATCGAATTCATGCCTACATTGACACAGTTGTGCCTGGTTCAGAAAATGAGGATTTAAGAAAGTTATCAAAATCAGCGATAGATTTTGTTGAAAGTTCCATTGACTTTATGAGTGCGACAACTCATAAATTGAATGCAGAACGGCACTTGGCTGAGGTGTGCGTTATAAGCACCATTAGTGCAATCAGCATTATTAAGTTAATTAGACAATTAGAACCAATTACAATACCCCATACTAGTATAGAATAATGTATGAAGTGACAAATGTAATAGAGCAATTATCATCTTTGGACTTAACCTCCTATCCGTATCATCAAGTACGTAGTCTAATTTCCCAATTCGGAAGGTTCGGAGCAGTTCAAATGACACTTCATCCTGGGAAAATTATTATCAGAGCAAGGCCAAATGAAGCAGGACGACATTTTAATAAGAGAAGTGAGCTTTCCTATAAACCAGAAAAATATAATAAGACATATCAGAGAGCAAGTAGTCCAAACCTTACAATGTTTTATGGTGGAACAATTCCAGAGGATCTAAGAGATGGAGAACTTGATAATGCGAGAATAATCTCTTCATTAGAGGCTGCAAATCTGCTTCGAGATAGAAACCAAGATGGCGAACAGACAATTACATTTAGCAAATGGATTGTAACCAAAGACATTCACTTGGTGGCTATATGTTATCACAAGGATTTTACTAATAAAAGTTCTCATACACAAGAATTATTTAACGAATATCAAAAATGGATGAAACAACAAACTCCTGAATTTCTTGATAAGTCGCTGGCCATAACAACCTTTCTGGCTAGCGAATTCGCAAAAAAAGAAATTCGTGGCGACTATGACTATATGATTTCTGCAATTTTCTCAGAGATATCAGTTTCTAAAGGCATGGCGGGAATCTATTACCCTAGCGTTAGATCCGATGCAATGGGTTATAATGTCGCAATCGCTCCAAATATTGTTGATGCCTCATTAAAGCTAGTGGCGGCTGGAGAATGCACAATGTACAAAAAGGGAGACTTTACTATTGTGGATAACGATACTATATGTGTAATTGACGATGACACTAATCAATTCGTTATGACTCCTGTCGCAAAAGAAGATCACATTGGCAAGGAAAGGATATTGCAGGAATTGAATAAGCGCGGATAAGACTGTGTAAGTGGTAATGTTTTTCAAATCCGCTGAAAGGAAACAATATGACAATTTTCTCCATCAATAATTAAACATAACTAAATGAAAATATCAGCTGAAATTTTTAAAGATGCCTATAGAGTTTCCAAAGAGGTTTATGAAAAGAGAATGACGACGTCTGATGGAATACTTGAACTTTTCCAAATACTTAAGATGAATAAGGGCAGTGCAATGTTCTATATAACTATATTCGATCACATGATGGAGGGTCGAAATTATACAAGAACAATTAACGTTCCGTCAATGGAATTTTTTCTTAAAGGTATATTGAATGACTATGGAACTAATTCGCTTTCAAATGCATTGGTTGCACTCAAAAAACATATTGAATACTTTGAGAAAGTACTACAAGTCAACATGGTGAAAATAAGAGAAGTATATCAGAGATATTTGATAAAAGTTAATCCCGCTTTGATTTCAAATTTTGAGTAACTACTACAAAATATTGAAACGTTAGAAAATTATTTGACAATTGGAGATGAAGAGGAACGATTAGATGCATCGGACCTTATTAAAAGAGGAACATGTTTCGTTGCGTATCAAGTTCAAGGAGAACTTAGATTTGCTCCCAGTAGGTTTTTAGAGTATATTGATAATAAATTAAATAAGTATTCAACCAAAGAATTGACGGTAGAGATACTAACAAGGCATAAACAATATCCTGAAATTCAAACCGCTTAGAAACGATAAACATGAGAGGAATTACATTGATTATTGTATAATGTTAGGAATAAAGCCGCAACTTAAAGGCGGTGCTTATGCCCGTTAAAAGAAAATATTGGGAATTACACTTAATACCGATGCATACCAAAATACCGGTTGAAAAAAACATTTGCGCAACCGTCTAAACACCTTCCCTTAATCTTAATTTCCATGCGGTTGTTGGTTAAATTTGCTGGAATTAAATTAATCCGTGTCAATTATGAGTAATAAAATTATGAGTATTAAAAAGGAAAAAAAGTTAGTTGCAGAAAAGCGCAACTATTTAGTAACTAGTGTTGCACAATGCAAAGAAATAACGAAGGGGTGGTTGACGACCGTTGACTTGTTAAAGGTTGTTAGTTTCGGGCTACCTGAAGTTGACGATAGGTATCATATTTGGCGTGTTCCGCTATTAAACAAAAAATCACATGAAAGGATAGGCGAAGTTACTATTAACGCTTATACGACGGAAATCTTGCCGGCGAAAACCACTAAACCACAAATGTTGGAAGCTCGGTTATTGGGCAAAAATGAGGAAAAGATTATTAACAAGAACAATAAGGCTAATGAGTATCCTATATCCAATGTACGAAATACGGTAGGATTAGGAGATAGTTGCGAATTAATTGATGAAATGCCGGCTTTGTCAGTTGACTTAATTTTTACTTCTCCCCCATACTTTAATGCCCGCCCAGAGTACAGCGACTACGAAGTTTATGAGGAATATCTTCTCAAAATGCGCCAAATAATAAAAAGGTGTCATCGGGTTCTTAACGATGGAAGGTTTTTTGTAATTAATGTTTCACATGTTTTATTGCGTCGCGCTAATCGTAATGAGTCATCAAGACGAATTGCTGTTCCCTTTGACCTCCATAGGATTTTCATAGAGGAAGGGTATGAATTTGTTGACGATATCATTTGGGTTAAACCTGAGGGTGCTGGATGGGCAACCGGTCGTGGACGAAGATTTGCGGCAGACAGAAACCCATTGCAATATAAAGCTGTCCCTGTTACGGAATATGTATTGGTTTACCGAAAGAAGAGTGACTTGTTGATTGACTGGTTTATACGGAACCATCCTGATCAAAATATAATTAAAGCGTCCAAAATTAAGGATGACTATGAGAAAACAAATATTTGGAGAATTCAGCCTAAAACTTATTCAAAACATCCTGCGCCTTTTCCAAATGAGTTAGCGGACAAGGTCATTAAATATTATTCATTTAAAAATGACGTTGTTTTAGATCCATTTGCCGGTTCTGGTACAGTCGGAGTTTCCTGCATTAACAATGAAAGACGATTTGTATTATTTGAAGTTAATCCAAACTATATAGAACTAATCAAAGATGAATTGAAAACTCGGTTAGGAAAGGCGGCTGAAAATATACTCTGGATAAATACTACTCCTGTTAATCCCCTACAACTATTCTAATATGCCAAAAAAAGGTAAAAAAAGTAAAACTGGGATTTCCAATAAAAAAGTAAAGCAATCGAAAAGTAAGGATAAGAAAAAGTCAGGGTTAACTAAACGTAAATTGCCCAGCTTAAAAAAGCAGCAAATGAAAGATGACAAACAATTCACCGAAAAAAAGTCTTATCCTCTATCAAAATTATTTCCTGAGGGCGGTAGAATATTGCTAACAGGAAAGGGAAAGGATTTTGTTGAACGATTAGGACTTGAAGCTACTCGTCACGCAATATTATGCGTATTATGCGGGGAAAATATTCGAAGTCAAACTGAACCTCTTTCACGCAGGCGTTTAGCTCAAGTTAGTGGTGCAATAATCGCAATGTTTACTCAAGGTTGTTTAACAGTAAAGGACTTTCAGGAAAATTTGTCTACATACGCTGTGGATCAGATTGAAAATTTAAAGGGTAAGGCAAACCTTTGGCCGGCTCAATGGGTAATAGGGTTAAATGATAAGTTAATGCAAAACATTCTTCGCAGTGATTCCAAACAACTTAAGGCGTATGTTAAGGAATTTGATAAGGCAATCAAAGAAGCTGCCAAACATTGTGAAGAACATTATGGCAACTACAATATGGCTTTAGGGTACATGAAGGACGAAACCGGCCAACAGGTTACTTTAGATTGGGAAGGTATTGCCAGAATAACAACAGCAATTGGAGCACAAACGTTAGCTATTAGAGGTTCCGACAAATCAATGTATGGTAAACTTTTTGAGCGGCTAATACTAGGTTCCATACTTACTGTATTAGGTTACAAAAGAGTTGAACCTACTAAAAATAAGTTGACCCATGGAGTGTTCTGGTTATCAGATAGCTCCGCAAATAGAGAATGCGACGCAACATTACTTGTTGCACCGGGTCAACTTGTAAGATTTGATATGGGGTTTATTGGTAAAGGCAATCCAGAAATAACCAAAGATAAAATGTCACGGTTTGGCAACATCAAAGAAGCTGTGGAAGAAGGAGAACAAGCGTATAATTCGGTTACTTTTATCGTAATTGACACGTTGAAGGAAACGGTCAAAACAGTAGAGGCCAAAAAGAAGGCCGATGCAGAAATTATACAAATGAGTATGCAATTTTGGCCTTATCAAATTGCTGAAAAACTTGACGCTAGGTTTGGGATAAAACATGAGATTTTGAAAATTCCGCCTGATAACTTAAAAGCATACATGAAGGAACGGCTGGATGAGGTTGATGTTTCAGAATTTTTAAATGAAGTTACACTTGAGGAAATTACAAACCTTGATGCAGATATTGAACCTGAGGATGAAAATATATTACATGATGATGGTGAGGAATAAAAGCAACTTTCCTTGTTTTTTTTCTTGGTATTAAGTTGTCAACTGTCAACCTAATTTTTTTCTGTATCTAACTAAATCTCGGCTGAAAGGCTTGTCAACATTACATTTGTGGGCATAAAAAAACCCCTTAAAAAAGGGGTATTGTGCACAGAACTAGCCAGAGTTCGAACTACTTAATCGAAGATATTCTCGCCATTATGGACTATTAAAATGTTCAAAATTTGTAAGTAGTATGGGAGCTTGTTTCATGTTGATGTTTAAGTTTAAAGTGTTTAGAAGCTGCCAGACTATTAAACATGCGATGATACAAGTACAACCACCACACGAATAAATCCTAAAAAGCTCGATATCAATCACAATGAATTTGCTACGAATTCACATACTTTTTTCCAACCAAAATTGTGATCATGCTTACTCAGGTCCTAAATACTGAGTAATTTTCACAAATACGTGAAAAAAACCCTTGAGTAATGGGAAAAAATGGCAGATATTTATTGTCATAAAGCTTGGAACAGCAGACATTTATGGATTGAAGGCGTCAAGTTTAACAACTGAACTTTTAAATAAAACAACTACTATGAGACCAACTATCCTTATGGCGGCTGCTTTCGCCGTTGCCGTTAATTCGTGTACAAAGCAATCCAACAACACATCCAACAATTCCTCAGGCAACGCGGATGTTTATCTTTCTGGTTACCGGCACAATGTAACACACAATACGAGCCAGGCCGTATACTGGAAAAACGGTACCGAGGTTACGTTATCCAGCGGGACCTATCGTTCTGAACCCTATGGAATAGCGGTGTCAGGAACCGATGTTTACCTCGCAGGTTGGGAATGGCCAACGGGTAATGCGAACGGTAGTGCCGTCTATTGGAAAAATGGAGTAGTACACTATCTTCCCCAGATTGGTCTCAGCGGAATCGCAGTAGGCATTACCGTTTCAGGATCTGATATTTATGTTGCTGGCAGAGACAGTACCCGGGCTGTGTATTGGAAAAATGGCATACCAACCTTCCTTACGCCTTATAATCATAATGCAGTGGCGGAAGAAGTTAAGGTTGTTGGAACTGATATTTACGTAGTCGGAAAGGAAGACCAGGGTGGAGGGTCGGGATGGCAGGCAAAATACTGGAAGAATGGAACAGCTGTTACCATGCCCGGGGGTAGTTACGGCATGGCAATAGAGATTTCCGGAACCGATGTGTATGTAGCCGGATCTGCTAATTCAAGTTCGGGCTCTATTGCTCAATACTGGAAAAATGGGTCGGTGGTTAACTTGCCGGGTATTAATGCAGAGGTGAATGATATGGTGGTATCGGGCAGTGATGTGTACGTGACTGGGTTAACCAACTTAACTCATCCGGTCTATTGGAAGAATGGTACCAGATACGATCTGGAGAGTAATCCAATTTACACCGGTGCCGCACGCGGAATAGCCATTGCCGGATCAGACGTTTATATAGGTGGAGACAGGTTTAACGGAACAGAATCGATCGCCCGTATTGGAAGAATGGTGTAGCCTCGGAGATAACCGATACAAGTAGTAACACGGTAGGTAATGCTATTTTTGTGGTGCCGAAATGATATAAACCTGCCAACTCATAATTTTCGCGAATATTTTCTTGTATTAACTACCGTATAATTTAAGACTAATGTAGTGGTCAGGTTTAGAAAACAAAGAAATCCCTCGACTGGCTACGTTGATTTTGTCGAGGCTGAATCAATATTTCTCTTTCTGCCGGGTTTGAGGTTTTTCAAGTGCTTTGTCAAATGCAAAACTGCAGCCGCCCGCAACCTTATTTTGGATAGGCTAAATGTGCCGCAGAAGATGTGACTTTTCTGCTCTTGGGAGCTTTTTTGATGTTGGTAATTTACCATGGTGTAGGGAGGCAGACATTTATCTAACCAAATCATTGTTGATTTTCAATCCCTTTGTGAAATTCTTTTACAAATTCCAACGCGTAAAACCGCAAAATATTAAAGCAACCGTTCTTCCAAATGACCCTTCCATGCTTCAAAGCCATTTTTGCATGGTTATAGTCAAACGCATACCCGGAATTATTTGAAGATTCGCAGTTGAACTGATGTTCAGGCTTTAGTGGAGATTCCGCACTCATTTGACCCATCATTCCGTTTTTATTTGACCCATCATTCCGGGATTTTGACCCAGGTGTAAATTCGGGTTTTGAGTTTGCGCCCATCTTACCAAAAGGTCTTATTCCGGGATTTTGACCCACCCTTTATTCAGATTTCATTTGTTTGGAAAAAGTTTTTTCAACTGACATTCCGGCATTTTGACCCACCTGCAGATAACCTGAGAGTGATATTGATTTGAGCTTTTGTACTGTCTTTGTCCCTTTTTAATTCAGTAAAAGGATAAGGATGGCAAGAAAGCTAATCAAAATGGAACAAATCAAGCAGGTCTTACAGTTAAGTAAGGATGGTATCAGTATTCATGAAATTGCAAGGCGAACCGGCCTAAGCCGCAATTCAGTCAGAAAGTATTTGCGCCGGGTATTAATACAGAATCGGGAAGCAGATGCTGACCTTGCGGATAAAGCCCTTGCTGCTATTGCTTATAATGTTGAAGCGATACCAGAAGATATTAAGCGCAGGGAGGCGCTTGAAACACATTTCATCTATGCCAAAAGGGAGCTTCCTAAAACTGGTGTAACCAGGCAACATTTGTGGCTGGAGTATAAGGACGATCATCCTAACGGTTATAATTACAGCCAATACTGCCATCACTTTAAAAACTTTTTAAAACATACTGATGCGATCATGCACCAGGAATATCCCGCTGGCGATATGATCATGGTTGACTTTGCAGGGGATAAGCTTTCCTATATAGACAAAGACACCGGAGAAATAATTCCATGCGAAGTATTTGTTGGTATAATGCCTCATAGTGGTTTAATTTTTTGTAAGGCTGTTGCTTCGCAAAAAACCAGGGATTTTATTAGCGCTTCCAACGCCATGCTAAAATATTTTGGCGGTGTTCCTAAAACTATCCTTTGTGATAATTTAAAAACTGCCGTTAAGCGCGTGTGCAACTATGAGCCTGGATTTACAGATGCATGTTATCAGTTGAGTGAACACTATCAGACAACCTTTAGCGCCACCCGGCCACGGAAGCCAAGGGATAAGGCTATGGTGGAAGCAGCGGTGAATATTGTATACACAAATATTTATGCCCTGCTGCGCAATCAGGACAGCTTCAGCCTGGAGCAATTAAACCACCGCATCTCTGAGAGGCTGGCGGATCTAAACAATATAAAGGAGTATAAAAAGTCAGGTCACTGCAGGCGGTATTTTTTTGAGCAGTCCGAACAGCCAGTCTTAAAGGAATTGCCTGTTGAACCCTTTATTATAAAGTTCATTGACACACCTCTTGTTCAAAGAAATTATCATGTGCAGCTTAAAGACGATAAGCGCTACTATAGCGTGCCTTACACTTATATAGGCAAAAAAGTAAAAGTCTTGTACGATAACAGGACCGTCGAGATATATTACAATTATGAGCGCATTGCCTTACATATCCGTTCCCACGCTGTAAAGGGCTGGAATACTTTACCAGAACACATGCCTAACAATCATCAGGAAATGCAGCAGAGAAAGGGATGGACGGAAGAAAAGCTCCTGGCCATGGCAGCGAAAGTTGGTATTTATACCGAGCAGGCTGCGGCTCACATGCTTTCTAACAGCATTTATAAACAGCAAAATTATAAAGCTTGTTATGGCATGATCATGCTTGGTAAAAAATACTCACCACAACGATTAGAAGCGGCCTGCCGACGAATATCCAGTAGCAGCCGAATAAATTATACGATGATTAAAAACATTCTTAAAAACGGCTTGGATAAGTTGCCTGACCTTTTTGATAGTCTTCCTCTGCCAAAACATGATAACATCAGGGGTGCAGACAACTATCAATAACGGTAAGCTTTTGACGCTGCCGCGGGCTTGCACATTAGAAGACGATGATCAGGTAAGCTCTTTTTGGATCAATTGATCATTAGGCAGATCATCATCTTCTAATGCGCCGTTGCCTTTATTTTTCACTATAAACAATAAATGATGAACACCCAACAAACACTCGAACAAATGCAGCGCTTAAAGTTTAATGGCATGGCTGCTTCTTACCAATCGCAACTGGAGCTACCCATACACAAACAACTGGAAGCCCATGAACTGATTGCGCAACTGGTCCAGGCGGAGTCGCTTGCCAGAGTTAGTGAGCGGACAACCTATTATCTTAAGCTGGCTAAGCTTCGTCTACCCGCAATTCCTGAACATGTAGAATGTTCAACAACCAGGAACTTCACCAAGCAACAACTTGCTGCCTTACTTGAAGGACATTACATCAAACAAGGTGAAAATGTTTTGATCACCGGTGCAACAGGGTGCGGTAAAAGTTACCTGGCTTGCGCGCTCGGCTACCAGGCCTGTCTGCAAGGCTATAAAACGACCTATCTTAATATGAACCGCTTAATTGAAAAAATCACTCTGGCTAAACTAGATGGCACCTACATCAGGCTATTAAATCATTTTGAAAGGCAGTCGTTGATCATACTGGATGATTTTGGCCTTCAGCCATTGACTCAAGATATTAAGTTAACCCTGTTGCAAATCATGGAAGACCGATACGGTAAAAAATCAATTATAATTACTTCTCAGCTGCCAGTATCCAAATGGTATGAATATATCAACGAACCAACTCTTGCTGATGCAATTATGGACAGATTGACAGCTCAGGTGCATCGAATAGAATTAAAAGGAGAATCACGAAGAAAAAAAATGTCTGCTAAGTAAATGACGACTATTATCTTTAATCTTAATTAAGCTCTTTTCTTATCGCTCTCTGTAACGGGTGGGTCAAAATCCCGGAACACTGGGTCAAGCTGCGCGGAATATCCACTTTAGAACAGGAATCGTTTAAAGCGGCTGAAATCGCATTTAAAGAAGGAGGTTGGGCTAAGAACCTATGACACGAAATTTCAATAAACAAATAGAACTGCCCACTAGGAAATAAAGATATTTTATACCATTTGGCGGTATAAATTCACTTAAAGAGGGATAGCATTTTATTATTTCTGCAAAGTCTTATATTTTCCATCAACAATTGGTAAAGGTTCTGATTGAATATAACTAACCAGTTTCACCTTAAGTTTCCTGACATTACCGCTTGAGTGTTCGTAATAGGGTTGGCTTTCCAATTCAACTTTGCCCTTTATGACTTCTTGCTTTTTAAATTTTGGCAAATTTGCGAATGTCACTTTGCCTGATTTGATGGGTATAAGTAATTCAGGCTGAAGTGCGTCATTTGGTTGGAAATTGAAAAGTAAATCTGGATCATTCGACAGTACTTTACATTTTATGATTGTCGTATCTTTTGAAACAATCATGGAAAATCCAATTCCGTTATCAATTCCATTTAAGCATTCAATCCCGGCGGTGCTGTTGGAAAATGTTGTAAATGAAAGACCCGGTTGACCCTTTTGCGCGTTGGCTGTAAAAGGCACGGAATCAGGTTCAATCTCAATCTCCATACAGGCATTTGATTTTCTTGAATATGAACTTAATTTACTTTCAACTTCTTTTTCCAGTGACTTGTCAATTGAAAAGAAATTGCCGTTTTTGGGTTGCCCTTGACTACAAGCTGACAACACGATTAAAAGAAAATACAATGATACTGTTGTCAGTTTGATATTATTCTGTTTCATTTTATTTTAGCGAACATCGGCAGTGTGGTTAATATTTGCGCCCTAATAATAAAAGAAAAAGATTTAAGTTGACGGATTTAGTTTAAAGGGTACCCACTTTGATTCTTTGGTTCGCCGTTCCGCTCCAACTCCAAATGGCATTTCGTAAAGATCATTAATAGTTGGGTCAATAATGGTAGCCTGTTTTAATGAAATAACCTTTGCATTGGCTTCAGTGTGTCCTTCCTGTCCGCAAAGAAATTGCCACATGCCATCTTCACTTTCGTGGGATGCATATAATATTGGCCGCTGTCTATTAACAACATGATCACAGGTTATACAGGCTGTATTTTCGGACTCTTGAAATTTAAATTCGCGTTGGTCGTTTTTCTTAAAAAAATTAAACATTTATAGTGATTTTAATTTCTGGGTTTGTGGTATCTGTTGAATTAATTAAAATTAATAGCACCGTTGGGGATTTCAAATTATGACAAAAAACCAAAATCTAGTATTGAGTGCCCAATAGAATTCAGTTAATCGAGAAAAATGACAATAATAACGATACGGACCAAAATAAAAATCATTGTTGATTTCAATCCCTTTGTGAAATTCTTTTACAAATTCCAACGCGTAAAACCGCAAAATATTAAAGCAACCGTTCTTCCAAATGACCCTTCCATGCTTCAAAGCCATTTTTGCATGGTTATAGTCATGCATTACACAGCTGAAATTGTTCCTGCCTTACTTCAGTTTTGCGGCAAAAGTTCTTTTAGATCGGGTGAAAAATGATGCTATGGGTTTAAAATAATTCTTCAGCCATTCATAAGGATTTACGTTATGCAGTTTGCAGGTAGCAAATAAGGAATAGATCATCGCGCTCGTCCGGCGGCATCCTAACTCCCTGCAAAGAGGTAATTCTTCCTTCCGATTACCACGAAGGGCATTTTCGGCCAGTAAAACCAATTGCTCCACCTATAACCTTGTTAGCTGAAACAACGTCAGTTAAAACTATGTTCTAAAGGAATGAGAAGTAACTGGATTGGGTCTCAATGCCGATATCACACAGTGCTGTTACCGGATGCATTCAGCTTGAGAATGTTGTTTTCGAGTAACTTTCCAGCACAGTGGGATCCGAAGCTTGGAATTCACGTGACTTGAAGTCGCGGC
>JADMIO010606958.1_pt1 | contig 74145 bp, 73 predicted proteins | sample 8958161 | NCBI WGS metagenome assembly JADMIO01 (sample SAMN16585339, study PRJNA669376) | soil metagenome | isolation source: Crop rotation soil | place: USA: Cullars Rotation, Alabama | collected 2011
CGCGACAACTTGTCCACGTGGAATTCTAAGCTTAGGATCCCAATGTGCTGGAAAGTCGTCTCCATTTGCGCGAACCGCGTCGACACCGCGGACGACTCGGTGCTCGTCGCCTACGAGGACGTGACCGAACGGCGCAACCGCGAACGCCGCACCGCGGCAATGGCCGAGGTGACCGGCATCCTCAACAGCGCGCGCACCGAGACCGAGGTTGTGTCGCGAACGCTGCGGACGGTGTCGCAGCGCATGGGGTGGGAGATCGGCGCCATGTGGCGCCTCGACCGCGAGCACAACGCGGCCCGCTGCGACGAAGTGTGGATCTCTCCCGAGAGCGCGCGCGCCGAGCTGGCCGATTTCATTCGCGGCAGCCGGCGCAATCGCCGCGACGGTCTCATCGGGCGCGCGTGGACCGAGCGCGCCCCGGTCTGGCTCAATGGTCTCGCGCAGGCGTTCGACATCCAGCCCGAGGACCCGAAGGATCCGATCTGGAAAGGCTCGGCCGCCGCGATGCCGCTCGAGATCGGAGGCGACGTCGTCGGGGTCGTCAGCTTCTACAGCGGCATCGATCGTCCGCGGGATGCGGACGCGCTCGAGACGATGCAGACGATCAACATCCAGGTGGCGAACACGCTGCAGCGCATGCGGGCCGAGGCCGCGCTTCGCGACGCCGAAGCACAGTACCGCCAGCTTGTTGAATCGTCGACGGACGTCGCGTGGCGGATCGACCAGAGCGGTCGCTTCACCTTCCTCAACAGCGCGGCCGAACGCGTGCTCGGGTTCAAGCCGGCGGAGCTCGTGGGCAAACCGTTCACGAGCGTGTCCGACGACTCGGCCGGTGAGCGGGATCGCGTCGCCCTCGCGCACCTGTTGTCCGGGGATGAGCTCTGGGGCTATGAAACCGTTGGCCGCAATGCGACGGGCGGCAGGGTGCACCTCAAACTGTCGGCCCGCCCCCAGCGAGACGAGGCCGGCAGGATCATCGGCGCGCAGGGCATCCTCCACGACATCAGCCTGGAAGTCTCGACCCGCGACGCGCTGCGCGTCGCCCGCGAAACGGCGGAGCAGGCCGACGCGGCGAAGAGCGCGTTCCTCGCCAACATGAGCCACGAGATCCGCACGCCGATGACCGGCATTCTCGGCACGGCGGACCTGATCCTCGACACGGAGCTGAGCGCGGAGCAGCGCAAGTCGGTCGAGCTGATCGTGGCGTCCGGCGAAACATTGCTGACGATCATCAACGACATTCTCGACCTGTCGAAGATCGAAGCGGGCCAGCTCACCCTCGAGGACATTCCGGTCGACCTCCACGAGATCCTGCGCGACACGGTGAGCCTGATGAGTGCCCCGGCGCGCAACAAGGGCATCGACCTCATGCTCGAGATCCAGAGCGAGGTACCGCGACACGTGCGCGGAGATCCGACGCGCCTGCGCCAGGTGCTGAACAACCTCCTGAGCAACGCGATCAAGTTCACCGCGCAGGGATCCGTCGTTCTGTCGGCGCAGAGTTCGTCGCGGAATGACGAGCTCTGCCCGGTGCGGCTCGCGGTGCGCGATACGGGGATCGGCATCGCCCCCGATGCGGTCGAGCGGATCTTCGAGCCCTTCCGCCAGGCCGACGCGAGCACCACACGCACGTTTGGCGGCACTGGCCTCGGCCTGTCGATCTCGCGCCGCCTCGTGCAGATGATGGGTGGCAAGCTTGCTGTCGACAGCAGGCCGGGTGCCGGAAGCGAGTTCTTTTTCACGATCGCGTTCAACTGCGTCGCGGAGCCTGCCGCGGCGGCCGCGCGCCCCACCGCACCGGCGAAGCACCGTGACCTCCGGGTCTTGATCGCCGAGGACAATCCCGTCAACCAGCAGGTGGCATCGACGATGCTTCGTCGCCGCGGCCACACAGTCGAAATCGTCAACAACGGTCAGGAGGCAGTCGAGATCCTCCGCCGGGAGAAGTTCGATGTCGTGCTGATGGACCTGCAGATGCCGATCCTCGACGGACTCGGCGCAACCGCGGCGATCCGCGCGGACGAAACCGGGAAGCGAACGCCGATCGTCGCATTGACGGCGAACGCCGCGACGGGGGAGCGCGAACGATGCCTCTCCGCCGGCATGGATGACTATCTCTCCAAGCCGTTCCGCGCGACGGATCTGATCACGGTGGTGGAAAACGTCGCCGCCCCGGAGGAGCAGCGGGTCTCGCGCGCAATGCGGGCAGTCGCTGACGAAAAGCTGGACGTCGACGTCGAGGGACTTCGGGCCGAGCTGCGCGACGCGGGCGCCGAGGACGCCCTTGGCGCCGTGCTGTCCGTCTACGTGAGCGATGCGCCGGGTCGAATGGAAGCGATCAACGATGCCGTTGCCTCAGGTGACATGCATCGGATCGACCGAGCGGCGCACGCGTACAAATCGTCGTCGGGAACGATCCGCGCCACGGAGCTGGCCAGGTACCTCCAGCAGATGGAGAGCACGGCGAAGGCCGGCGGGGACATCGGGAAAATCCGCGACCTGCGCGATCAGGTCGAAGCTTCTCACCTGGCGGTGATGAAGCGGCTCAGGACGTGGATCGAGACGAACCGGGGCTGACGTCGAACACAAAGCCAAGCCCGCGCTTGGCGGTAATCGAAACGCTCGCGCCGAGCTGCTCGAGCTTCTTACGCACGCGCGCGACGTTGACGTCGACGACGTTGCTGCCGGGATCGAACGTCATGTCCCAGACCTTTTCGAGCAGTTCCGTGCGCGTGACGACCTCTCCCGGCCGCATCATGAAATGCTCGAGAAGGCCGAGCTCCCGCGGAGTGACGGACAGCGGCTTTCCGTCCACGAGCACGTCCCGCGTCAGGCGGTTCATCACGACGTTGCCGACGGTGAGCTGCTCCGTCCGCTGCGCGCCGCCCCGCCGAACCAGCGCACGGATGCGAGCCTTGAATTCGCCGAAGTTGATCGGCTTGGTGAGATAGTCGTCCGCACCCGCGTCGAGCGCGCGCACGGTGACGTCGGAATCCTTCGTTCCCGTGAGGACGATGATCGGCGTCTTCTTGCCGTCGCGGCGCAGTCCCTGGATGACCGGGATGCCATTGCCGTCCGGCAGCACCAGGTCGAAGATCATCGCGTCGTAGTCGTTGACCATCGCCAGCGTCCGGCCGTCCTCGGCCGTGGCGGCGACGTCGACGGCGTATCCGTCCTCCTCGAGCAGGCGACGGACGAGCATGGTCAGCGTGTTATCGTCGTCGACGACGAGCGCGCGCATCAGGCCCGGGATGAACGAATCATGACAAAAATGTAATTCGACCTTCAGTCGGCTGTAATACGGTGAGGACCAGCTTCATGTCGCATGATCGGAGCGCCCCGGCGACCGTTGGGAACGCAAGGATCGAAGCTGAGCCTCAAGATGAATCAGACCAACATCCTCATCGTCGAAGACGACCTCACCACCCAGGAAATGGCGCGGATGGTCCTAGAGAACGCCGGGTATTCCGTGACGGTCGCCCGTTCAGCGGAGGACGCGGAGCGGATTCTCCGCAACCTCTGGCCGGACATCGTCCTGATGGATCGCGGGTTGCCGGGTATGGATGGTCTGGAGTTCACGCGTCGCCTCAAGGCATCCGAGGAGACGTCCGGAATTCAGGTGATCGCCTTCAGCACCAGCAACTCGCTGGTGGACTGCGAAGTCGCGATCGAAGCGGGATCTGATGGTTTCGTCCACAAGCCGTTCACGGTGCGTGGTCTGCTGCAGACGGTGGCCTGGCATGTTGCGGCGCGTTCCGCGAAGCGTCCGGTCATCGCGTCCTCTGTCGAGCCTTCTCTCAATTCAACATTCGGTTCCTTTATGAAGACCTCTTCGAAGCTTCTCATGGCGCTGGCGCTGATGGTTGGTTCCACGGTTGCCGCCAGGGCGCAGACCACGGCGAACCAGTCCGTCGCGTTCCAGGTGGACGCGATCAACCAGATCTCGGTGACCGGCTCGCCGTCGCTCGTGATCAACACGGCGACCGCCGGTTCCGGCCCCACGTCGGCCACCTCCAGCACCAGCACGTGGTCGGTCACGACGAACCAGAGCACGGCCAAGATCACGGCCTCGATCAACACGAACATGCCGGCGGGCCTGACTCTGTGGAGCACCCTCGGCGCTCCGGCCGGCGCGACGAGCGCGGGCGCGAAGTCGCTCTCGACCTCGGCGGTGGACATGGTCACGAACGTGACAAAGCTTGCCCAGTCGGGAATGACCATCACCTACCAGCTCGACGCGACGGCGGCGGCGGGTGTGGTAACGAGCACCACGCGCACGGTGACCTACACCATCACGGGTGGCGTCTAAGGGCCGCGCGAAGGGAGCAGCACGGTGGGGAGAATGGGGGTAGTGACCAGGCGGGCCGCGCTGTTCTGCGGCCTTGCCTGCGTTTCAGCCGCTCCCTTGGGCGCCCAGGCAAACGTCGGGACTATTGCGCTCGTCGGAACCCCGTCAACGCTACGTATTTCGACGGCCGTGGCCGGTTCCAACCCCGATCCCGTGAGCTCGACCGGGCTTCAATACACGACCAAGGCGTCGAAGGCGAACAAGCCCCAGAAAATCATGGTCAATCTGAACCTGGCCATGCCGGCGGGGGTAACCCTGACTCTCGATATGGTGGCCCCCGCGGGGGCCAACGACGACGGAACCGTTACGTTGGACGCCACCGCTCGTGAGTTAGTGGGTAACATCACAAACACGACCGCGACCACCCTGGGAATGACCTACACGCTGTCCGCGACCGCGGCGGCCGGTGTCATTGCCCTTACTTCGCGAACCGTGACGTTCACGATCACCGCCTGGCCGTAGGAGCCATCCATGTTCCTCCGTTCGTCCCTCACTGCAACTGCCTTGCTCTGCGGTACCGGTGCGTCACAGGCCCGCGCGCAGATCTCGGTCCTCAGCAGCACGGTCGAGGAGCGCGAGGTCGCGCTCGGCCAGACCTATACGGGCCGCATCGTCATCGCGAACACGTCCAATACGCCGCAGCAGGTCCGGCTCTTTCAGACTGACTACAGCTTCAAGGCCGACGGGACGTCTGACTTTCCCGATCCGGGAACGGTCTCGCGGTCGAACGCCAAATGGATCACGCCCCAGGCGAACCGTGTCACGGTACCTCCGAACGCCGAGCTGACTGTCCCCTACGCGATCAAGGTCCCGACCGGTGATTCGCTCTCCGGCACTTACTGGAGCGCGATCATGATCGAGGGCGCCGATTCGCCGCCGCCGCCGGCCAGTGGGCGTGCCGGCCAGTCCCAGGTCGGCATCGGAACCGTCCTCCGCTACGCCGTGCAGGTCGCGACCAACATCGGAAAGAGCGGCGCGGGGGCGGTGAAGTTCGAGAATCCCCAGGCCATCAAGATGCCGACGGGCGCTGCGGCGCTCGATATCGACGTCCTGAGCGCGGGCTCGCGCGCGGTCCGCCCGATGATGTCGATCGAGATCTATGACTCGACGGGCGCCCTCAAGGCGAAGGACAAGATGCAGCGCGGCCTCGTCTACCCTGGTACGTCGTTCCGGCAGCACTTCGAGTTCGGGGCCCTGCCCCCGGGTACCTACAAGGTCATCGTCTTCGCTGACACCGGCGAGGAGAAGGTGACGGCGCTGCAGCTGAACATCTCTTATTAGGATGCAGGGAATCGGGCGCAGGGGCTGGAGAGGTCACTCTCCGGCCCCTTCTGCTTTGCGCCGTCGAGCCGGGAGCTGGAGCTCGAGCTTCCATTGAGCTCGAGTGCTGAGCATCCGGCCCAAAACTGAGCTCGCGCTCGAGCTCGAGCCCGGGCTGGAGCTCAGTTGTCTGCTGGATGCCCAGCACTCGAGCTCAATGACAAACCTGTAACCATCCCTTCAGACTTCTGTAATTCGGGCGGCGACAGCTTGATGGCGCAAGATCGGAGAGACGGCCACGGGTGCCAGACCAACGATCAGCAACGAAGTACCAAACTTTCCCTCTCTCGGAGACCTGTTATGAAGAACGTTCGCACCATGATCATGAGCGCGGTTCTCGTGGTTGCCGCCGCGGTTTCGGCCCAGGCGCAGACCGCCACCCAGGACCTCACCATCAACATCCAGGCGATCAACAAGATCTCGGTCGCTGGTGGCTCGCACACCCTGACGATCAACACGGCCACGGCCGGTCAGGCGCCGGATGACGTGAGCTGGAGCACCACCTGGGCGGTCACGACCAACCAGTCGAACGCGAAGATCACCGCCAGCATCGGCACCGACATGCCGACCGGCGTGACCCTCAAGGCGAACCTCGGCGCTCCGTCGGCCTCGGGCACGAGCGCTGGTGATGTGGCCCTCGACAACAGCTCGAAGGACGTCGTCACCGGTATCACGAAGCTGAACGAAGCCGGCCTGTCGCTGACCTACACGGTCTCCGCCACCGCCGCCGCTGGTGTGCAGTCAGTCTCCAAGACGGTCACCTTCACGGTGACGGGCGGAGTCTGACCCAAGAACGCCGCAACGCTCAATAGACCGAGCACGAGCGTTCCAGGTCGCCGACGCTGGCACCCGAGCAAGCTCCTTCGAAAGAAGGGGCTTGTTGCGTTTCAGACCCTGAGCTCGAGCCGCGCGCACCGAGCACAAAACTGAGCGAGAGCCGGAGCTCGAGCTCGGGCTCGAGCCCAGGCCCAGGCTCAGTTTTGTGCTCAATGCCCATGCCTCAAGCTCACCTCGAAGCTCCAGCTCCAGCTCCAGCTCACCTCGAAGATGACAGCCCTGTAATAGGCCCTTCATAAGCCTGTAATCCCGCGAAACCGAAATTGAGTGCGTGATGAAGAGCACTCGTTTCCTCTCGCGCGCGATTGCGGCGGCCGCCCTCCTGGGCTCGGCCGCTTCCGCGCGCGCGCAGGTCGCGGTGCACGCTCCGAAGAATCCGAGCGTCAAGATCGAGTCCGGCGAAGTCGCCACGATCGCCTTCACCGTCATCAATCAGAACGCCGACACCACCACGGCCGAGCCGGTGGTCACGCTGCCCGCGAAGTGGAACATCGTGATGTCGCCCGCCGCCACGGTGCTCGCGCCGGCGCAGCGCGAAGTGTGGCTCCTCAGCGTTCGTTCTCCCTCGACCGCCGCCGCGGGCAACTACACGATTCGCGTCAACGCGCGCCGCCCGCGGGTCGCCGCCGGTGGCCCGAACGCTGAAGACGTCACGGCGCCGGATTCGGTCGTCGTCACGATCGCCGAGCGCCACGGCGTCGCGGTTCGTTCGCTCACGTCGCTTTCCTATATCATGAGCGGCGAGGCCTACGAGAGCCGCTTCATCGTCCAGAACCTCGGCAACGTCGCCGCCCGCTTCGACATCAGCGCCAAGTCGACGCAGGGCGCCGAGCCCCGCCTCTCGCACCAGGTTGTCGCGCTTGCCCCGGGCCAGCTCGATACGGTCGTCGCCGCGGTGACGATCCCGAAGACGATCTCCACGACGGCCGAAGAGACGCTCCTTCTCTCGGTCGTCGACGTCGCGATGGATTCGGTTCGCAACGACGCCTCGGTCCAGGCGACGGTCGTTCCTTCGGCCTCGAACGGCCCGTCGATGTGGACGGTCCCGGCCCAGTTCGCGATCCGCAGCGCGGCGCCCGGCACGGGCGTTTCGGCGTTCACGGCGACCGGCTTCGGCAAGCTGACGCAGACGAGCGACGTGATGGTCGATTTCGACGTCCGCGGCCCGACCGGCAAGGGCGCTTCGTTCGGCGAGCAGGAGACCTACCGTCTCGGACTCAGCAACAAGCGCGGCAGCGTCCGGATCGGCGACTACAGCTACGGCTTCTCGCAACTGATCACGACCGGCGCGCGCGGCACCGGCGCCGAGGTGAAGAGCAACTTCAACGGCTTCGTCGGCGGCGCCTACGTCGAGCGGGATCGCTCGTCGACCAACTCGCCGGTCGAAGCCAGCGCGATGATCGGCACCGATCCGATCAAGAAGATGGGCGGCTCGCTGGTCGGACTGACCCGCGGCGGCGCGGCGATCGTCTCGAGCTCGGCCCGGGCGGAGCTCGGCGGCGCCCGCATGGGTGTCGAGCTTGCGGCCAGTGACAGCCAGCAGACGACCGGCAAGGCTGGCCGGGTGAGCCTGACGGGCGCTGCCCCGATCTTTTCGTATGATCTCGCTGCGCAGCATTCGTCGGCGGGCTTCGCGTCGGTCCAGCAGGGCACGTCGGACATGCGCGCCTCGGTCGTCGGCCAGGAGATCGGCACGGTGATCCTGACGGCGAGCGCGAACATGCACGACGCGCAGCCGACGGTTCACAACGCGGGCTTCGCCCAGCGCACCTTCAACTCGATCTTCGGCGCGAACCTCCGCAACGGCATCTCGATCGAAGGCGAGCACTTCGCCCGTGCGGACAAGGGTGGCCTCGGCATGACGAACGGCGCGCAGGAAAGCCTTCGCCTCCGCGGCCGTCACGTCTTCGGGGCCTTCGACGCCTCCCTGAACTTCCAGAGCGGCACGGTTGCCCAGCGTGATTCAGCGGGCCGCCAGCAGCTGTCGATGGGCACGTCGGTGACGACGCACTTTGGTGACGGCCAGTTCGTCACCCTCTTCGGCGACTACGGCAATGGCCAGGGTCTCGGCGAGGGTGGCCGCTCGACGCTGTCTGCCGGCGGGAATACCGAGCTGCACTTCAGCGCGACCACGCTCCGCCTCATGAGCTACGTCTCGACGGCGGCTGGTCGCTGGTCCACGAACTCCGATATCGCGATCGAGCGTGCGATGCCGCGCGTGACCGTCGCGCTGCGCGCCCGCAACAGCGTGCAGTCGATCGGCGGTTCCTCGAACTCGCTCTTCCTCGAGCTCAAGACGCCCTTCGGCATCCCGACGGCCCCGATCAACGAAGTGGGCCGCGCCCGCGTCGAAGTGATCGATGCGGAAACGGGCCGCGGCGTCTCTGGCTCGCTCGTTCGCCTCGGCGGCCAGGCGGCGGTGACGGACGCGCAGGGTTATGCCACGTTCCGCGATCTCAAGCCGGGCAACTACCGCACGCTGGTCGACGGCGCGGCGGTTGCGGGGCGCGTGGTCGCGAGCGGCGCCGATGTCGCGATCAGCAAGACGTCGCGCAAGCCGACGGAAGTTCGCGTGAGCCTCTCGCGCGGCAGCCACGTGCTCGCCCGGGTTCGCTCGTTCGAGCGTCCCTCGGCGATTGCCTCCGGCGATACTCTCACCGAAGTCGGCGCCGTTGGCCAGGTCGTCATCGCGCTCGTGACGCCGACGGACACGCTGTGGCAGACGACGGATGAACGCGGCCGCGCCGACTTCGGCACGGTTGCCCCGGGCCACTACGTCGTCGCGATTCCGCGCTACGACGCGCCGAACCACACGCACCTCGAGAAGACCGAGTTCGAGCTCAACGTCGGCGCGAGCGAGACCCGCCAGATCGAGTTCAAGCTCATCCCGCAGATCCGTGCGGTCGAGTTCCAGGGCGAAGCGACGATCATCGCCGCGCCCGCCGCCCCGGCAAAGGCCGGCCCGCTGAGCAACGTGATCACGGGCAAGCCGATCACCGCGCCGCCCGCGCCGATCACGCAGCAGCCCTCGCGTGGTCAGCGTCAGCAGAACCAGCAGAACCCGCAGCGTCAGCAGGATCACCAGCAGCAGGACCAGCAGTTCTGATTGACACCCATTTGTTTCACCGGCGGACCGAGACGTTTTCGCGCGTGACGCGCCATCTCGAAATGCCTTGCCGTCGTCCGACCCGCGTAGAGAATTGCGCAAGCCGAGCCAGTGCGGACCCACGCTGGCACTTACATCCGCCATCCCAGGATCATCAAATGAAGAACAAGAAAGGCTTTACCCTGATCGAGCTGCTCATCGTGGTCGTCATCATCGGCATTCTGGCCGCGATCGCGATCCCGAAGTTCAGCTCCGTGAAGCAGAAGGGCTACAAGACGCAGGCGATCGCCGAGCTGCAGTCGCTCAAGACCGCTGAAGAGACGTTCTTCACGGATTCGAACCGCTACGGCACGCTGACCGAGCTGACCGGCTTCTCGCATACGTCGGGCGTCGGCACGCCGGCGGTGGTGAGCAGCACCTCGTACTGGTCGGCCACCGTTACGCACCCGCAGATCCCGAACATGACGTGCGCGGTTGCCGTCGCGACGACGAACTCGGTGCAGGCGTCGGCGGGCGAAGGCGAGCCGAAGTGCAATAAGTAGTGAATGGGGGGAGTGCGAAGGGGGATAGGAGCCGCAAGGTTCCTATCCCCTTTTCGCGTCGTCTGCTCTGTGCCGAACGTCACAGCCGCTTCTCGACACCCAGGGCCATTTCACTGGGTTGCGCGTCACCGCTCGGCTTTCGGAACTGCCGCCATCAGAACCGCGCGCTGAAATTGAACCTGCATCCGGTGGACGCGAGCTTCATCTACTTCGTTTCGGCCAACGCGATCAAGATGGTGGCGAAATAAGCAAAGAGGCCGGGACTCTTCAGTCCCGGCCTCTTATTGCGTCCTACAGCCTTATACGCCGGAGACGAGTGTGACCTTCACGGTACGCACCGTCGTGTCCGGGACGACGGCGCGATCGCTGGTGGTCAACGCAAAGGAAATATTCAGGTTGCCGGCGTTGAGGCGCGAAATTCCGTTCACCGCCGTCTGGGCCGAGGTCGAGAGCACGACCGCGTCGTTCGCGGTGGCGCCGGTCGGCGCATCCATCTTCATCGTGAGCGTCACGCCGTCGGGCATCGGCGCATCGAGCGCGACGGTGATGCGCCGGTTGTCTTCGTTCGTCGTGACGGCGTAGGAGGCGGAGGCCAGGCTGACGCTCGAGGGGCCCGCGGTCTTTCTCGACGGTATGACGAAGCTCGTGGAGCCCAGCACCGCCAGCTTGTTGATCGGCCGGATCTCGATGCCGATCTGCTGGGTCGCCGTCTGCGCACGCGCGACCGATGTGGCCAGCGTGCCAAGAAGAACTGATCCGACGAGCGAAGCGACTCTCACCTAAGGCGGTATCCGGGACTGGGACCACAACCTTCGCGACAGCATCGCAGCGAATGAGCCCGGTTTGCGAACCGGAGCACGGCCGAAAAGTGAGGTGTGTCACTCGAACTGGCAACGGGGAGAATGCGAGGGTGCTCGAGTGCGAGAGTGCGAGAAGTGGCATAAGTCGTTGGTAACAAGACAGATACACCATGCCACGAGGTCGAACATCCATTTGGCGCGCCACTCTCGCCCCTTCGCACTCCCGGACTCTTGCACTGGAACTAAACCGCCCATGTAACGGATTCCTTGCTTCGCTGGGTTGTATGCGATGCAGTACCGTGGTGTTGTAAACGAGGTGTAGCTCGAAATGGGTAGTGGTTGGCCGGGGCCCGGGGGGGCGCCCACCTGCCATTACCCATTTCTTTTTCCTCCCACCTTCGCCAATAGCGTTCGCAGTCGCAGGGCCGTATTTCTTCGGTTCCCTCATTTGTCTCCCCCACCCTGCGATATGAAGAAACGCCTTGCCGTCCCTCTGTTCGCGGCAGCTGCTCTTTCGCTGACCGGCTGGACGCTTTCGACTCCGATCACGGCCCTGAAGGTCCCGGCCGTCGATTCCACCCTCATCAAGATGTACAAGTGGCGCAGCATCGGTCCCGATCGTGGCGGCCGGTCGATCGCCATCAGCGGTGTCCGCGGCCGCCCGAACGAAGGCTATTTCGGCGCCACCGGCGGCGGCCTGTGGAAGACGACGGACGCCGGTGAAAACTGGGCGCCCGTCACCGACTTCCAGATCACGAGCGCCTCGGTGGGCGCGGTCGCGGTGAGTGAGACGAACCCGGACGTCGTCTGGATCGGCATGGGCGAAGCGTGTATCCGCGGCAACATCATGCCGGGTGACGGCGTCTACAAATCCACCGACGCGGGCAAGACCTGGACGCACATCGGCTTCAACAACGTCGACGCCATCGCGAAGATCCGCATTCACCCGAAGAACCCCGACATCGTCTTCGTGGCCGCGTTCGGCAAGTACGGCGGACCGAGCGATGAACGCGGCATCTTCAAGACGACGGACGGTGGCAAGACCTGGCGCAAGGTGCTCTACCGCGACGACAAGACCGGCGGCGTCGACATCAGCATCGATCCGACCAACCCGGACATCATGTACGCCGCGATGTGGGAAGCGTACCGCAAGGAATGGGAGATGTCGTCAGGCGGTCCTGGCTCGGGCCTCTTCAAGTCGACCGACGGCGGCGAGCACTGGACGGAGATCACGCGCAACCCGGGACTTCCCGCCGGGATCGATGGGAAGATCGGCGTCGCGGTTTCGCCGGCTGACCCGAATCGGGTCTACACGCTCGTCGAGAATCTCGACGGTGGCCTGTTCAGCTCCGACGACGCCGGCGCGACGTGGAAGCTCGTCAACCCGAGCCGCCAGATCCGCCAGCGCGCGTTCTACTACACGCACGTCGTCGCCGACACGAAGAACAAGGACATCGTCTATCTCCTGAACGTCGGGACCTTCCGCTCGACGGACGGCGGCAAGACGATGGTGAACTTCGCCGGCGGCGATTCGCACGACCTGTGGGTCGATCCGGACAACTCGGATCACGTCATGCACGCGAGCGACGGCGGCGGCTCGGTCACGACCAACGCGAGCAACCCGCAGCATACCTGGACGGCGCGCGACTATCCGACGCCGCAGATCTATCACATCATCGCGACGACGCATCAGCCCTTCCATGTGTGCGGCGCGCAGCAGGACGCGACCTCGTTTTGTATAAGCACCGCCAATCCCGCCGCAGGCGGGTTTGGCGGTGGGCGGGGCGGACGTGGCGGCGGTCGCGGTGGGGCGCCGGCCGAACCGCTCATCTACAACGTCGGCGGTTCGGAGAACGGTTACATGGCGCAGGATCCGCTCGATCCTGACGTCTACTATGTCGGTACGAACGCCAACGGCGGCGGCTTCCTGAACAAGGTCAACATGCGCACGGGCGAAAACCGCGAGGTCAGCCCGTATCCGCGCATGTTCTCGGGTGAAGAGTCAGCGGTCGTGAAGGAACGCTGGCAGTGGACCTACCCCATCATCTTCTCGACGGTCGATCCCCACGCGTTGTATGTCGGCTCGCAGCGGCTGTGGATGACGAAGAACGGCGGTCAGGACTGGACCGCGCTCTCCGGCGATCTGACGCGTCACGATCCGAAGACCATGGGACCGTCGGGTGGTCCGATCACGCGCGACATGAACGGTCCGGAGATCTACGGCGTGATCTTCTCGATCGCCCCGGGCAAGCGGGACGCGAACGTCATCTGGACCGGCTCGGACGATGGCCTCATTCACGTGACGAAGAACGGCGGCACGACCTGGACGAACGTCACGCCCAAGGACATGCCCGACTTCGGCCGCGTCAGCCAGATCGACGCGTCGGCGTTCAACAGCGGCACCGCGTACGTCTCCGCGCGCCGCATGCTGCTCAACGACCGCAACCCGTACATCTTCCGCACGCGCGACTACGGCGCGACGTGGACGAAGATCGTCAATGGCATTCGCGCGGACGATTACGTGCACACCGTGCGTGAAGATCCATATCAGAAGGGCGTGCTGTATGCCGGCACGCAGCAGGGCGTCTACATCTCGTACGACGATGGCGATCACTGGCAGTCGCTCTCGCTCAACCTGCCGATGATCCCCGTGTCGGACCTCGTCGTGCAGCCCAACGAAATCGCGATCTCGACGCATGGGCGCGGCTTCTACGTGCTCGACAATGTGAATCCGCTCCGCCGTGGCGCTGCCGCGAGCGCGATGACGGGCAATGCCTATCTGTTCGCTCCGGCGCCGGCGATGCGCACGACCTCCGGCGCGCAGATCCAGTACTGGCTCAAATCGCCGGCGCAGGGCGTTCGCATCGAGATCACCGATACTACGGGGAAAGTCATCCGCAGCTACGGCGCCGGCACGATGGCGCCGCCAGTCGACCCCAATGCGCAGCAGGGCGGCCGCGGCGGTCGCGGTGGTTTCGGGGGAGGCGCCAATAATCCCGCGCTCACCGCGGGACTGAACACGATCAACTGGGATCTTCGCTACCCGAACGCGGTCGGCTTCCCGGGCCTCATCGCCTGGGGGGGCGGTCTGACCGGCCCGACGGCGGCGCCAGGCAGGTACAAGGTGAAATTCACGGCCGACGGCTACACGCAGACCGAGGATCTCGTCGTTACGCGCAATCCACTGTACGGGGCGAGCGATGCCGATCTCCGCGCGCAAACGGCGCTGGCGCTTCAGATCCGTGACAAGGTCAGCGAGGCGAACAACGCGGTGATCACTATTCGCGATCTCAAGTCGCAGATCACCGATCGTCTCTCGAAGTCGCAGGACGCGAAGCTCAAGGCCGCTGGCGACAAACTCTCGGCCGATCTCAGCGCGGTTGAAGGCGAGATCTACCAGGTGAAAAACCAGGCGGGCCAGGATCCGCTCAACTACCCGATCAAGATCAACAACCGCCTGATGTCGCTGCTCACGGGCGTCGTCGAGAGCGGCGAAGGAAAGCCGGTCGGCAAGGTTCCGGAGATCTTCACGGACCTCAAGGGTGAGCTGAAGGTGCTCACTGACCGGATGAATGCCGTGATCGCGACCGGGGTCCCCAACTTCAACGCGGCGGCCAAAGCGGCCGGCGTTGAAGTCATATCAGTGAAGAAGCCGGGACCAATCATGTAGGCAGGTGGTTGGTCGGGTTTAGAAGGGTCCAGGCCTCGGCCTGGACCCTTTTTGTTATGACACCTGCGGGTTGTGACCAACCGTGACCCTCCGGATGTTTAGCATTGGTGGCCACCCTCCGCTCAGGAGCTGTTCGATGAAGCTTCAACTGTTTGGGGTCGCGATGCTGGTCGTCATCGCAGGCTGTGACCCGGTCGCACCGGATTTCGGGAAGACGCTGCGCTACGAATTCAGCACGAAGTACATCGAGCAGCGCACGCTGGCCCCGGGCTTGGTCCTCGGCGACTCGTGCTTCCGGCCGGTCAGGGTCGACGGCTCACTCACCTTCAAGGTGAACCAGGTGGGCGTGACCTTCGTCGATGCCGATGGAAGGCTCGACCTCACCCAGAGCCGCCCGCCGCTCGACAGCAACGTCCCCTGCGACGGCATCCCGCTGACGTTCCAGGTCACCGGCATGCAGTCGAAGGTGACCGGATCGCCCGACGATATCACCTTCGTCGTCGAACAGACCGGCACGGCCTCGAACAAACCGCCGCTGGCGCCCACCCAGTACACCCGTCGGTACACCTACACGGGTACGATGACTGACACGTCCGGCGTTGGCATCCTGACGTACGAGCTGATTGGAAACGGCCCTGGCATCGCGACGACGAACACCATCAGGGTCGGCATATCGCTCCATCCGATCGTTCCGCAAAAGGTCGAGCCGGCGGGCAAGGGCTGACATGAGAACAACGATGAAAGCGTTCGTCGGCGCCTTCGTCGTCGCGGCTGCGCTGGGATGCGCGCCCGACGAACCCGACTTTGGCCACCAGTTCACCTTCGCGTTCATCAGCGATTACACGCTGCAGACATCCAGGAATCTTCCGATCGTGGACTCCTGCAAGCGGGCCTTCATGCTCAGCGGCTCGCTCACCTTTCTCGTTCGCAAAGCCGCCGGGGACACGCTGGACGGCGACGGAAAGCTCGACATGTGGCAATTTCCTGACATCGCGGGAGATCTCTGCCCGAAGGTCGACATCCCGACGACGTACCGAACGGGATTACTCGCCGGCCCGGTGACCGGAACGCCATCCAACGCCAGGTTCGTCATGCAGTTTCACTACACGGGCGGCTTCCAGACGGACTACACGCGGACCTTCACCTACGCGGGAACGCTTGGAATGGACGGAGGCAGCGGCACGCTGACCTACTCGATCGTCGGCACCAGCGCTGGCGGAACGATTCCCACCACGGCGGAGATGGTCATTCCCGTGACGCTCGTCCCCGTGAGCGGCGCGGTCAAGATCGAGCCGCGGCCAAAGGGCTGACCCTCAGCGCCGGAACATGAAGTAGACTGCGCCGAGCAGGCACAGCCCGGCCCAGAGGTAGTCGAGCTTGAACGGCTGCTTCATGTAGAACACCGCGAAGGGCACGAACACCGACAGCGTGATCACTTCCTGGATGATCTTCAGCTGTGAGAGGGAAAGCGTGCCGTAGCCGATGCGATTCGCCGGCACCTGCAGCAGGTACTCGAAGAGCGCGATTCCCCAGCTCACGATGGCCGCGACGTACCACGGACGGTCATTCAGGTTCCTCAGGTGCGCGTACCAGGCGAACGTCATGAATACGTTCGACGCGATCAGCAGAACGACGGTGCGGAGGACGATCGGCATGGAGGTTCAGTCGCCTTCTTCGGTTGGACGGAAGCTGAGGTCCCACGCCAGCCAGAGCGTGCGCGAGAACGGGAAGAACACGATCGGCATGATCACCGCGAGCGTGATCGCGATCCATTCGGCCAGGGTCGAGCGCGGCCACGTTCGCCACAGGACAATCGCTCCGACGACCGCCGCGAAGCCCTCCGCGATGACCAGATTGATCGCGTAGGCACCGAGCCAGAAATCACTGTCCTCGCCGCGCTCGAGGGCGAGCCCGCACGAGGGGCAGCGGTCGTTCATCTTCAGCCAGTGCTTCAGCAGGCCGCGGGACCCGCAGCGTGGACAACGGAGCCGGATTGCCCGGCCGAATTTCGTCGATACCGATGATGGCTCGATCATGCGCGCGCGGCACTCAAGAGTCGGACCCGATCTCCTCCGACTCGATGATATTGAGGCCGGGAAGGTCTTCGCGCGCCGCGCGCACGAGCGCATGCGCCACCGCTGAAGCACGGACAGGACGATAGCGCCCCGGTATGACGGGGCCGATCAGCTTGCCGATCCCCTCGAAGACCCGGAAGTCCTTTCGCTTGCCCGTCAGCAGCGACGGCCTGACGATCGTGACGCTCCTGTACCCGAGCGATCGAAGCGCATCCTCGAGATCGCCCTTCACGCGGTTGTAGAAAATCCTCGAGGTGGGATCCGACCCAAGAGCCGTCACGACGAGGAAGTGTCGCGCGCCCTGCTTGAGTCCGAGCTTCGCGAGTGCGAGCGGATACTCGAAGTCGACGCGCCGAAAGGCTTCCCTCGATCCAGCGGACTTGAGGGTCGTGCCCAGAGTGCAGATGATCTGGTCGACGGCGAATATCCCGGGATCCGCGCCGAGGTTGTCGAAATCCACGATTCGCGACTGGACGCGCTCGGCCGTCGATGGCGTCGGGCGCCGACCGATCAGGACGATCCGACCCACGGTGTGATCGGCGAGAAGCTCCCGAACTACATCGGAGCCAACGAGACCTGAAGCGCCCGCGACGAGCACGGAACGGGGGTGGGACCCGGGGGTAGGCGCCATGGTGTGCAAGAAGATGGCGACAGGCCGCGTCTGCCAACAGATTAGATCATCCCGCCACCCGGGCGCCGCTGCGCCCCCATCATGGAGCTCCGTACTATGCGTCGCATGTCCTTCGTCTCGGCCGCCGCGGCTGTGGTGTTCGCCGCCTCGACCGCGATGGCCCAGGCCAAGCCGAACTTCGCCGGCAAATGGACCATCATTCCCGACACCGCGTCAACGTTCGGCATGTCGCCTGGTGGCGGTGAAGCGGGAGGTCTCAGCAACGAGGCCACGATCACCATGGACGACAAGACCATGACGGTCACCCGGATGACGCCGACGATGGGCGAGATGAAGTCCGTCTTCAATCTCGACGGGACGGAGACCTACTCCCAGGTCAACGTGCAGGGCCAGCAGATCCCGCTGACGATGAAGACCCGCTGGGATGGCAAGAAGCTCATCACCTCGACCTTCGCCAACGTCGGACAGCAGATCGAGATCATTCTGAACTTCTGGCTCGACGACAAGGGCAACCTCGTCACGGAGCACACGGTGCCGCCGCTCGGCAACGGCATGAACGGCGGGACGTTGATCTCGCACTACAAGAAGGCTGGCTGAGTTGGTCATCCCGAGCGTCAGCGAGGGAAGGCCGGCTGACTTCTTGTCATCCCGAGCGTCAGCGAGGGATCCCTCTCAGTGAGAGAGATCCTTCGCTCCGCTCAGGATGACAACCCTAGACTGCCTTCCTCTTCCATCCTCCTCTCCTGAACATCACCATCGCCGCGATCGCAAAGGTCGAGAAGGCGATCGGGATCGAGAGAAACACACCGTGGACGCCCAGGCCGAACCGTTGCGACAGGAGCCAGGCGAGCGGGATCTCCCACAGCCAGAAGCAGAACAGATTGAGCAGGGTCGGGGTCCAGGTGTCGCCGGCGCCGTTGAAGGCATTCGCCATCACCATCCCGTACGCGTACATGACGAACGCGGCGGCGACGACGCGTAGCCCGTCCACGGCGTACTTCGCGACCGCGGTCTCAGTCGTGAAGGCGGAGACGATCAGAGGCGCGAGCGCCACGAACACCAGGCCGACGATGCCGAGGAAGACGAGGTTGTACTTCGCGGCCATCCAGACCGCCTTTTCCGCGCGGTCCGGCTTCTTCGCTCCGAGCGACTGACCGACCATCGTCGCCGCCGCGTTGCTCAGGCCCCACGATGGGAGCAGAGCGAACATCACGATGCGCATCGAGATGGTGTAGCCGGCCAGGGCCTCGCTGCCGAAGGTGGCGAACAGCCGAACGAGACCGATCCAGCTCGCGGTGCCGATGAGCACCTGGAGCGTCCCCGTTCCGGAAAGCTTGATGAGACGGGCCATCAATCCACCGTCGATCTTCACGTGCTCGCGGTGAATCCGGACGCGACTCTTCGCCCGGAGCAGCTGTGCCGCGGCGAACAGCACGCCGATGCCGCGCCCTGTCGTCGTCGCGATCGCCGCGCCGACGACGCCGAGCTTCCGGAAGGGCCCAAGCCCGAAGATCAGGCAGGGTCCGAGCACGATGTTGATCGCGTTCGCCAGCCACAGCGTGCGCATGGCCAGGGCGGCATCGCCTGCGCCGCGGAAGATGCCGTTGATGAGGAAGAGCAGCAGCACACTCGCGTTCCCGCCCAGCATCACGCGCGTGAACGCGCTGTTCTGAGCGATGAGCGATTGGCTTCCGCCCATCAGGCGTAAGAGGTCAGGCGCGAACAGCGCTCCCGCGATGCCAAGCGTCGTCGCGACCAGCACGCCCAGCCCGATTCCCTGCACCGCCGTGCGCGCGGCTCCGTCGGCGTCCTTCTCCCCGATGCGCCGCGCGACCGTCGCGGAGACGCCGATCGAAAGGCCCATCGCCAACGTGTAGACGATGCCCATCATCGACTCGGTAAGTCCGACCGTGGCGACCGCATCGGCGCCGAGCCGGCTCACAAAGAAGACGTCGCAGATGACGAAGATGCTTTCCATCGCCATCTCGAGCACCATCGGAATCGCGAGCATCAGGATCGCTCGGCCGATGGGCCCGTCGGTGTAGCTGTGGTGTCCGCCACGGAGGGCGTCCACGATCGCGTGACGAAACGACTCGCGTGGAGGCGCGGGCGTCGACGCGAGTTCGACCTCGTGTGATCGGGTTTCTTCTATGGTGCCGAGTTCTGACATAATGGGTTCCTGTCATCCCGAGCTTGCGAGGGATCTCTCATGCTGCTCGGGATGACCACTGGTGCTCTCGCGCCGGCGACGGGAGCAAAACAAAACGGGCGGCACCGATCGCGGTGCCGCCCGTTGTGGGCTCCGGCTCAGATGCGATCAGCGCAAGGTCATGGGCAAGCGACGGCGTCGTCCATTCGGACGGCGTCGAAGTAGGCGGTGACAGGCTGGCGCATCGTCGTGAGCTATGGGGTTAGAGTCGGGCGGTCATTCTAAGTGAGAATGGTTCTATTCGCAAGAGCGAACTGAGACCCTGCGCTCTCACGGCGCAACACACTGTGGAATGCTGAAGGCGGTCACGCCACCCGTGGCGGTGTTGGTGAACACGACCGTCGTCGCGGTCGTGCTCGAGGGATTGGCGATCGTGAAGTCACCCAGGGCGGTCGAGGTGTTCCCGCTCGCGAAGAAGCGGACGCGGTTGCTTGCAGTCGGATACGCCTGGAACCCGTTGGTGCCCGTGCTCCCGCCCGAGGCCGCGCCGGCGGCAAGGCTCGCGTTCGCGGTTCCGGTAATCGCTCCGGCAGGCGTGGTTACATAGATGTCGCCAGCTTGTGTCGTCGCGTTGATGAAACGGACACCATAGTTGCCGGAGCTCTGCGTCGTGAAGTTTTCCGGGAAGACGAGCGTCGAGTTGGCGGTCGTGGTGCCGGCGAGCACCACCGTATAGCGCTGGCCCGCCTGCAGGTTCATGCTCGACATGGTGCCGATCGTCGCGCCTCCCGAGGAGAAGCCGAGCGACTGGGTCCCGGGTGATACCAGCATGCAGGTCGAGCTGGCCTGTTGCGGGCCAAGGTTCGCGCCCACGGTCGACCCCCCGCTGGTCGTGACCGATGCGATCGTCGATGCGTTGACGAACTGCACGATGGCAGCGTTCGCGCTGGTGAGATCAGTGTCGTCGTCGGAACAGGCGACGGCGAGCGCGAGCAGAGCGAGCGCACAACCGGTGCGGCGTGTAAACATGAACGGCCTCCAGGGCGGGAGGCCGTTCGTGTGCAATGCGTGAGCCAGTGCTCGACTCGGGGCTCAGTCGCCGCGAAGCGCTTCGATTGGATTGATCCGCGCCGCGCGCAACGCCGGGGCGACGCTGGCCAGGATGACGACGGCGACGAGAGCAAGTGGCACGGTGATGAGGGTCGTCGCGTCCGTCGGCTCCACGCCGAAGAGCAGTGCCCTCAGAAACCGCGTCGCCACGAAGGCGGCGGCGACACCCACGACGATGCCCGAGACGGCGAGCCGGAGGGATTGCCCGAGCACCATACCGGTGACCTTGCCCGCCTCGGCGCCAAGCGCCACCCGGATCCCGATCTCTCCACGCCGCTGCTCGACGAGATACGAGATCACTCCATAGAGACCAACGGCGGCAAGCAGCATCGCGATCCCCGCCGAGATGACCAGGAGCGCCATGGTGAAGGACTGCTTGGCGACGGAGTGGGCGACCACCGTCTCCATCGACTGCGGGTTGCTGATCATCGCTTGTGGCTCCAGCTCCGCGGCCGCCCGGGTGACCTGCCGCGCGAACTCCGCGGGCTCTGAAATCCGGCCGCGAACGACGAGGCTCGTCGCGGACGGCGGCGACCACAGCGCCGCATCGGGAATCGGGAGCATCGGGAAGTAGGCCATCTCGACGGGCGGAGCGTCCACGCCGTTGAGGCGAACGTCCTCCGCCACGCCGACCACGCGATAGAAAGGCGGCTTCGTGCCGTTGAAGCGAAGCCCCTTGCCGATCGGGTTGTCATTCGGCCAGTAGTGGTCGGCGAACGCCTTGCTGACGATGACCCCGCCATCGTGGGCGTGCATGCCGTTCCATGTGAGGGCACGTCCGGCCACCTTGATTCCCATCGCCTCGAAGTAGCCGGGCGAGACGATCGCATCCGCGGGGCATGCGCCGTGCGCCGATTCCGGCGTCGGCCCTTCGATCGTGATCCCGGTACACCAGTCGCCGCTCAACAGGGGAATGCGGTCGCCGTATCCCACGGTCTTCACGCCGGGCATCGCCGAGATCCGATTGGCGAGCTGCTCGAAGAACGAGGTTGCGGCCGCGGCGGACTCGAAGTACTTCGGCCCTCCCTGTCCGTATTTCTGATCGGGGAGCGAAATCTCCATGGTGACGACATCGGTCGCATCGAAGCCCGGCTTGACCGCGAGAAGGTTGCGGAACGTCTTCACCATGAGCATCGACGCGGCGAGCAGGACGACAGCGAAGGCCATCTGGGTCGCGACGAGCGCCCGGCGAGCGACCACCCCGCGCCGCGACGAATGGAGGCCGCGTCCCCCTTCCCGCAGGACCGAGAGCCGCAGGTTCTGCGCGAACAGAGGGGCGATCCCGAAGAAGAGGCCTGCAAGCAACGACGCAACGATGGCGAACATGACCGACATCGCGTTGAGATGGACTTCGTTGAGACGCGGCAGCTGGCTCGGCGCCAGGACGACGAGCAGCCGCAACAGCCCCCAGGCGATCGCGACCGCTCCGGTCGCCGCGAGCGCCGCGATCAGGAGGCTTTCAGACAGATAATGCAGCGCCAGATGCGAACGCTCGGCGCCGAGCGCCGATCGCACTGCGACCTCGCGCTGGCGGGCATCGAGGCGCGCCAGGAACAGGTTGGCGACGTTGCCGAGGGCGATGAGCAGCACGAGTGCGATGGCGCCGAACAGTGCCCACAGCGCGCGCGTCAGCATCTCGCCGACGACCGCGTCGCGCAGCGACACGACCTTCGTGGTGAAGCCGGTCGCCTCGATCCAGTTGCCCCGGTAGACGTTCGGCAGGTCGGCAACCATGCGAACGGTCAGGGGCGCGAGCTCGTGCTGCGCGTCCTCGACGGAAACCCCTTTACGCAGCCGCCCAATGGCGGTCCACGTGTGGTTGTTGAAGACGGTGGTCGAATCGACGTACGCCGGCGCCCACACGTCCGTCGTCACGCTTGGCAGCTCCTGTCCCTGACCAAGGACGCCGACGATCCGCATGGGCCTGTCCTCGATGAGAATCGTCCGGCCCACGACGCCGGTATCTCCCCCGAACCGGCGCATCCAGTAGCCGTAGCCCAGGACCACGACCGAGGGCACCTGAGCGTGATTGTCGTCGGTGATGATCAGCCGGCCGAGTCGCGGCGTGAAGCCCAGGACGTTGAACAGACTCGCGCTGCTCCGCACCCACTGCGCTCGCTCAGCCTGGGACGACGGGGTTCCCTGCACCTTCACCGTCGAGGACGAGTAGACGCCCATCGCATCCAGTGTGCGGCCATGATCGAGGAAGTAGAACATCTCGTGCCGCGCCAGTCCCCATTCCGTCTGCCCCTTCATCTTCGGCACGGGCGACGTCAGCCAGACGAGCCGTTCGGCGTTCGGATAGGGCAACGGCCGCAGGACCACGGCGTCCAGGAGCGTGAAGATCGCCGTCGTCGCGCCAACGCCAAGCGCCAGCGTGAGGACGGTGATGAAGAAGAACACCGGGGTGCGCATGAGCGCGCGGGCAGCCAATCGGACCTCGCGGCCAATGGCATGGACGGTGTCGGAGGCGGTCTGCTTTCGCATGGTTTCCTCGTCGATGCGTTGAACGACCTGGCGATAGGATTCGAGATTGCCGAAGCGGCGCGTCGCCTCGGATTCGGCGTCGGCGCGTGACATTCCCGCCGCGACGAATTGCTCGATGCGCTCCTGGAGATGGAACTGGAATTCAACGGCGACCTCGACGTCGATGCGGCGCCGGTTCCAGGGGAGCATGAAGACGCGCTTTCGCTTCATCGCGCGTGTGCTGGTTTCACCGCGCTCACGATCATTCCGACGGCCTCCGTGTAGCGCGCCCATTTCGAGAGCTCGGCCGTCAGCTGCCGGCGCCCCATCGGCGTGAGCCGGTAGTACTTGGCTTTGCGGTTGTTTTCGGTGTAGCCCCACTCCGCCTCGAGCCATCCCCGCTGCTCGAGACGATGCAGGGCGGGATAGAGTGCGCCCTCCTCTATCTGAAGACGCTGCTCGGTGACTTCCTCGATCCAGCGCAGGACCCCAAGTCCGTGCATCTGACCCCAGCTGAGGGTCTTGAGGATGATGAGGTCGAACGTGCCGCGCACGAGGTCCAGCTCAGGGGGATTCGCCATGGGACCACCATACCTAAGGTTCATAGGCTTAGACACAGGGTATAAGCATAACGTTCTTAGGTGACGGCGGTACAGTGGCGGGGAGTTAACGGCGCATCCAGACGGTCCAGCGGAAGCGCCGAGGGAACGCGTATACAGCGCATTGCGTCCAATGCCCATGCGAAGCCGTATCATTTCAGCTCTGTTCGTCCCTGCCGCGCTGTTGAGCGCCTGCAGTTCACAATCGAAGACGTCGGCGAACTCTACGTCCGCGTCGACAGGCGAAGTCACTCGAGGCAGCCCGCCCGCCTGGCTGACTGCGCGGATCGCGCAGGAGGCAAGTCTCGCCAGGACTTCGCCGGCCTTCCACGACTTCAGCCTCGCGAATCGGACGGCGGCGAGCGGAATCACCTTCGTCCATCGGATCGTCGACGACGCGGGAAAGAACTACAAGGCGGTCCACTACGATCACGGCACCGGCCTCGCCGCCGCGGACGTCGACGGCGACGGGCTGATCGACCTCTACTTCGTCACGCAGCTCGGCACGAATGAGCTCTGGAAGAACGTGGGCGGCGGGAAGTTCACGAACATCACGGCGTCGTCCGGCCTGTCGATGCCCGACGCGATCGCCGTTGGCGCTTCGTTCGCCGACATCGACAACGATGGAGATCCGGATCTCTTCGTCACGACGGTTCGTCATGGAAACCGGTTGTTCGAGAACCTCGGCAACGGGAAATTCCGCGACATCACCGCGCAGGCCGGCGTCGGCTTTTCGGGTCACTCGTCCGGCGCGGTGTTCTTCGACTACGACGGAGATGGCCTGCTCGACCTGTTCGTGACGAACGTCGGCGTGTACACGAGCGATGTGAAGGCGCCGGATGGGCACTATGTCGGTCTCGCCGATGCCTTCCACGGGCACATGCATCCGGAGCGAGCCGACACGAGCATCCTCTACCACAACCTGGGCGGCAACAAGTTCGAGGATGTCACGAAGAAGACCGGCCTGATCGACCCGAGCTGGAGCGGCGACGCCGTGGTGATGGACGTCAACGGCGACGGATTTCCCGACGTCTACGCGCTGTCGATGCAGGGCGCGAATCACCTCTGGCTCAACCAGGGCGGGAAAACTTTCCGGGACGCGACGTCGACGTATTTCCCGAAGACGCCGTGGGGCGCTATGGGCGCGAAGGTCTTCGACTTCAATGGGGACGGTTCGCTCGATCTGTATGTCACCGACATGCACTCGGACATGTTCGACAACATCGCCCCGGGTGACTGGGCCGCTGAGGCACGCAAGGCCGACACGTCAAAGATGCCTGGCGAGGTCGTTCCAAAGACGGCGAAGAACCTGATCTTCGGAAACGCCTTGTTCATTCGTGCGGAGAAGTCCGCCGCCTTCAGCGATGTATCGGACAAGGCGGGTGTCGAGACCTACTGGCCATGGGGACCGAGCGTGGACGACATCAATGCGGATGGCTGGGACGACATCTTCGTTGCGAACAGCATGAACTTCCCATTCCGCTACGAGCCGAACTCACTGCTTCTGAATGAAGGTGGAAAGCACTTCCTGCCGGCGGCGTTCACGCTGGGCATCGAGCCGCGCGCGGAAGGATGGACGAAGTGGTTCACCGTCGACTGCAACGGCGCCGACGCCGACAACCCGGCGTGCGGGATGTGCAACGGTCCGACGGGCGCCAACATGGGCTGTCAGGCGACCGCGCCGGGCAAGTTCACGGTCATGGGCGCAAACGGAACCCGGTCGGCCGTGTTCGTCGACATCGACAATGATGGTGATCTGGATCTCGTGACGAACGAATTCAATGCACCGCCGATGATCCTCATGAGCAACCTGAGCACGAAACGCCCGACCCACTTTCTGAAAATCAGGCTTCACGGTACGGCGTCGAATCGCGAAGGGCTCGGCGCGCGGGTGACCGTCACGCTGCCCGGCGGCCGAAAGATTCTCAAGGTGATGGATGGGAAGTCAGGCTATCTCTCGCAAAGCGATCTGCCGCTCTATTTCGGGCTTGGCGATGCGCCGGCGGCGACTTCAATAGAGGTGGTCTGGCCGAGCGGGAAGAGGCAGGTGGTCGGTCCGATTGAGAGCGGGACGACGCAGGAGATCATCGAGAAGTAGTGTCCCGCCGGGTGTTTCCGGCTCGGAAGCAAAGGTTTTGTGAGGGGACCGGATTCGGGATGGCCCTTGCTCTTTGGGGTCCAATGCATGAGAGTGTCATGTCTACACTCATAGTCTCCCATGTATCGGATCCTCCAAGCGACGAAGCTTGTTGCGAGGCCTGGCTTTGGCCCACTCGAGATTCTCGTGCTCCTGGCCGTGACGGCCACGGTCGCCGTGGTGGCGCTGCCGGTAATCGCCCAGGCCAACCGCGTCGAGCGGATGCAGGAAACCGCGGAAATCCTGGCGGACGTGCAGGTCTCGCTGTTCAACGCGAGCAACACTCCGGTGGGGTTCCGGCAGGACATCCAGCAGAACGCCGGCCAGCTGACGGAGTTGAACACACCGATCACCAGCGCCGATCCGAACAGCTGCCCCGGCCACACGTTCGGCACTCCGCAGGTCAAGAACTGGGCTGGCCCGTACGGCCGACACGTGATCGACGGAACGGTCGGGCTCGTGACTCCGATCGGCTTCGGGGACAACAATCTGGTTCGCGTCGACTCGGCGACCACGCATCGCCTGGCGATCAGTTTCCCCGACGTGGACCCGCTCGATGTCGGGGTGCTCGACGGGCTGGTGGACACGGGTGATGGAAGCCAGTCAGGTCTCATCCGGTGGTCCACGAGCGGAGGCGTGACATCGTTTCTGTATTCGTTTCTGATCGATGCCACCTGCTAGGACTGTCCGGCAGGGCTTCACGCTGATGGAAGTGGTGGTGGCGTCGGCGATCCTGGTCGTTCTCGCCGCGATCACGATCCCGCAGGTGCTCGACGCGCTCGACAAGAAACGGATCGAGGACACGTACGACATTCTCCAGGAAGTGCATTTCTCGCTGGTCAACACGAAGAACACGGGCTTCATGAACGTCGTGCGGACCGGGGCCAATACGCTCACCACCACGACGACGCCCGGCGCACTCACCCAGCTCACTGAGCCGATCTCGCAGAACAACGTCAACTACATCAACAGCTGTGGTGGCAACGGAACGTTCAACACCACCGCGGCGACGACGTGGGCGACGGGCGGGCCGTTTCTCGACCGCGTCGTGTCAGCCACGGATGGACTTCGACTTCCGATCGGGCAGATGCAGAACGCCATCACGCGTTCCGCCAACCCGCCGACGAGTCCGGCCTTTCTCAAGCTGGCGATCACGAACGTCGATCCCGACGACGCGGCTGCGCTCGACGTGCGAATCGACGGAGCGGCGGGGTCGAGCTCGGGCGCGGTACAGTATACGCCGGCCGCCGCGCCGGTGACCGTGTTCTACCTCATTCCGGTTCCGAACCGTTGCTAGCTGTCATACTGACCACGCCGGCTGCTACTTCGAGCCGAGGACGAAACGATTTCCTTCGGAGTCGCGGAAGATCGCGCTGCTTCCCCAGTCGGCGATCTGCGGCGGACCGTCGAACTCGACGCCTTTCGCCTTGAGCTCCTCGTAGGTCTTCGCGACGTCCTTCGTCCAGAAGCTGATGCTCTGGAAATCGCCGATCCGACTCTCGTGACCGTCGGGAGTGAAGAGAACGATCCCGGTATCGGCCCCCGGTATTCTCAGCTCGATCCAGCGCTGTTTCTCGTTGAACGGCTGATCGGTCCCGATGGTGAGGCCGAGCTTCTTCGTGTAGAACTCGAGCGCGCGATCCTGGTCGCGGACCGGAACGCCGACGAATTTGATGCCCTTGATCATCATGCTGCCCTGTGTGAGATGTCGGACTATCTCCGCGCCGCCACCGTGTGACAAGGCGCGTAGCTGCCGCTATGGCATTCGCTGCCATAGGTCGATATCGTCCCGGCGTGACGAGACCCCACCCGCAGCTCGCAATCGACTCATATGTGCTCGACACTCTCATGCCCGACCTCATCGGCCATGACCGAGCACCTTCGGCCTTCATCGTCTATCTGCATCTGTGGCGATGCAGTCGCGGACGTGGCGAAGACTCGACGCGACGCAGCCTGCGCGATATCGCCGAGTCGACCGGATTGTCGAAGCGAGGGATACAGGAGGCACTCACGGTGCTCAGCCGACGGAAGCTGATCCGCATCGATCGTGAGGGGATCACCGAGATTCCGCTTTACACCGTGTCACAACCGTGGCGTCGTTGAGGAGCAAACGCGAACGCCGGCGACCGTACCTTCAACGAACGAATGGGCCCCCTGCGTATTGGGTGTGTTGCCTCTTCGATTCCGATGCGCCGTCCGCGACTGATCTTTTCTGCGTCATTTCTCATATTCGGCTTCACGACCTGTAGTCGCACCGCCCCGCCCTCGAGCACGGTTGCGCATGAGCCCCCGAAGGTCGCGCCCGGGCAGCCGTTTTTGACCGTTGGCGTATATACCGTCGACCTGAAGCACGACGAGAGGCAGCACGTCGTGCCCTCAGACTCCACGCAGAGGTCCGCCGGACCTTGAGGCCTCGGCGCTCATGCCAGGCGGGCGCGAAGCGCGGACGTATCCCGAACGTGAAGCTCTGCCTCCGCCTGAGTAATCGCGCCCCGACGGACCAGGTCAGCGAGCGAGACGGCGAAAGGAGTCATCCCGGCGCCACGGCCCACCTGCATGAGGGAGAGCACCTGAAAGGTTCGGCCCGCGCGAATGAGGTTCGCCACGGCGGGAGTAATCCGGAGGATCTCGCGGGCCACGATTCGCCCGCCGCCGGCCCGCTGGCACATCGCGTGGGCCACGACCCCCTTGAGGCTGTGCGCCAGACTCACGCGCACTTGTTGCTGCTGCTCAGCTGGAAACTGGTCGATCACGCGATCGATGGCGGCCGCGGCGGTGGCGGCATGCAGCGTCGCGAACACGAGGTGTCCCGTCTCCGCCGCGTGGAGGGTGATGGCCATGGTTTCGGCGTCGCGTATCTCTCCGATGAAGAGCACGTCCGGATCCTCGCGAAGGGCCGACCGAAGCGCGGCAGGAAATGAGGGAGCGTGGGTGCCGATTTCTCGCTGGTGCACCAGGCCCGGCGAGGCGGAGTACACGTACTCGATCGGATCCTCGACGGTGATGATATGGCCCGCATGGCGGGCGGCGATGTGGTCGATCAGGGACGCGATCGTCGTGGTCTTTCCAGAGCCGGTGGGTCCGGTGAACAGGACGAGTCCCTCGGAGATGTCACACATGCCGGTGACCGAGACGGGCAGGTCGAGCGCAGCGACAGAAGGCACCACGGCGGGGATGACACGGAAGGCCGCGGCCGGTCCGGCGCGTTGGGTGAATACGTTGCACCGGAAGCGACCAAGTCCGTCGATTTCGAAGGCGAAATCCGCATCTCGGCGCGCGCCAAACTCACCGTGGTCCAATGGCAGGACCGGCTGGATCATGTCCATGATTTCGCGGCCGGAAAGCGCACCACCTCCCCGGTCCAGGATCGCCAGAGTTCCGTCGACCCGTATCATCGCCGCTGACCCGGAGGACAGGTGAAGGTCGGAGGCGCGCGCGTACACGGCCCGGCGCAGGAGCTGGTCGAGGCGGGTCCCTGCCACGGACTGCGGCGAAGGAGTGGTCGAAGCAGCACCCGCGAGTGTGTTGACGGCCGACGCGCGCTTCCGTCGCGCGCGCAGATTCAGTCCCCGGGTAGCCGCGGCGAGCAACTCGTCGCTTCTGAACGGCTTGACGATGTAGTCAGACGCTCCCGCAAGCCGCGCGTCGGTGACCGTGTTCCGGTCCGACGAAGCAGTCACCATGATGACCACGATGTCAGGATGCCTCTCGTGAACCACCCGGGCGAGGCCGATTCCGTTCTCCCCCGGCATGGTGATATCCGTCAGGACGATGTCGACATCCGCGGTCTCGAGAACATTGAGCGCTTCGGCCGCGGACCCGGCTGCGAGGCACTCGAATCCTTGGGCCGCGAGCGAACGGATCTCGATCTCGCGAATCGCGGCCTCATCGTCGACGATCAGTATGCGTCGTTGCGCTTGCTGAGGCTGGGGCATGGGTCAATGCTCAGTGTGGACGCGGAGAGGGGACATAGGAGAGACGCCTGTCGGACGTCCGATATTGCCGGACAGCGGAATTCCCGGCCGAACGGGGTGATGCCTCATACGGCGCGGCGGCACGCGACGGCGTGTTCTTCAATTGCCGTGGAAACCCGCCCAAGCAGATCCCGCATCGAGAACGGTTTCGGGAAGATTTCCACGTCGAGAGCGCCCAGGCGTCGGCGCACTTGGGCCGCCGGATAGCCAGACGTCATGACGATCGCGATCGAGGGACGTCGCTTGCGGATATTGATGATTGCGTCGGCAATGGACGGCCCGGGCATGACGACGTCGCTCACGACCGCAGCGATCGACCCGGGGAAATCTGTTGCGATCTTTTCGGCTTCTTCCGCGTTCACAGCCTCGAGCACCTTGTATCCCGATCCTCGAAGCACCCGCGCCGCGAACTCCCTGACTCCATCCTGATCTTCGACCAGCAGAACGGTGCCGCGCCGGGGCCCCGCCGCCGGAGCTGGAGCATCCTCCCGCGGCGCCAGGGCACACGTTGCGAGCGGTAACGCGAGGGTGACTCGCGTGCCCTTTCCGACAGCGCTCTCGATCTGCACCTCCCCCCCGACCTGCCTGACCGTGCCGTAAACCGACGCGAGCCCGAGGCCGGTTCCTTTTCCGGGCTCCTTCGTCGTAAAAAACGGCTCGCACGCACGCGAAAGCACATCGGGTGACATTCCGGTGCCCCGATCGACGACGGTGATGCGGACGGTTCCGAGCGGCGTGTCGTCGACCTGAGCGACTTCCAGGCGTATCAGGCCTCCGTGGGGCTGCGCGTCCCGGGCGTTAACCACGAGATTGATGATGGCGTTCTCGATCTCGGTGCGGTCCGCCAGAATGGTCGGCGACGTCATGCAGACGCCGTATTCGAGCGTGATGTCTTCCTCGATGAGACGCTTGAGCATCGGCATCAGCTTCCGCACCATGTCGGCAACGTCAATTCGCTCGGGGTGCAGAACCTGCTTCCTGCTGAAGGAGAGCAGCTGACGGGTGAGCTGGGCGGCGCGCGCCGTGGCCTTCAGGATCTCATTCATCTCCGGGGATCCTGAGGGCGGCTGTTGAGCGGCCATCGCCAGCTCGGCATTCCCGGCGATGATCGTCAGGAGGTTGTTGAAATCATGGGCGACGCCCCCGGCGAGCTGACCAACGGCTTCGAGCTTCTGGGAGTGCCGAAGCTGATCCTCCATTCGACGGCGATCAGTTATGTCGAGGATCACGCCCACACCCCGGACCGCGCGCCCCGACTTGTCATAGACATAGTGCCCAATGGACCGCAACAGCCGATCGGGGATGGCCGCAGGCCGATACTCGATGTTGGCGTTTCTGGCTTCAAGAATCGCCAGCATCACTTCACTGCGCGCCGCGCTTCGATCATCGGGATGGATCGCCAGAAGGAAATCGTCGAATGTCTTGCCGAAGCCTCCGGGCTGCAATCCGTGCATCGACTCCGCTGTCGTCGACCAGTGACAATCTCCGGTCTGCAGGTTCGCGTCCCATACGCCGACCTGTACTGCTTCGAGGGCGTAACGGAATCGTTCTTCCGCGTCGACGAGCGCCGCTTCCGCGCGCACCGCGGCGGTCATGTCCCGGACGCAGACGAGTACCGCCAAGCGACCCTCGAAGACTATCGGCGCCCAGTTGATCTCGACGTGGATCAGCTCGCCCGACTTGAGCTGGTGACGCCAGCGTCGATGAACGTTACCATCCGCGTCTTCGATCGCCGCGAGGCAATCGTTGACCTCCTCGGCCGGCCGGATTTCGGTGAGCCGCATGCGGAGGAATTCGTCGCGAGTGTAGCCGTATCTCGCGATGGCCGTGTCATTGACCGCGAGAAACCGGAGGGTCTGGCGATCGAAGACCCACATTGGACTGGGGTTCTGATCGAAGAGCAGCTCGTACGTTTCCTTCGAGCGCACCAGGTCTGCCGTCGCGCGATCGCGCTCGTCGCGTTGCGTCTCGATGGCGTCGGCCATGTCGTTCACGGCATCGCCGAGGTCGGCGATGCCCTTGAAGCCGGCTCGCAACTCTGCCCTCGCGCTGAAGTCGCCGCCGGCGAGGCGACGCGCGACCGCGGCCAGCGCCCGCGTCGGCGAGACGACCCAGCGGCGGGCGGCAAAGGTGGTGAGCGCCGCGGCTCCGAGAACACCAAGGGCGATCAGCAACATGTAGGTTCGCCAGCGCGCTTCGGCGGCGGCGGTTGCCGCGTGGCCATCCACGCTCAGGATGACATGGTATCCGGTGCGCAGGCCGCCGGCATCTCGCACCTGTGCCACGAGAATCGGGCCGCCGACATGCTGGGCCGCATAGACGTCGGTGGGATCGGTGACCCCGTCGGCCGCGGCGGGCAATGGCAGAACGATGCCTGGTCGAACCGAGTCGCTCGGGAGGCTTGCGATTACGCGGTTCGTGCGGTCGAGCAGGGCTACCACGGCGCCGTCCGGCAACTCGCCACGACCGAACGAACGGCTGAAGGAGCTGATGTCGATCGAGGCTGCAACCGTCCGCGCACCTGCAAGTCTCCCGGCACCCACGATGCGGCTGGCGACGACCAGCGCCGGCTGCCCTGTAGTGGCAGTCTCGAACGGATCACCGAGAACGGGGCCTTCGGCTCGCAGGGCTGTCGCGAGCCATGGCCGGGTCGTCATGAGAAATGAAACCGCGTCGACGGGTCGGCCTGAGCAGACGAGCTCTCCCCGTTCGTTCGTGACAACGACGTTGATCAGCGTCGGCCGGTCCGTGAGGACGCCCGCGAGCACAGCGGAACATGACTGTCGCGTGACGCCTGCCGCTCCCTGAAATTGCGCCAGGCTGGCAACGAGTCGCTCCGCGTCTATCACCACCTCCGAGGCCCGGTCGGCGGCGAGGTGGGCGATACGCCGGTGCTCCGCCACCGCGCGCTGCAGCTCCTCGCCGCGTTCATCCGCCTGCAAATAGAGGAGGACGGCAACGAGCGGGAGTGCCGCAATCGCTGCGAGCGCCCCGAGACGCGTCGTCATGTAACTCCACAGCCGTTGCACGATCCCCTCGTGGAAGAAGTTCCAGGCAAGGGTGCATCAGGGGCCGCCTTACGGCTGTAAGGGAAGGCTGCAGTCGTGTCGGTGAAAGCCTGATCCTGGCGGCTCGATCCCGGCGGCGGGTCCGGCCGCCTATTTCTCCACCTCGAGATGCCGCCGGCTTTCGCCCGCTGGCCGCGCCGGGTGTCACGGGTGTGGCAGCGGGCGGTACTGAGCGTCGCGCTCGTGCTGCTGACGGTGCTCTTCGAAACGGTGTTTGGGCGGGCCGTGGACCAGAAATCGTGGGTCGAGACCGGCGAGCACCATTTGTGGCGGGGCCGCCTGTGGTCGCTGGTCCTCGGCTGTCTTGCCTACATGCCGTTCGCGAACGACTACGGGAAGCCGAAGCCGGTTAAGATGCACCGATGGAGATCGAGTTCATCGGAGCAGCCCGTGAGGTTACCGGGTCGTGTCATCTCGTTCGGGCGAACGGGAAGACCATCATGCTCGATTGCGGCATGTACCAGGGCAAACGAGCCGAGGCCGACGCGAAGAACCGTCGCCTTCCGGTGCCGGTCGATTCAATCGACGCGGTCATCCTGTCGCACGCCCATCTCGACCACTGCGGCCGCCTGCCCTTGCTGGCGCGCGCCGGCTATCGCGGGCCGGTTCACACGACCAAGGCGACGGCGGATCTGGCGACCGTCATGCTCGCCGACAGTGCACGGATCCAGGAGAACGATTACGCCTTCCTGATCCGGCACCGACGCGAAGCCCCTCCACCGCTCTACGAGGTGAAGGACGCCGCGACCGTGGAAGAGCTCTACGCCCGTGTTTCGTACGGGGAATGGTTCGAGGTCGCGACGGGAATCCGCGCGCGTTTCACCGACGCGGGGCACATCCTCGGCTCGGGATCGGTCGTCGTCGAAACCACCGAAGGATCGCGAAAGCAGACGCTCGTGTTCTCGGGCGACATCGGTCGCAACGGTCTTCCGATCATCAGGGACCCCGCGCCGCCGTCCGACGCGGCCGACGTCGTCATCATGGAATCCACCTATGGCGATCGCGACCACGAATCAGTCGACGGCGCTCGTGAAAAACTCGCGCGCGTCGTGAAGGAAACCGCTGCGCGCGGCGGCCGGGTGCTGATTCCGGCCTTTGCGGTCGGGCGCGCGCAGGAGCTGATCTACGATCTGCACACGATGGTACTGGGGAAGCAGATCCCGCGAATCCCAATCGTCATCGACAGTCCGCTCGCGACCGCGGCGACCGCCGTCTTCGAGCACAATGCCGATCTCTTCGATCAGAGCGAAGAGGCGGTGCGCGCCATTCGCGATCTGTTTCGCTTCGACATGCTGTCCTTCACGAATTCCACCGAGGAGTCGAAAGCGCTCAATCGTCGCGTGGGCCCGATGATCATCATCGCCGGATCCGGCATGTGCGAAGGCGGACGGATTCTTCATCATCTCGCGCAGGGCGCGTCGAATCCGAGGAATACGGTCCTCATCGTGGGCTTTCAGGCGGAGCACACGCTCGGACGACGGATCGTGGAGAAGCAGCCGGTGATCAAGGTCCTGGGTGACGAGGTCGAGCTCCGCGCGAACGTCGAAGTGCTGAACGGCTACAGCGCGCATGGCGACCGGACGGAGCTCACGAGCTGGCTCGATGCGATTCGGTCGACTTCACCGAAACTCGGGATGGTGAACCTCGTGCATGGTGAGCCAAAAGCTCAGGAAGCCCTGGCCGAGCGACTCAAGGGAAAGGGCTACTCGGTGCGATGCCCCGAGCCTTTCACGAAATTCTCACCGTGAATCAGAAGCTCGCGCCCATCCCCAGTTCGACGATCGGGCGTTGCGCCAGCGCTCGCGTGCTGACCGACAGGATGACCGCGCCGGGCGCGAAGACGCGGCTGAGACTCAGCCCGGAGCTCCGCAGGTAGCTCGTAGCCGCCGCGTCCGCGGTGTCGAACACGTTGCCGATGGCGCCCCGAAAAGAGACCACCGTGCTCCAGGGCGCCGGTACCTGTACGCCGCCCTGCACCTCACGGACCGAGCGCCCGGCGAGTGACTGCGCACCAAGGCCTGGAAACGACACCAGCTGCGAACGCCACACGCTGGACTGAATCCCACCGCCAAGAAAGAACCAGTCGTGCAGCGGGATCTCGCTGCCAGTCACCTTGCCCCACCGTCCGGTCCCGACGAGCGAGACATCCCGCCAGACCGGCAAGGCGCCTTCGATGTCAGCCGTGTGACGGGCAAATCGCCCGGTTCCATGCAGGGACGACGAGGAAACCTCCGAACGGAGCGACGCGGCGATACCCTGCCGCGGCGCGATGATCCCCGGGCGATCGTCGAAGCTCAGCGACGCGGCGGCCAGCCCGAGCGAATGCGTTGCGGTCGCAAACGGACCGACTCCATCGGCTTGTCCGTCGTGACTCCATTCGTGCGAGAGCTCGAGCCCGGCCACGAGGCCGCCCGGCAGGTTCTTCGCGATCTCGGTCGCGATCTGGCGTGAATCGAGAACCATGGGCTTCGCGGATGGGCTCGAACCCACGGTCAGCAGCTTCGTGCTGGTCGACGTGAGCCGGTAGGTCTGAAGAAATGGCGCGTTGTGCCCTTCGCCGAAAACGTTCCGCGCATCGAGCTGCTGGATCGATCCCAGACGCGCGCTGAGGCTTGCGGTCGACCCCGGCGCGATGAGATCGGAGACGCGACTGGTCAGCAGGAGCGCCACGCCGCGCGGCGTGTCATAACGAACGCCGACCCCGAGCTGGTCAGGGTCGCCTTCGGTGAGATCGAACATCAGATCGCGAACGCCGTCGTGCGGCACGACGTGATAGCCGACCTGGTCGAATCTGCCCGTGCCGAACAGGCGCGACGCGGCGCGCTCGATCTGCGCCTGGGTCAGCCAGCTGCTGTCCCGGAGCGCGATCGCTCCCAGCGCGATGGTCTGCGCGCCCTCGCTGACCTTCGTCCATTCGATCCGTCGAACGAATACCGAGTCCGAACGCGGCATCGCTGCACGCGGCCTGGGCGCGCCGCGCAGGCTGCGCGTCGAATCCGCAATCGCCTCGAGCGCCTTTCGCCGTGCAAGCGCGGCGACCCGGCCACGCTGCACCCACGCGGGCACCTGACTGAAATCCATGGAGCTGAGGCCATCGACATCGGGCTCGATGACAACGGAGCACAGGGGCCGTTGCACTGCATTCGACCCCTGCACGCGAAACGAGACCGTCTGGTCAACGACGTCGACCAGCGAGTGAAGATCCTTCACCGGGGCCACCCGCTCGGAAACGTCGACGCAGATAACGATATCGGCTCCGAGTTTCCGCGCATCCTCAGCGGCAAGATTCCGGTTCACCGCGCCATCGACGACGATCCTGCCATCGGCAAGTTGCACCGGCGCGAAAATTCCCGGCACCGCGGCACTCCCCTCGATGGCCTGGGCAAGCGCTCCACCGTGGAGCAACACCGGATCGCCCGTGGCGAGATCGGTCACGAGCGCGCCGAACGGCGTGGGAAGCTGGAGGAAGTCGGTCACGTCGTGCGCGGGCCACAGCAGCCGATCGAGATGCATGGCGATCGATTGTCGGGACACGGCGCCAGCGGGCAACGTGGGACGTCCTCGATCGAGTGGAAACGTGATGGTGAACTTCTCGTCCTGCTGTTTTTCGTAGAGCCGCTGCAGGCGACGATCCGTCGGATTGCGAAAGAGACCGCTCCAGTCCTCCCGGGTGACGATCGACTCGAGCTCGGACGGCGAATAGCCGGACGCGTACAGACCGCCGATGATCGCGCCCATGCTCGTGCCGGTCACCAGATCTATGGGCACTCCCATCCGTTCCAGCTCGTCGAGGACGCCGATGTGAGCGAACCCCTTCGCCGTGCCGCCGCCGAGCACGACGGCGACCCGAGGCGCAGGCGCGGGAAGTGCGCTTGTGCCCTGGGGAGAGGCACTATGAGACGCGACCGCAAGGATGACTGCGCTGGAGACGACGGCGATTCGCCGGTGCATGATTCATTATTGATGCGGCGCGGCCGATTGGCCACGGTGATTGTCACTCTGCTTGTACTCGGAGGCTGTGTGTTTGTCGCCAACCCCTCGCGCGAGCGGGTTCCTCCGGCGCCTCCCGCCCTCGCGGCCGAAGACGTCTCGTTCCCGAGCGGTTCGGGCAGCTATATCCACGCCTGGTTCGCACGCGGACGGGCCGGTGGGGGCGCAGTCCTCCTCCTCCACGGGGTTGGATCGAACCGAACGAGCATGGAAGCCCGCGCCGAGTTCCTTCATCGGCAGGGATTCACGGTGCTTGCCCCCGATTTCGAGGCGCACGGTGAGTCGACGGGGGAGACGGTTTCATACGGAGCGCACGAAAGCCTGGACGCGCAGGCAGCCCTTCAATACCTGAAAGGACGGGTGCCCGCCGAGCGCGTCGGCGTGATTGGGGTCTCGATGGGCGGCGCCGCGACAGTTCTTGGCAACTCGCCGTTGCGTGCGGACGCATACGTGCTGGAATCCGTGTATCCGACGATCCGCCAGGCGGTGTCGAACCGCCTCGGGACCTGGCTCGGGCCGATCGGCGGGCTGGGCCGTCTGTTCACCTCACCGGTGCTGGCGATGATCCACGCAAAGACCGGTGTGAGCGAACGCGAGCTCGAGCCCATCGCGCGGATCGGCAGCCTGCGAGCGCCGCTGCTCTTGCTCGCGGGAACGGCCGATCGATATACGCCGCTGGCCGAAGCCGAGTCGCTGTTCGCGCACGCCCCCGCGCCGAAGACGTTCTGGGCGGTGGAAGGAGCGGAGCATGAAGATCTGTACGCGTATACACCCGCCACGTACGAGAAGAAAGTTGGCGGGTTTCTCGGTGAGATCCTCAGGCGATAGGGTTACGGGTTCACCACCAGCACGCTGCAGGGTGACCGGCGCGCGAGGCGTGCAGCGACGCTCCGAAACATGAAGCGCCGCGCGGATTTCCCGGTCACCACGAGGTCCGCGCCCACGCTCGCGGCAAACTGCCGCAGCTCGGCGACCGGATCACCGTGAAGCACGAGCCCCGTGACGGTGACGGCCGCGGGAATCTCGAGGCGCCCGTGAAGACTGACCAGCGCGTTGTTGGCGTCGGAGGTATAGGTTCGATACCAGGCGTCAGGCGCGGATGGATCGGAGGCGCGCCGTGCAACGTGAACCAGGTAGACCGTCGCTCCGGGGGCGGCGAGGTCCACCGCGGCCTGGGCTGCCCGATTGCTCGTGTCGGTGAAGTCGCAGGCAACGACGATCCTGGCGGGCGCAACGGAGCCGCACGGGTGCTGAAGCGCGACTGGGAGCGTGAGGGTGTGCATACGTCCGGTCCGACGGAGTTGAATAGACTGCAACACCCTCAAGGTGTGGGCGTCGCAGGCGAAGAGCCGTCAGCGAAGTGCAGCTAGCGTGTAGGGAAAACCGCTATATCCTGCTCCGGGTTGCGGCATTCAACCCTCTGGCGTGTATTCCCGCTCGAACGCCTGCACGAGCTCCGTGAAGTAGACGAGCGCCAGGGGTCCGAGCAGCACGCCCAAAAGGCCGAAGTAGCGCATTCCCGCGAATGCGCCGATGACCGTGATCAGCGGATGGATGTTCGAGACTCGCCGGAAGATGATCGGCCGGACGATGTTGTCGACGTTCGACGCAACGACGAAGCCGATGAGTCCGAGCGTGACCGCCGCGCTGTACTCGCCGTCGACGAGCAGCACGATCACCCCGGGCATCCAGACCAACGAGCTGCCGAGAATGGGCAGCACCGAAGCGACGCCGCACACGACGCCCCAGAGGACAGGGTGACCGAGGCCGACGAGCGCAAACCCCGCGCCGACGATCAACGCCTGCAACAGCGCGGTCGCACCGATGCCAAGCACCGTGGCCCTCGTGACGTCGCTGAACCGCACGCGAAGACGATCGATCGCGGCGGCGCTGAACGGCAGATGCCGGATCAGCACCTCCCACGGTTCGTCGCGCATCACGAGCAGGAAGTACAATCCGAGAAATGCGATCAACAGGTTGACGACCACGAACGTCAGGTCGCCGATGAGATTGAACGTCTGGCGGGACAGCCACGACGCGAGCTCACTGCCGATGCGCGCCGCCTGTTCACCGACAGCGAATGGGCCTACCCGGAGATGGCCGATCGCGTCGACGAGTTTCCATGTGCCGGGTCCCTCCAGCACGGCCGGCATCTCGCTGACGAGAAGGGCCGTAATCGCGACCGCGGGGATGAAGATGGCGAGGATCCCCGCGATCACGACGATCCACGCGGACGTGCGCAGGCCGAAGCGGCAACGCAGCCATTGATGTAGCGGCGCGAACGTCACGGCGAGAATCGGCGCGCCAAGAAGCCCCAGCAGGAACGGCATGACCGCGATGACGATGCCGAGTCCGAGGATCCCGACGGTCGCGGCCGCCGCGGCGCGGCGCGTCATCCACCACTTACCGCGCGCGCGTGCTCGGCACGGTCGCGGATGCCTCGTAGCATGCCGCGCTGCATGATCAGGTGCGCGGGCTCGAACAGGAAGACGTCGATCGGCGCCAGGAGGAACGTCGCCACGTTCGGCGTGCCGCTTCCCTGCGTGCGAACGAACAGCCGCGTCGTCGTGGAGTCCACGGGCTGGAGCACAAAGGCGCCCCAGTTCTCGAGGATGAGCGCGCGGCCGGGAACGATGCCGGTCACCTTCCATCCGAGTGTTCCGAAGCGGCCGCCGAAGTAACCGGACTGAGTCGCGCGGATCGTGTCGCCGACGGCGAGCGTTTGCCACTCCGGGTGGATGCGATCGGCGTTGACGATCCGGTCACCGAACAGATTCTCGAGCGACGAGTAGCTGTAGAAGCCCCCGCGATCCTGTCCGAGCTGCACCAGCCACGGCCAGACGGAATCGGCCGGCGCGTGCACTGTGATTCCGTGATCGACCTTGTAGATCACCTCGTGCACCGGATCGTCGCCCGGAAGCCGGGCCGCGCGTTCGGCTGCAGTCGTGCCATAATGCAGGTAGACAGGCCGCATGAGCGCGACGATCGCCACATAGAACAGCAGGATCAGCGCGATGGACCATCCGAAACGATGCAGGACCGGGTGGGGAAGATTGGCGACGCGCTGCACATCCGCGGCTTCGATGGCAGCGTCCACCCGACGCGCCATGACCTCGACCGCGAGAAAGAGGAGGGCGAGGTCGAGCGGTATGCCGAGCAATCCGATCAGCCCTCCGTAGCCGAGCAGCAGGATACACGAGGAGACCGTGCCCGTGACGAGAGCCACCTTCCATTGATGACAGAGCAACGGCACGCGGAGAATGCCGAGACCCGCCGAGCAGAACCCGACGATCGCCAGGGCCCACAGGGTGTTGATCACGACCAGCGATCCGGAATCACCCGCCCAGACTCCGATCGCGGCGTGACCGATCCCATGAAGGATCAGCAACCAGCCAAGCAGGATGCGCGGCATGAAACGAGCTTCAATGAAAGTGAATGAGTGGTCACGGCCATCAGGGAAATGCGCCCATCGTTGTGATCGAACGTCGCGCCCCGGAAGGGATAGTCGTACTCCTGAGCCTGCGCTCCGAGGTCGGCATCATCCACCTCGAGCATCGCACGACGCCCTGCATTCGCTTCGCTGAAGAGATCGAGCTCGGCCGCCCACTCGGCTTCCGGTAGCGGCTGGCCACGCAGCGCGTCCGCCACGATGCGCGTCTCGCTCGAGACGGCGTCGCGCGGGACCGTGAGAACGCTGCAGGTGGAGAGACGTATGAGCCGGGTGGCGACGCTGCCCACGAGCATCCTCGTCATCATGCGATACCCGTGACTGCCGGTTGCAATCAGGTCGGCCTGAATGCTGCTCGCGAACGCGAGCAGCTCGGTGGCAGCGTCACCCTGGAGCAGCACTGACTGCACGGTCATCGACTTCGGCACGTGCAGCCGATGGCGGAGCCGTAGCATGGCCTCACCGGCGTCTTCGTTGTAGGTGCGATCGAAGCCGGCCCACTCGAACGCGGAGGCATCCCGCGGCGCGACGTGCACGAGATGAATCCTCGCGCCTCTCGCCGCGACGTCGATGGCGATACGGGCGGCGCGGGTGCTGGTCTCACTGAAGTCGCAGGCGACGACGATTCGCCTCGGCGCATGCGTCAGCCCCGGTACCGCCGCAAGGACGGGGACGTCCGCCATCCGAATGAGGCGAAGCGCCGTTTCGTCCCCGAAGATACGATCGGTCACCAGGTGGCGGCCGATGCCGGCGACGATCAGCGACGCATGCGTGCGATGCGCGAGCCGGGTGATCGTGGTCGCGGGATCGCCGATTTCGATCTGGAGCGGCGCAATGCCATCCCAGACGCGATCCATCTGCGCAATGACTTCGCGCTGGATTTCGCCGCGCCGCGACGCCTCGAGCTCATCGGTGACGACCATCTGCGACTCCGGGATGATGGGCATCGGCCGGAGCACGGTGACGAGTCGATAGGCATTCTTCCTTTCAGCCAGCAGCTTCCCCACGGCGAGCGCGCCGTCGGACTGGTCCCGCCCGTCGGTGGCGATGATCACGGGAGCGGCGTCACTCGCACCGAGGCCGAGCTCGGGCGGTTCCAGCAGCAGATCAACGGTTTTCATGGTTCCTCACGGGCCGTGACGTTATGCCGAATGGTGGCGCCGCCGAGCGGGGAAATCCGTCGGAGAACCGTCCCCGGCGCGTACGGAAAACCCCTAGAAGATCTTCAGCGAGATGTACCGTTTGGGGTTCGCCTTGAGGTCCGCGGCGAGCGCGCGCAGCTCGAGCACGAGCGAATCCGTGTGCCGGTAGAACGAGGGATCGTTCAGCAGCAGGCCTAGGGATCCGTCGCCCCGATTCAGCTTTCGGAGAACGGAGTCGCCGGTCGTGAGAAACGCGTCCGCCTTTTCCTGCGTGGCGGCAAAGCTGGTGGACAGCTGCCGCACCTGCTGGGCCGTCTTGCGCAGTTCCGTCGAGGCGACGATCAGGTTGTCGATCAGCTGACGGACCTCCTGCGATGTGCTGGCGGAGTCGACGCGCCGCGCGGTCTTCTCCACGGTCCCCGCGGTGCGGTTGAGCGTCAGCACGGCCGTCCGAAGCTGGGCGCTCAGGGTATCGATGTCATTCGCGTGATCGCGGATGACGCCGCGGACGGTGGCCGACATTTCCGCCACGTTCCTGATCGACGCGTGAAGGTCGCGCGCGGCTTGATCGTCGAAGGCAGTCTGGAACCGATCGGCAACGGTCGCGACGTTGCCCGCGATCTGGCCAGCCACGGCGGTCAGCTCACCGATGCCCGGCTGCGCCGCGCCCGGAATTACTCCGCGCTGGCGCGACGCATCAGCGACCGCGCGCCGCAGGCCATTGTCATTGGGCAGCGCTGAGCGCTCGATCACGGTGGCCTGCCAGTCGCCGAACAGGCTCGACTCGCTGAGAAGCACGACGGGATCGCGCGGCAGCTCGACGGATGGATTCAGCTTCATGCGAACCTTGACCCAGCCGCCGGGCGCCAGCTCGATCGCCTGAATACGCCCACCCACCACGCCGCGAATGACCACGGCGTTGCCGACGCGCGCGTTGCCGACGTCACGAAAGTTGGCGACGACCTCCGCTTTTCCGGCGCCGACCGCGGTCTGCTTCACCCAAAGCACGGCGGCGACCAGCGCGACGGCAATCACGAGAACCACCGTCCCGACGATGGCGTCGTTGTTCCGTTTCATCGTGCCGGCTCCCTGCCGAGCAGCCAGACCACCGCCCAGAACGCGTCGAGGACGAGGATCATCACGGCCGAATACACGACCGCGGCCGTCGCCCCGCGCCCGACACCCACGGCGCCACCGCGCGTCTTCATGCCCTGCACCGATCCGATCAGCGTGACCGCAAGCCCGAAGCTCGACGACTTCACGAGGCCATATTCGACGTCGAACGTCTGAAAGAAGAGCCGTACGCCTTTCATGAACTCGACCGCCGAGATGTTCAGCAGCAGTGTCGACGCGACGAGGCCAGCGCCGACTCCAACGATCATCGACGCGGCGACGACGACCGGAAACATCGTGGCGCCGGCGATGACGCGCGGCAGCACGAGATAGCTCAGCGGATCGTACCCGAGCGTCTCGAGCGCCTCGACCTGCTCGGTGACGGTCATGGTACCCAGCTCGGCGGCGATGTTCGCGCCGACTCTTCCCGCGAGTGCAAGCCCGGTCAGCACCGGCGCCAGCTCCAGCGTCACGGTCTTCTCGACGAGCGTCCCGACGAAGTAGAGCGGTACCGCGCCCGTGAACGAATAACTCGCGAGGAGCGACAGCACGATGCCGGTGAAGACGGCGATGAACGCAGCAATCGGCAGCGAGTCGACGCCGAGCGTGCGCATCTGATGCAGCGCGTGGCGTGGCCAGGTGGAGACGTCGCGTCCGCCGGCGAGCGTGTCGCCGACGAAGCGCGTGTGCTCGCCGATGCCACGCATCGCGCGGCGGGTAGACGCGCCGATGCGTTCGACGACGTCGAGAGCAGTTCCCATTGGCCTTCCCACTGTGCGAAGCGGATCCTTCGCCCCGCTCAGGATGACGACCAACGGTTGACGATTGCGTCGGGCGTTCATTGGACGGTGTAAGGATTTTTCCTGACAGCGTGGGGGTCGCTCGCGCCGAAGGTTGTCGAGCGATGGATCCGACGACATCAGAACTGATCGCGGGCAGCCGGCTGGCCGTCGGAGGATTGATCGGCCTCGCGGTGGGACTCGAGCGCCAGTGGTCCGGCCACGCGTCAGGTCCGCATGCGCGATTCGCCGGCTTGCGGACCTTCATGATGCTTGGGCTGGTCGGAGGCATTGCGGGCCTGCTGCTTGCCGTCGGGGGCGGGCTCGTGTCGAGCGCGCTCATCGCCGGCGGCGCGGCACTCACCGTCGTCGCTTACTTCGCGGCCGTCCGACAGGAGCAGACGTCGATGGACGGCACGACCGAGGCCGCGGCGCTCGTCGTGCTTGCCCTCGCCACGCTCGCCGGTCAGGGATCGCTGATGGTGTCTTCCGCGGCGGCTGCTGTCGTCGTCTTCGCGCTGAGCGAGAAGCAGCTGTTGCACGAGTGGGTGCGGCGCATCGGACGCACCGAGCTTCACGCCGCGCTGGAGTTCATCGTGCTCGCCGTCGTGATCCTGCCGCTGCTGCCCGTCGGCCCGCTTCTCGGCGTGCTCGACGTGCAGCCGCGAGCGCTGTGGACGGTGGTGCTGATCTTCTCAGCCCTCAATTTCGCCAGCTATATCGCACGCAAGTCCCTCGGCGCAGGACGCGGCTACGGCGTCGCCGGAGCGCTCGGCGGCTTGATTTCATCCACCGCCGTCTCACTGGGCTATGCGCGCAGGAGTCGCGAGGCCGTCGACGGCAACGCTCTTGCCCGCGGCGTGATCGCCGCATGCACGGTGCTTTTGCCGCGCATCCTCGTGCTGTCGGCGACGCTCAACCCGTCGGTCGCGGCGGAGGCCGCGCATTTCCTGTTCATTCCCTTCCTCGTCGGCGCGTTGGTCGCCGGGGTGTTCTGGCGTTCGACGGGGATCGCGGCGAATCACGAGGAGACGCCCGAGAAGAACCCCCTGCGGCTGTTGCATGCCGTGGAGATGGCACTCGCGTTCCAGGTGGCGATCAGCATCATCGCGCTGATCCGGCCGGTGGTAGGCAACGCCGGCGTCTACGCGACCGCGAGCGTTCTGGGCCTGACCGATATGGATGCTCTCACCGCGTCGATGAGCCGACCCGCCGCGGGGATCGGGGTGAACCTTGCGGCGCGCGCACTCACGGTGGGCGTGCTGGCCAACACTTTGTTCAAGGCGGGCATCGCCGGCGTCGTGGGCCGCGGAGAATTCCGCTGGCGAACGATGACGGTGCTCGGCGCCATTGCCCTGATACTCGCGCTTGAGCTGTTGCTCACGTGACGTCTGTCAGGCGATGCCGGACACCAGCAGCGCATTCCGGCGACAGCCGAGTGGACGCCCCAGACCTAGCGTGAAGTCAAACCCTCAGGCAGGAACGCATGACGACCATCAAGGCGGTCCGTCGCAACGGACGAAGCTCGGCCACGAAACTGCGCCCGTACCGCATCCTCGTGGGCAGCGACGGAACGGATGCCTCTCTGGGAGCCATTCGCGTCGCGATGCTGCTCGGGCGCCGCAAGAGCGCGTCGATGCACGCGCTTACGGTGGCCACACCGTTTCCGCATTCGTTTCCCTCGGTGTTCAACGTGGCGCCCCCGGCCATGGTGGACGACGAGAATCGACGCGCCGCGCTGGACGTGCTGCGACACCAGCTTGCCGGCGTGCGCGGCACGCGCGGCTGGACGATGCGCGCGACGACGGGATTTCCGGCGGACAGCATCCTGACCGCCGCCGCGCGATGGCCCGCCGACCTGATCGTCGTGGGGGTGGGCAAACACGGGTTCATCGACCGCCTGATCGGATCGGAAACCGCGGTCAAGATCGCGATGCACTCTTCGGCGGCGGTCCTCGCCGTCCCGTCGAGCGTGACGCAGTTGCCGCTCCATGCCGTCGCGGCCATCGACTTCACCGAAGCGAGCGTCGCGGCGGCCATGCTGGCAGCCTCAGTGCTCGGGCCAAACGGGCTGCTCACTCTCGCGCACGCCGCGTTTCTCGTGAAGGACGAGTCGGATCCGGGCAGCCTGGTCGACGTGTACACCGCGGGCGCTCGGGAGAAGCTCGGGGCGATTCGTGACCGCATCCATCGGCGCACGAAACGGAGAGTCGATTTTGCCCTGCGATCGGGCGCCGTCGTCGAATCACTGATGGAAATCGCGACAAGCCGCCACGCCGACATGATCGCGCTCGGCGGCCATGAGCGAGATCTCGTCGAGCGCCTCTTCACCGGCAGTGTGCGCTCCAGCATCCTGCGCACCACCGGTTGCGCCGTGCTCGTGGCGCAAGCGTGACCTCGCGACAAGGGATGACCGGCGATCGCGTCGTCATCGGGGTGGACTTCTCGGGCGGAACGCTGCGAGGGGCACCGTGGGCGGCGCGGCACATCGTCCCTCAGGCGCGAATGACGCTTGCGCACGCGCTCGACCTTCCGCGCATCCCGTCGTTTCTCCGCTCGGTCGTCGATGACATCGACGTGGTGCGAGCGCACCAGGCGGCGATTGAACGACTCACCGAGTGGCGTGTTGCCGCCGGACTGGGAGACGCCGAGCTGACCGTCCGCGAAGGGCGGCCGGACGTGGTGCTGCGCGATGTCGCGGCCGCGTTCAGCGCCGGACTGATTGTCATCGGACCGCACGGCAATCACCAGGCGCCATGGAAACGGCTCGGCTCGACGGCGGAACGGTTGATGCGCGCGGCCGACACTTCGGTGCTCGTGGTGCGCGGGCCGATGGCTGGAGCGCCGCAGCGCATTCTCGTCGCGGTCGACGACGTCGAGATCACCGATCGAGTGCTCGCCGTCGCCGGCGCGATCGCCACCAACTCCCAGGGCTCGCTGCACGCGGTTCACGTGCTGAGCAACGCTGCCTACAGCCACATGCTTTCCGCCGAGGGTGCGGAGCAGCCGGATCGCGCCAAGGCGGCGGCCGATCTGCGCGAGGCCATGGCGAGCGAGACGCTGCGCTGGCTGCGGATGATGTGGAAGGGATCGGGGCACCGCGTCGCCTTGCACGCGGAAGTCACTCATGGCAGTCCGGCAGCGGAGATCCTGCGTGTTGCCCGGGACAATGCCATTCAGCTGATCATGATCGGGCGCTACGGAATCGGCCGGATGGTTCCGGCGTTCCTCGGCAGTGTTCTTGGATCGATCGTCGCGGGGGCGGAGTGCCCTGTGCTGGTCGTGGCGCGTTGACCCGCGGCAGTCTTGCCTGCGCCACGTCCGCCGACGGGCGCGGGGGCGCCGAGCTGGGGCATTCCGCCTGAGTCAGGCAATCCCCGACATAAAACCCGGCGACCGCCGACCAGGCGGAGCTGCTTCGGCGGGTATCCTCCGGAACGGTGAAGGAACCCATGATGCTTCTTCCGCTTCTCATGCTTTCAACCATTTCGATGGCGTCGCCCGCCCAGCGCGATACGATGCGCATCGACACACGGCAGGGGGGCCGCGTGTGGATCGAGGGCAGCTCGAACGTGCACGACTGGTCCTGCCGCGCGGAGGCGTTCGAGGCAACGGTGGAAGTCGATGACCGGAGTACCATCCGGCGCGTCGGCGTGCGCCTGAACGCGCACGATCTCAAGTGCGGCAACCGGAAGATGGAGCACGACCTGTATACCACGCTCCGCGCAGCTGATCCGCTCAACCCGAGCTTGATCGTGGCCGAGTTTCAGCCGGTGCCTGGATCGTCGAACACGACGCAGGGAAACGTCGCCGTCGTGGGTGTCGAGCGAAGCGTCACGATCCAGATCACGACCGAGCGACTGCCCGATGGCACGATGAAGGCGGCCGGCGCGATTCCCCTGCGCATGACGGACTTCGGCATCACGCCGCCGACGGGCCTCTTTGGACTGATTCGCAGCCGCAACGAGATCACCGTGAAGTTCGATCTCGTGGTACCGCCGCGATGATCACCCAACCGGAGTCGCCACCAAACCCACCCGGATGGTGAAATCCGCTTCGCGCGCCAGGGTGTTGTGCACCGGGCAGGTCCGCGCGACGGACTCGATGATCGGGTGATAGAGGGCCGGCACGGTGGCCGGCAGGAGAATCCGGATGTCGAATTGCGAGACGCGGTGCGGCCGCGGCTCTGTCTGCTGGTCGACTTCCACGAGCACGCCATCGGTCGGCATGCGGCGGGTCTCGAGATACTTGTGAACGTACAGCGCGACGCAGCTGCCGACGGCGACGCTCAGCAGCTCCATCGGCGTCGGCGCGGAGTCCTCACCGCCGGCGCTTTGCGGCTGGTCGGTCGGCACGATGTGCTGACCCACGGCAGCCGCGAAACGAAGTCCGTGCTCCCGTGCGACGACGACGGTTCTCCCATGGCCCGGCATTGTGTTCTCCACTCCGTGCGTTCAGGGAACAGAGCCATCGACGGCCACCCCGCGCGGTCGGGATCAGTCCGAATTGGTGTCGGGCGCTTCCTGACGCAGGTGCGGCAATCGCCTGCTTAACGCCGCCTGCCACGACGTCGACCTTTCGGCAGTCCATCGGAGCACGACATGCGCGTTCGTCTGGCGGTCAGCCTTGGATCGTTCGTCCTGCTGTCGGCGTGCCGGTTTCATCCGGCGCCGGTCCCGCTGGTCGGCCATGCCGCGAGCATCGCGGACATCGCCGGCGAGTGGAACGGCAGCTACACCGGCACCGACACGCGGCGCAGTGGACGGATCTGGTTCCGGGTGGTGCGCGACGCGGACAGCGCGTTCGGCGAGGTGCGCATGGACGCTTTCGACCCGCTGCTCGTGGTCGTCGCGGCGGACGACCCCAGGACGCATCAGACGCACGCCCGGGCGCCGCAGTTCCTCGCCATTCGCTTCGTGGCGGTCCTCGGCGGCGAGGTGGGTGGCCAGCTCGAGCCGTATCGTGCGCCGGATTGCTCGTGCGTGGTGACGACGTACTTCAGCGGGCGCGTTCGCGGTGACACGATCAGCGGGACCTTCCAGACGAAGCTGCCCGGCGTCGCGTTGCAGTCGGGCACATGGACTGTCGTCCGCTCACAACCGGAGTAGAGACCATGCGAGCCGAACGTCAGACGTATTTTCTCAATCTGCTCGAGGCCGAGCGTCGTCGCGCGGCCGCGGTCACGCTCGGGGGGTCGACGCCGCGAGGCATCTGATCAGCGAAACGCGGCGAGCCACTTGCCCTGCTTGGATGTGCGCACGTGCGCGAGCGCCTTGTCCTTGATCTGGCGAACGCGCTCGCGCGTGATGCCATAGCGGGCGGCGATCTGCTCGAGAGTCTGCGAATCGCCCTCGAGCCCGAAGTAGAGTCGGACCACCTCGGCTTCCCGTGGCCGGAGCGCGTGCAACGCACTGTGCAGCGCGGCATCGAGGCCGTCTGACAGCAACGCAGCGTCGGGAGGCGGCTGGTCGTCGTCGGGGAGCAGGTCGAGGAGATTGCTCTCACCGCCGACGGCGAGCGGTGCATCGAGTGAGGCCGTGCGGCCGGCATGCCTGACATGCATCAACTCGCCGGCCGGCACTCGCACCGCCTCGCTCTGGTCGGCGATCGCCTGGTGAATCGTCTGGCGAATCCACCAGACGGCGTACGAGATGAACTTGACGCCGCGGCCTTCATCGAATCGTTCGGCGGCGCGAATCAGGCCGACGTTGCCTTCGCTGACGAGGTCCGACAGCGACACGCCGCGATTCTGGTACTGCTTGGCGATGGTGACGACGAATTTGAGGTTCGCGCAGACCAGCTGATTCAGCGCGTCGGTCTCTCCGGCGCGAATGCGGACCGCGAGCGCTGCCTCCTCCTCTCGGCTGAGGAGCCGGTACTGCGCGATCTCGGCGAAGTACGCGGTCAGCGACTCCGATGGAACGGGCGGATGCTTTCCCTCAGTGGTCACGGCGGTCCCCTCTCTGTCGGTCGAAGCCTACCGGCTGCGCCGCGCGGCATGGATCGTCGAAATGCCCCACCAAGGTCAGGGCAACGCCGACACGGCGAGCCTCTCCGCCTGACTGATGGGCGCATGACCCGGCCGACATTGCGCCATCTCCTTGGGAGCAGCGCATGTTGACCCGCCGACAGCCCGCGATAAATGCGATCGTCTGACGTCGTCGCCGGCCGCTGGGAGTGGCGGACATTCGCTCCCGCGACGCTGGCCGATCAGTTCGCGCACCTCGCGCGCCATCCGGCGGAGCCACCGTCCGACGAGACGTACCTCCTGTCCCGGTCGTCGCCGCACAACGTGAAGATTCGCGGTGGACGCCTCGAGATAAAGACGCTTATCGCCATCGGTTCCCATGCCCTCGAGCAATGGAGGCCGACGCTGCGCGCAACCTTTCCGGTCGGCGCCGCGGAGATCCTCGCCGCCTATCAGGCCTGGGCGCTTCCTGCCCCGGTCACGCTGCCGCGGCGCGCCTCCATCGAGCGGTTCCTCGCGGAGGCCGTCGCAGGCGTGCCCGCGCTGCGACCCATTCACATCACCAAGCGACGCGCCGCATTGACCGACGCCGGATGCGCCGGCGAGCTCGTGGAGATCATCACCGAGCATCAGACGTGGATCAGCGTCGCCATCGAAGACGAGGATCCCGCGAGGGTGCTCGCCGCGGTACGTCGTCTCGGACTGGCCGGACGGGACAACGAGAACTACCCGACCGCTCTCAAGCGGATTGCCGGCCTTACCGGCACGTCAGTGCCCCACCGAATGGAGGATGACTTATGAAGATGCGCCGCTGGTGCATCGGCATCGCAGCGCTCCTCGCGACGCGCGCCCTGCCTGCACAAACGACTACGACTACCCCGACGCCATCACAGTACTCCGGCGGATACCTCGTCTTCCGGAGCGCGGACAGCGCATTCGAGTATCTGCTCGATGGGCGCGTGCAGATCGATGCGGCCTTCTACCGCGGCGGTAACAATCGCCTTGGCAGCGGCACCGACGTGCGGCGTGCGCGCCTGGGCTGGAAGGCAACGATGTACCGCGACTGGCACGGCGAGATCGACGCGGACTTCGCGTCGAACGCGGTGGAGATCAAGGATGCGTGGATCGGCTACGAAGGCTTTCGCAACAGCCTGATTCGCGCCGGCAACTTCCGCGAGCCGTTCAGCCTCGAGACGCTCACCTCGTCGAAGTACATCAACTTCATGGAGCGCTCATACATCGACAACCTTTCGCCTGACCGGCGCCTGGGCTTCGGCGCCCAAACGCACGGCAGCATGTGGTTCGCGAGTGCCGGCGTCTTCGGCCAGGAAGTCGCCACGGTCGACGCGTCGGGACGCGGTGAAGGCTGGTCTACGACCGGACGTTTCGTCCTCGCGCCGATTCACAAGGACGGAAAACTCATTCACATCGGCGGCGCGTTGAGCCGTCGCACGCCGGACGCGGCGACGGGCGCCGACACGAATACCGTGCGCTTCCGCGCCCGGCCCGAGTCCTGGATCAGCAAGGCGCGCTTCATCAGCACCGGGAAAGTCCGGTTCGTCGATCACACGTCGTATTACAACGGTGAGTTCGCCTCGACGTGGGGACCAGGGCTGTTGCAGGCCGAGTATACGCGGGTCACGCTTCGCAGGCTGGACGCCACGCCGGTGCTCAAGGATCCGTCGTTCGGCGGCGGATATGTCGCGGCAACGGTTTTCCTCACCGGAGAACACCGGCCATACCTGATGAGCGAGGGAGAGTTCGACCGGGTGATTCCGAAGCGCGACATCGGCGCCTGGGAGCTTACGGCCCGCTGGAGCACGCTCGACTTGAACGACCCGACACCCGGGCTCGACATCAAGGGCGGACGTGAGACGAACTACACGCTCGGACTCAACTGGCACATCAACCCCAACTTCAAGTGGATGGTGAATCACGTCTGGGTCCACAATGACGACAATGCCGTCCCGGATCTCGGCATCACGCCATTCGTTCCCGGAGGGAACTTCCGGATCCTGCAAACGCGCTTTGCGCTCGCCTTCTAGAGGAGTCGCCATGGCGCGCGAAATCGAAAGAAAGTTTCTGGTCCGCCGTGAATTGTGGCGGCCAGATCCCGCTCGGGGCACACGGTACCGGCAGGGCTACCTGTCGGCCGACCCCGAGCGGGTCGTCCGCGTTCGCCGGTCGGGAGACCACGCATTTCTCACCGTAAAGGGACGGAATACCGGCATCTCGAGATCCGAATTCGAGTACGCAATTCCGGCCGCGGACGCCGACGCCTTGCTCGATACCATCTGCATCAAGCCGCTGATCGAGAAGGTCCGGTATCGGATCGAACACGGCGAACGGATATGGGAAGTGGACGTCTTCAGCGGTGACAATGAAGGATTGATCGTCGCCGAAGTAGAGCTCCCGTATGAGGACGCCCCGATCGATGCACCACCCTGGGTCGGTGTCGAGGTATCGGGCGACCCCCGGTACTTCAACTCGAATCTCGTGGCCCATCCCTACTCCCGGTGGGGCACATGACCGCCGTGACTGCGCCTGGTCCATCCGTCGCCGAACTGTTGCGAATGGACAGGTTCGTGCTGCCGAGCATAGGCCATCAAGCGAAGTCGCGCGCCGATCGCTGGTTCATGCGTATCGGGTTCGTCACCGGGATTTCTGCACTGCTCTGGCTGTGGATGCTGCCGGCGCCTGCCGGGTTGACCACCGCTGGTCTGCGCGCTGCCGGTGCATTCGCGCTTGCGCTCTGCTGGTGGGTGGCGGAGCCCATTCCGACGCACGTGACGTCGCTGGTGCTGATGATACTGCTCGTGGTATCGGGCGCCTCGACTCCGGCGAACGTGATGGCGGTGTTCGGGCTGGACGTCATCTGGCTCAACATCCTCGCGTTCATCCTGAGCGCGATGCTCGTCCGGACGCACCTCGCGAAACGCATTGCGCTCTCGCTCGCGGTTCGTTTCGGCGGGCGGGCGTCCTGGGCGCTCGGTGCCTTCGTCGTACTGCAGCTCGTACTGGCGCCTCTGATCCCCGCGACGGCGGCGCGCGCCGCGATCACGTTGCCGCTGATGCTGGCGGTCGCCGCCATCTATGGCTCTACGGCCGAACATCCGAACAACTTTGGGAAGAACCTGCTGCTCCTGAACCTGACGGGCATCAGCATTCTCTCATCGACAGTGATGACCGGAAGCTCGGCGAACGTCATGGCGGTCGGCTTCATCCAGAGTCTCGGCGGACAGCGCGTGTACTACTCCGACTGGCTGTTCGCTTCGGCGCCGGTGGCCCTCGCCACGGTGGCCGCTGCGTGGTTTCTCGGCCCTCGGCTTCTCTTCCGGCTTCGCCCCGACGAACGCCTGCCTCGCCTCGAGGGCGGATTGAAACCGGTCACCGAAGAACGGGCCGCTCTCGGCCCGATGTCGCGGCGCGAATGGAAAGCGCTCGCAATCTTCTCGGTCGTCCTGCTCCTCTGGGCCACCGACCGATTCCAGAAGGCATGGTTCGGCGTAGAGATGGGGCCATCAATGGCGGCGATGATCGGTGCAGCCATCGCACTGACGCCGCGCGTCGGTCTGCTTTCGTGGGATGAGACCGACATCCCGTGGCACCTGATGATCTTCAGCGCGGGCGCCTACGCCGGCGGACTGACGCTCGAGAGCACCGGTGCGGCCAAATGGGCGGTCGCCCGCGTCTTCGGAGCATTCAACTTCCATGGCGTCAGCTTCGGCTGGACGTACGCGGTGATCGTCGCCGTGATGCTGTACAGCCATCTGCTGTCGACATCGAAGACGGTGCGCACGGTGATCATGATCCCGGCGGTGATCCTCCTCGCGCGTGGGCTTGGTTGGTCGCCGATGAGTCTCGCCCTGCCGGCGGCATTCACGATCGACTGGGTGATCGGACTGCCGATCAGCGGGAAGCCGAACGTGATCCTGTTCGGGACGAACCAGTATTCGGCCCGCGACAACCTGGTCTACGGTGTGGCCGTCTGCACGGTCGGCTACGGCCTGCTCATTCTCGCCGGCGCGACGTGGTTCCACTGGCTGGGTCTCACGCCGTCGTTCTCGGCATTGCCGCCCGCAGGCTGATGTCAGTCGCGAAGGTCGGCTTCGCATGCGGGCTCGCGGCGTTCACGGCCACGGTCGTCTATGATGTCGTTCAGGTCGCGCAGGTGACGGGGCTCGTACCACCGCCGCTCGATGCGATCCTGATCTACGGCGCCTCGCTCTGTATCGTGCCGGCGTTCGTGCTGGAGATGGCCGCGCTGCACCATCTGTCAGCGCCTGAGCGGCAGTTCTGGACGCTCTCGGCCCTGGTGTTCACCGTGGTGTACGCTGTGTTCGTTTCCTCGAACTACGTCGTCCAGCTGGCGACGGTCATTCCCGCCAGGCTGGCTGTCCACGGTGACGAGCTTCGCATCCTCGATCAGAGTCCGCACTCCATGTTCTGGGACTACGACGCCGCGGGCTACATCAGCATGGGGCTCGCGTCGCTGCTCGCCGCACCAGCGTTCGACAAGCGTGGACGCGAGCGGTGGACGCGCCACGCGCTCCTCGCCAACGCGGCAGTGACGCCGCTGATCGCCTACGTCTACTTCGCGCCCGGATTTTCATCGAATCGCCTGCTGCTCGGTTTACCATGGGCGATCACCGCGCCGGCGTTCATGCTGGTCGTCGCGTTTCACATCAGGGCCTGTCGGGTCAACCCCGATCGGTCCACCGCATCTCCCGGATTGATGCGCCGTGAGTCTGGCCGATTCTGAAGAGTCCCTCAACTCCTTCAGGAGGCCATATGAACAAGAGCGATTCACAACTTCGCAGCGACGTGCAGGAAGAGCTGCGATGGGAACCCAGTGTTGGGCGCGCCGAGATCGGCGTCGCCGCCAGAGACGGTGTGATCACGCTCTCTGGTGAAGTGGACAGCTTCTCGCGCAAGTACGCGGCGGTGAAGGCCGCCGAGCGCGTCTCTGGCGTGAAGGCCGTGGCCGAGGAGCTCACGGTCAAGCTGCCTTCAGCTTTCGTCCGTTCTGATACGGAGATTGCTCACTCCGTGGTCGAAAGCCTGCGCTGGGCGATCGACGTCCCGGAAACGGTGAAGGCGCGCATCGAGGATGGCTGGGTAACGCTCGAGGGAATGGTCGACTGGCAGTATGAGCGTGCCGCGGCCGAGCGCGCAGTGCGTCACCTGATGGGCGTGAAAGCCGTCAGCAACCTGATCACCATCAAGCCACGCGCCTCGGCGCCGGACGTCCGCGACCGGATCAAGTCGGCCATCAAGCGCCGCGCCGAAGCCGACGCGAGCAACATCACCGTCGAGGCGGTCGATGGAAAGGTCACGCTTCGCGGTGTCGTTCGCTCCTGGGCAGAGCGTCAGGACGCGGAGAATGCTGCCTGGGCCGCGAGCGGCGTCAACATGGTCGATGACCAGCTGGCCGTCCGCATCTGAGCCAGGAGGGGAGCGAAGGAGCCGACGAACCGGATCCTTCGCTTCGCTCAGGATGACAGGACTGTCAATAGATGTACACCGCGGTGCCGACGGGGATATTGAGGTAGAGCCACTCGATATCCTCGTCGCTCAGGCGCATACACCCATGCGTGACCGCTTTCCCGATCGACGTCTTGTCGTTGGTTCCGTGCAACCCGACGGCGTTGCCGAGGTTGAGTCGATAGTGGCCGAGGACTCCGGCCTGGGCGCGATAGGGTGAGCCGAGCGGCGGCATGTAGAGCACTCCCTTCACTATGATGTCGTCCGTGACAGGCCAGACCCTGAATACTGAGTCCTCGACGATGCCGATATCCTTGCCGTGCACCTCGAGCCGGCGTCCATCGGAGAGAAGGACCGGCTGACGCGGCGGGAGGGAATCCAGGCGGAGCTTCCTCTGGCGCGCCAGCTCGACGTACGCCCAGTCGGGCCGAATCCACAGTGGTTCGACCTCGGCCGATAGTACGCTTCGCAGGCCGCGCGGCGTCTGGAAGCTCCATGTGTGGCCAAGGCTCCTGAGCGTCCGCCCACTGCCGACGGCGACCGGCGCAACCCGCAGTGTTTCACCAGCCTCGCTCAGCACCCACAACCGGCGCTCGGCAATCGAAACAACCACGCGCAGCTGGCGAACGGAATCCGCCAATGCGCGCACCTGCGCAGTGGTGAGCGCTGCCTGGCCTGCCTGGCCACCTGCTCGCATCGCTGGCATCAGCAGCGCCGCCGCAACGAGCAGGCGCATGTTCATTCCTTGCGCGGCCTCGCGCGTGATCCGGCGAGAAGGCCTCCAGAGAACCCCTGAATGCCGAGCATGAATCCGAAGTCATACCAGCGACCGTCGTTCGGGAACGCGTAGATCCTGATCTCGCTCGACACGAGACTGACGACGAAGGTGATCGGGGCAATGAAGCCGTGCCAGAAGCCTCGCCAGAAGCCCGGCTGCGGTTCTGCCGCCATGATCGGCCCCAGCGTCGGCTGACTCGCCGCGCATGCGACGATCGCCACGCACAGCGCGACGAGAAGGATTCGCTTCGTCATTTCACGCCTCCAGCGAGAAGGGCGGATAGTCATCATGCAGCAGGAGCAGATACGATTCGACCCGCAGGCTCCAGCGGAGCACATACACGGCGTAGTCGTAGAGATCCCGCGGATAGCTGCCCGTGAGGAGGATCGCGAACCACGCGACGATCGACGTCAGCAGCCAGAGCACGCTGAGCAGCCACAGCACGAGAAAATGCGGGACGAGGAGGACGACGCGCAGCAATACCGTCAGCCGATTGCGATGACCCACCTGCGGCGTGATCACGAGCTCCGCCGGATACGATCCCTCGCCGAACGGCGGATACTCATCGCGCAGCATCGTGACGTAGACGAGCACGCGCGTTCTCCAGCGGAGGAAGAAGACGACCAGCCGCTCGAGGCCGGCCAGCGGCCGGGCGGTTGCGAGAATGACGACGCAGTTGATCAGCGCCGCGCATGCCGCCACCGCGCCGAGCAGGCCGGTGCCGCCGGCCCAGTCAGGGCTCGCGCCGTGCCGCGCCTGCCATCCGATCGACAAGCCAAACGCGATCGGGCCGCCGACGAGCAAGAGGTGCGGCATTGCCAGAAACACCCTGAACGCGACCGTCAACCGATTCCTGCCCTGGAGCCGCTCGTCGATCCTGAGGGAGACGTGCCGATCGGTGACGATCGACACATTTGCGGGCATGCTTGTCATGGGCTCGCCCTCTTTCGACTCTCCGAGGCGTCGACGGCGAGGAGCCGGAACGCCGCGGTGAAGGTCAATACCTCCATGAGCACGACCCAGGCTCCGAGGATCTCTCGAAAACGCATCGTTCGTTCTCCCTAGTGAACCACGGTGAACGGATGCTCGGCGTCATCGATCGCCGGTTCGTGCGCGGCGTGATCTGAATCGGGGATCGTGAGTGCCGCCGGGCGCCGATCCGCATCGGGCCGGATGAAGAGCGCGGCGTCCGGCCCGTCGCGCAGCACGCGGTCGCCGACGGCGCTCACCAGGAGACGAGAAGCGCCGCGGCCATGTGTCGCCATGACGATGAGGTCCGCGACATGCCTGTTGCAGCTTTCGACGATCGCCGCACCCGTCTCCAACGACAGGGCCACTTCGGTGGTGATCTTCATGTTCCCACCCCAGGCGCTGATTCGATCGACAACCTGTTGGAGGTACTCTTCGGCGAGGTCGTTGCGAACGACGGTCAGCTGGTCGGTGCCCGGCGGATGCATCGCCATCGCGCCGACGATCGCCGCGTTCATCACGGGTCCGATCACGCGCACGAGATGGAGGGACGCCCGCGTCGCCGCGGCGATCGCGACCGCGTGCGGCAGACTCGCTTCGGCGAAGGCCGTTCCGTCGAGCGGGACCACGATGCGGCGGAACGGCTGCCCGCGAAGCTTCCACAACGGCGTATCGCTGTCCGACGGTCGATCGCGGAGAATCAGCACCGGTGCGCTGCCGTTTCGCACCAATCCATCGGAAACGCTGCCCAGGAGAGCACGGCGCAGGCCGGTTCGACCACGCGCCGCGATGACGACGAGTGGCGCGACCCGCGACGTGGCAAAGGCCGACAGTGTGTCTACGACGGACTTGCCCTCGAGCAGCACCGTCCGCACCTGCCCTCCCGCCATGGCCTGATACGCGAGCGCCAGCGACTCGAGGTATCGCTGCTCTCCGTCCCTGAACATCTCCTCCCACGACGGGTCGTCGGCCAGATCCGGCCGCTCCTCGACATGCACGCGCGCGAGCTCCAGCGTCGCGCCGGATGATTGGGCAAGGCTTGCGGCGACCGGGAGGGCGCCGTGACTTCTCGCCGAGCCGTCGATGGGAACGATGATGGAACGGTACATGGGTCTTCCCCGCCGGGTATGCCGGAGGATCGCACTCCGCCGCGAGTGGATCAGTCGGCGGACCCACCAAGTCCCTTCGGCGAAACCCCTACACCAGTTCGCCGAATCCCGAACGCAAACGCAGGCGTTGGCTGACTGCTGGTGCGGTCGCGCGGGCGCACCTTGCCCGTATCGACTACCTGTGGGAACGCCATGAGAACGGACAGCCAGCTACTGACGGACATCGCGGAAGAGCTTCGCTGGGATCCCAGTGTCTCGGAAAAGGAAATTGCTGTGGCGGTGGACAACGGCATTGTGACGCTCAGCGGATCAGTACCGACATACGCCGAGAAGATCGCGGCCCGTCATGCGGCTGAGCGTGTCGCCGGCGTCCGTGGCGTCGCGGACGAACTGATCGTCGCGGCCACGCCGGCGCACACGCGGACCGATGCGCAAATCGCCGCCGCGGCGGCGACCGCCCTCGGCCTGCACGTCCAGGTACCCGCCGACCGAGTTCGTCCAACGGTTTCCGACGGCTGGGTCATTCTCGAAGGCGTCGTGGCCTGGCAGTATCAACGAGACGCAGCCGGAGCGGCGGTTCGCGTCCTCGCGGGCGTCAGGGGCGTCTCGAACTACATCGATGTCGTTCCACCGGTGGCAACGCCCGCCGACATCAGTCAGCGGATCGAGAATGCCTTGCGGCGAAGCGCCGAGCTGGATTGCAAGCACATCGTCGTCCAGATCGCCGACGGTCAGGTCACCCTGCGAGGCACGGTGCGATCGTGGGCCGAACGCCTGGATGCCGAGCGGGCAGCGTGGTCGGCGCCCGGCGTGCGAGCCGTCATCGATCGACTGCTGGTGGCCTCATGAGACATGATGCGAGCCTTCCCGCGCGCACCATGGCAACGACGGGAGCGGCGATCACCCTCGCCGGCATCCTCCTGTCCGGCCCCGTAGCCGTGGGGCTGCTGGCCTTGATACGCCGCTCGGTCGAATGGCGAGGGGCACCGCACTTCGTCCTCCATTTCTATCGCCTCCAGACCACGCCGTTCTTCTTCGGCTTCGTGCTGCTCGTCGGGTATCTCATGTTGTTCGCCGGGCTGCAGCAGGCGGCCGACGAAGCATCGAAGCCGCGGACGACCGTCGCGCTGATGCTTGCGTCGGCATACGCGGCGCTGATCGGATTCAACTACATCTGTCAGACGACATTCGTCCCCGCGCTTGCGACGCACTTTCGTCCGGAGCTCGACGCCGTGCTGAGCGCGTTCACGCTCTCGAACCCGCTGTCGATCTCGTGGGCCATCGAAATGTGGGGATATGCCTTCCTCGGCGGCGCTACCTGGTTCGCCGCGTCGATGTTTCACGGGTCGGTGCTCAACGACTGGATCCGCCGGCTCATGATCGTGAACGGGATCGGCAGCATCACGAGCGCGGTCGTCACCTCGTACGACCAGGCGTGGGTGGTGACGGCGACTGGAATGGCGGCTTATGTCGGATGGAACGTCCTGGTATTCGTCATCAGCGCGCTGATTCTGGTCAGCCTGTCGAAGCGGCGCGACCCTCCATCACATCGACGTGCACCCTGAAGATCACGGTGCGATGCGGCGCGCTATCTCCCGCAGTGAACGCCAGGGGATCGAGCTGGCGCAGGATCCTGACGGCCGTCGCGAAGTCCCTGGACGGGCGATCGGTCTCGATGAAGTAGACCGTGCCCCTCATGACGACGCTGCGCCATGCGAACGGACCCTCGATTTCATCGACCTCGAACGCCACCCACGGATTGTGCGTGACCTTGAGGAGCTTCGTGCCGGGTGACGTGCGCGCATACAGCCACTGGCCGCTCATGACATAGCTGATCGGCTCGATGTCCACGCGATCGTGAAAGGTGAATCCGATGCGGCCGACGTGATTGCGCTTTACGAGCGCGCGCGACTTCGCGACAGGCAGTTTACGAAAGACTGGCGGGCGTTTCATGTTCGCCTCCTATGGTCCGTAGTGCATTCACGATTACGGCGACGTCGATCGCCTCCTGGAGCAGGGCTCCGGAGACGGGTTGGATGAGCCCGAATGCGGCGGCGATCATCGCGAGTCCACTCAGGCCCAGCCCCACGAGTATGCTCTGGCGTGCGATCCTTACCGTGCGCGAGCCGATCTGGAGCGCTTCCGCGACCAGCTCGAGCGAATCGCGCAGCAGGATCACGTCCGCGGCCTCGGCGGTGATGCCTCCACCGTGGCCCCCGAGGGCCACGCCGACATCCGCCGCGGTCAGGGCTGGCGCGTCGTTCGTGCCGTCGCCGACCATCATCACCGTCGCGCCCGTTTTCCGCAGCTCCCCGACGATGCGCGACTTGTCTTCCGGCAGGAGATCGCCACGCACTTCGTCGATGCCGGCGCGGTTGGCCATCAGGCGCGCGTTCGCTTCGTGGTCGCCGGAGAGAAGAAGAACGCGCTCGACGGCCCGCGCCCTCAACCGCCGAAGGACATTCGGCAAATCAGGCCGAAGCTCGTCGGCGAACTCGATGATCGCAACCACGCGTCCGTCGACGGCGACATACGATCGCAGTGCGACCCGATTGATTTCGAGATGCAGCAGTTCGGCGTCGTTGTTTGAATTCGACACCGCGTAAGACCGGCCGCCGACCCGGACGTGGCGCCCCTCTACGACTCCATCGACGCCGCTTCCCGGCTCTTCGTGAACGCCGGTTGCCCGAGGGATCGCCAACCCGCGCGCTTTCGCCTCGGCGGTGATCGTGCGCGCAAGGCGGTGGCTGGCGCCTTCCTCCACAGCCGCGGCGAGCGCCAGCGCGACGCTTTCGGTTTCGCCAAGCGCGCGGATCCGCTCGATGCGCGGTTCACCGAGCGTGATGGTACCGGTCTTGTCGAAGACCGCGATCGACACGCGCGAGAGCGCCTCGAGCGCGGCACCGTTGCGCACGATGATGTGACGCCGGGCCGCCCGGTTGATCCCGCCCACGAACGCAACTGGCGTGGCGAGGATCAGCGGGCACGGTGTGGCGACGACGAGGACGCCGAGCACGCGCATCCAGTCCTGGGTCATTGCATAAGCGACCACGCAGGCCGCGATCGTCGCTGGCGTGAACCAGACGGCATACCGATCCGCGATGCGTTGGAGGGGCGCCTTGTGCGATTGCGCCGTTCGCACGAGCTCAACGATGCGCGCATACTGGCTCTCGGCAGCGCGGGCGGTGGCCCGCACGCGGAGCACTCCTGACCCGTTCGCGCTCCCGCTCATGACGCGGCTTCCGCGCGTGACGGCGACCGGCATCGGCTCGCCGGTCAGAGACGACGTATCGAGATCGGATTCGCCTTCCTCGACCAACCCGTCGCAAGGCATGAGCTCTGCAGCTCTCACGAGCAGCAGGTCGCCGGGAACGATTTCGCCGGTGGGGACGTCGTGCACCGATCCATCGGCCGTCAGTCGATGCGCGATGCGTGGCGCGGCTGCCTCAAGCGCATGCACGGCGCGGGATGCCTTTCCCTCGGCATAGCGCTCGAGCGCATCCCCACCGCGCTTCATCACCACGACGACGAGTCCGGCGACCGGAGCCCCCAGAATCAGCGCGCCGGTGATGGCCAGCGTGGCGACGATGTCGGTCGCGAAGTGGCCCCGGGATGCATCGACGATCGTTTGCCACACGATCGGAATCGCGCAGACGAATAGTCCCGCGGCCCACGCAATGTTCGCCGCATCCTGGTCGACCAGCAGGCGAAGGCCGAACCCAGAGCCGAGCGCAACCAGTGCAACGCTGGGCCACAGAAATGGCCGTGCCTCGCGTCGGTCCAGGGGTAGCGAAGGCAGTATCGTTGGCGCGGCGGCGGTCATCATCGTCTCCTCTGCACGGAGACTACCGATGAGACCCGCTCCCGGCGGTCAGGGCCTTCGCCCTGGTGTGTAAGGGTTTGCCCGGCTAGCCAAGGCTCGCCGGAACCGTGAAAGAGAAGGTGCTTCCAGCACCGACCGCGCTCTCGACGGTAAGCCGGCCGCCATGCGCTTCGACGATTCCCTTGGCGATCGAAAGACCGAGACCCGTTCCGCGCTTGCGTGCGCCGGCCGATGCGTGCCAATACCGGTCGAAGATTCGCTCATGGAGCGCGGGGTCGATCCCCAGGCCGGTGTCGCTCACGCGAAAGCGCACCATGCCGTCGGCCCATGCGGCGCCCACCGTGATACGACCTCCGTCGGGCGTGAACTTGATCGCATTCCGCACGAGATTCGAAAACACCTGCACGATGCGGGACTCATCGACGAACAGCTTCGGCAAATCCACACCGACGTCGCGGCCGAGCGCGATACCATGTTCCCTGGCCTCGTGCTCGAACATGTGCGCGGTACGCTCGATGATCCGGGCAGGTGACGTTTCCGACCGCTCGAGCGACAGCTGTCCGCGTTCGATGCTCGCGACGTCGACGAGGTCCTGAATCAATCGATTCATCGTCTCGACCGATTCGCCAATCGTGGCGACCAATCCGGCGTCCTCCGGGACGCCGGCCGTATGCTCGCGAAGCACGCGCGCGCACATAGCCACCGCGCTCAGCGGGTTGCGAAGATCGTGCGAAACGACGTTGAGCATCTCGTCGCGCGCCTGGGTGGCGCGCTGTACGGTGGTGTAGAGCGCCGAATTCACCAGGGCGAGAGCGACGGGCCGCGCGAATTTCTCGATCAGGGCGCGGGAGTCCGCCGTGAACGCCCGCTTCGGATCGACGAGAATCACGCTCAGGGCGCCGACCGTCTGGCCGCCGGCGATCAGCGGAACGATCAGCATCGAATGAAGCGCGAGGGTGCGCCAGGCCTGCGCGCGATCGAGCTCTTCATGCGCCTCGATCCAGTCGTCATCGATGTCCGTGAAGACCTCGGTCGCGCCGCGGCGCATCACGTCGATCGTGGGCCACGGCGACTCCCAGCTCAATCCGGTTTTCGCGATCTCCTTGACCAGCGCGTCACGGCCGCTGCCCGGCGTCGCGCTGCCGATCCGCCGGATGGAGCCGTCCGGCTCGAGAATGTTGATGATCGCGACGTCGCCGAGCCGCGGGACGGCGAGATCGGCAATCGTCTGTATGACCGCGCGATCGTCGAGCGAGCGCGCCATTTCGGTCGCGGCGTCGGCGAGAAATCGTTCATCGTCCTGGGCCTGGCGGCGGTCCGTGATGTCCCGCAGTACGACGGTGAAGAGCGGCCCCGAGGGCCCCTCCAGCTTCGAGATCGAGGCCTCGGCGGGAAACTCGATGCCGTCGCGGCGAACGCCAAAGATCTCACGACGCTCTCCCATGCGGCGCGCCTGCACGGGGGCTTCCGCAAAGCGGCGCATGTGTTCGTGATGAACGGCGCGCACGCGTTTCGGGATCAGGATGTCGAGCTGCCGCCCAATCACGTCGCCGGGCGCATAGCCGAAAATCGTCGCCGCGCCCTGGTTGAAATGCACGATCCGCTCGGCGCCGTCGACGGTGATGATCGCGTCCGCGGCAATGGCAAGAATCCCCGAGAACTTCGCTTCTGATGCGCGGAGGTCCTCGAGGATTTTTTCCCGGTCAGCGGGATTCGTCAGGAAGGCCCGAAGGCGACGACGGAGATTGGACAGCAAGCGAAACGATCAGGGTGACGCTACGTCTGCTCGAGCAAACCTAGCTTCAATGCAAACTGGACGTAGTCCGATCGGTGCGCGAGCCCGAGCTTCTCATGGATGCGTTGTTTATACGTATCCACGGTCTTGGGGCTGATATACAGGCGTTCCCCGATCTCGGGGGCCGAGTAGCCCTGCGCGACGAGCCGAAGGACGTCCTGCTCGCGCTGCGTGAGCTTCTCGAAGCGCTCGCGGTTCGCCTTTTCCGGATCCTTCTTCGTGAGGTTCTTGGCAAGGACCCGGGCGGCGGACGGGCGCACGTACACGTCGCCGTGGGCGATGGCGCGGACGGCGTCGACGAGCTCACGGTCGGCCGCGCTCTTCACCAGATACCCTGCGGCGCCGGCTTCCATGAGAGGAATGAGGTAGTCCTCCTCCGCATGCATCGTGAGCACGAGCACTTTCGTCGGCAGCTGCTTCTCGACGATCTGCTTCGTCGCTCCGGTGCCGTCGAGCTCCGGCATCGACAGATCCATCACGAGAATGTCCGGCTTGAACCGCTCGGCCAGCGCGACCGCTTCGGTTCCGTTCTTCGCCTCCGCTACCACATCGATGTCCTTCGCAACGCTCAGAACTGCTTTGAGGCCGGCCCGGACCACCGCATGGTCGTCGGCGAGCACGACTCGAATCAGATCACCCGTCATGTCAATCTCCTTGCGTGCTCGTCGGCAGCGGAATTATGGCCGCGACGGTGGTTCCAGTATTGTCACTGCGGATTTCGAATGTTCCATCCACGAGCGAGACCCGCTCGCGCATCGTGAACAAGCCCATGCCCGGCCGGCGGCGCATTGCCTCCGGCACATCGAATCCAGTCCCATTGTCAGTCACTTCGACGGAAACGAGATCCTCGGACCGCTGCAGCGCAATATGAATCGACTTCGCGCCGGAATGCGCGATCGCATTTCTGGTCGCCTCGTTGGCAACACGGTAGAGGACCGACGCGACAGGCTGCGCCAGTGGCAACAGATCGGGACCGGACAACTTGACGTCGATCCCGGCCGCCCTCGAAGTGTCGCGCGCCAGTTTCCTCAGCGCCGCCACGATGCCGAGGTCGTCCAGGACACGTGGGTGGACCGATGATGCCAGGAGTCGCACTTCCTCCGTCAGCTGTTGCGCCGCATCACGCAGCTGATTGAGCCGAGCGGCCCGATCGGCGTCCTTTTCTTCGCGGGCGATCGCGGAGATCTGCAGCAGGAGAGCGGCAAGCCGCTGCGCCGTTGAGTCGTGCAGTTCGCGGGCGAGAGCCGCGCGCTCCCGATCGCCGACGGCAACGACTTCTTCGGCGAGCTGGCGCATGCGGGCGCGATCGGCCGAGAGCCCATCGAGCAACGTGTTGAACATGGACCCGACGCGAAGCACTTCCTTGTCGGCCACGAGGGAATCGCGATACCGCGCGGCGTAATCCCCCTTCCAGACGCGCAACGCAAGCGACTCGAGATCGTGCACCGGCTGGAGCGCGACGAGCATCAGCAGGAAATACGTCGCCAGCGCGACGCCGATCACCACGGTGATCTCTGCCGAAGTCGCCGCAGAGCCGAAATAGCGCCACGCCGCCGCGAGCAACGCCACCGCGATGACGTTGGCGCCGATCAGCTTCACCACGAGCGGCACGCGCAGCGCGGCGAGTGGCCGGACTGGCGTATGGTCGTCGCGGACGGTGCGCAAAGATCCCGGGGCCACAGGTTCAGGGTTGACGGCGATGGACACGGCTAAAGCTATTTGTTGACGACGAGGGCGGTCACCATCCCGAACATGCCGTGCATGGATTCGGCGTGCGGCAGGATGTGGCAGTGGAAGGCCCAGGTTCCCGGGTTGTTGCAGTTCACGATCACATCCCACCGCTCACCCGGCGCGACGTTGAGCGTGTCGCACTTCCACGGCGCGGGAACGTCCCAGCCGTCCTTCGCGATCACGGTCATGTGCATGCCATGGAGGTGCATCGGATGAATCATCATCCCCTCGTTCATGAAGCGAATCCGGATCTTCTGACCCAGCTTCGCAACCAGCGGCTGGGTCGCGGGAAAGCTCTTCCCGTTGAACGTGTAGCCGTGGGCGCCGTCGTTCAGGATGAAGACGAAGTCTTCGGCAACGTTGTCGTTCGCGGTCCTGGTTTTCGGCTCGATGATGAAGGCGCCGAGCAGCCCCAGGCCGACCTGTTTGGCCGAATTGTGGTGGGAGTGATACATGTGCGACCCGGAGTTCGGCGCGGTGAACTCGTACGTATATGACTCTCCCGGCTTGATGGGCGGCTGCGTGATGAAGGGGACGCCGTCCTGATCGTTCGGGAGCTCGACACCATGAAAGTGGACGGCCGTGGATTCAGGCAGCTCATTCTTCACGATGAGCCGGACGCGATCGCCCTGCGTGACGCGAATCTGCGGTCCGGGAACCTGCTCGTTGTAGGTCCATGCTTCGACCAGGTGGCCAGGCTCGGTTTCCCACTGGATCTTCTTCGCGGTGATCTCGAAGACCTTCACGCCTCCAATGACCTTGGGGACAAGAAGCTGATTGCCAAGGCCGGCAGTCTTCGCCGGAAAGGCCTTGATGCCTTTCTCATGCATCGCATCCATCGCGGCCGCGGCACTTGTCGTGTCGTTCGGGCCCATCGTACCGCCCGTCGGCTGCGCGTGCTCAGACATGCCGGCCGCTGACCCGGGCTTCTTGTCGTCGCGGCCACACGCGACCCCCGCGACAAGCGCGGTCACTGCGGTGTCGCGGAGGAAGCGCCGGCGGCTGGTGGTAGCTGCGAGAGGATTGAGTGGCGCGGACATATATGAATGCAGGTCAGGTGTTCGGTCGTCGGGAATTGCCGTGCGTGAGTCTACCCGTTGCCGGGTAGCGATCCTGTCAGGAGGAGGTGGAAAAGACGTCGGGGATTTCCTGACATGGTGCGAGACGGCGAGAGTGCGGCTCTACTTCTCAGTAGCGACCGCCACCACCTTGGGCCCCACCATCAGCTCGAACTTCACCTTCACCTCATCGCCGCAGCGGATCGTGCCGAGCATCGCGGTCGGCGGCTTCACACCGAAGGCGGTCATCTTCACCGGGAGTGCCGCAACAGCCTTGATGGTGCCGTCCGCCAGGCGGGTCGCGGCGACCTCCATCGTCACGTCGTTCTCCTGGCCGGCGATCGACAGCTTGCCGGTCATTTTAAGGGTGAACTCCTTGCCGTCGGTCGCCGCTTCGGCCGTCGCCATGTCGAACAGAATCTCGGCGTTCTTATCGGCCTTCAGGGCCTTGCGCATGTTGTCGTCCATCTTGTCATGGCCGCATTTGATGGCCGCGACAGGGATCTTCACGGAAACCTTCTTCAGCAGCTTCGGCGCCGGGGTCGACAGTCCTGCTGCATCAACGTCGATCGTGGCTTCGATGGCCGTCGCGTTGCACTCCCAGTTGTGAACGTTGGAGGTGCCTTCGATCCAGAGCTTGCTGGCGGGCGGCGAGGCGAGTGTCGCGCGAACGCTCTGCGCCTCGGCCGAGACGGCGCCGGCAATGAGAGCAATGCCAGCGATGCGAATGATGTCGTTCATGGGTCCATCTCCTCTCTTCAGGCGTGGGTGCACTTGTCGAGGAGAAGGATGCGATTTCAGCAGGGCGGTTCCTGTCGGGCGTGCCTTGTTCTTGTGTAGGGGAAGTCCCGACCTCGAAGGAGCAGCGCAGTTACCGCAGGAAACGCAAATGGGCGCGAGTCGTGGCACTCGCGCCCATCTGCGTCTTCTGCGTATCTGCGTCGCAGTGTCAGTCCGGTCAGATCAGAAGTTGACCGCTCCGCTGAACATGAACCCCTTGAACAACGCACCCTGGCGGATGTCGGTGAATCCGCTGTAGTCCTGCTTCACCCACTCGCCCTTCGCGAGGAGGTTCTTGGTGACGAACCAGCCGCCGCCGACCTGATACCGGCCGATGTTCTGCTCCGCGGTGCTCCCCGCCACGAGCTGGCCGGTGAAGTTGATGTATCGGCCACCGAGGTAGTATTGCTCGCGTTCGCCGAGGCGATACAGGCCCTCATACACCTGCTGCGCCACTCGGCGCTTCGCGGTCTCGCCGGTGAGGTTCATTCCGTGCGCGACTTCCTGCTGACCGAAGAACTCGGCGCCGTGGAATTTCACGAACTCATTCAGCATGTGGCCCTGGATCGAGCTGCCGAACGGGTTGCGGATTTCGCCGCTCCAGGCGTTCGCCGATTCGGTCGCGGTGGTCGGCTCGACGACGTTGAAGTAGGGGCTGCCGCCGCGATCGCCGCCGTAGAGTGTCTGATTCGCGCTGCGCGACTGCGACATCGCGGAGTAGGCAAGACGCACGCGGAGATCGACATCGACCAGAGGCTTGCCGTCGACCGCGATCTTGCCGAGGTAGGCCGGGCTGCGCTTCTCAGGTGTGAGCGTCGTGCCGCGGATCTCACCGTTGGTCATGCCGCCCATGACGAGCCACCAGCCATCGTGCGCGTACACCTCCGTGCCGACTTCCGTCGAGAAGGCATCGAGGATGTAGTTGCCGATGAACGGGTTGAACATCGCGTTGCCGTTGTCGGTGCGGCGGAAGTGGCCGTCGCCGTAGTTGACCTCGAAGTGGCCGACCTTGAGGGTCATGTGGTTCATGAGCGAGTTGAGGATCGGCTGGTCGATCGGCGAGGCGTCGATCAGCATGTAGCCGTCCTTCACCCACGTTTCATTGTGGTGGCGCGAGGAGAGGTAGCTCGTCATGGCGACCCGCATGCCCTTCGCGATCTGGACGTCCATGTTGAAGTTGGCCGTCGCGTTGTTGAAGCCGTGGCCGATGTTGATCAGCGGCGTCGCGGCGTTCGTGTTCGAGTGCTGAAGGCCCTGGAAGTCCTGACGGAAGGCGCCCCCAAAGACGACTTTGGTTCCACCGAACGTCACGGTGTCGTGCTTCGACGGCTCGAACATGTTCAGCCCGCGCTGGTCGTTCGGACGGATGTACTGGATCTGGATCGGCTGCTGCGCGCCAGCGACCGCGGTCACGAGCGCCGTCAACGCCATCGCCAGTCGGATGGTGGATCTCATATCAACTCTCCCTGTGTAGTTACGAGTGCAGGAAGAGTCGCCCTCCTGAAGACCCTACAAAGTCAGCGTCTGGCTGAATTCAGGTCAGGTAAACCCTGACGCTCAGGCTCAGGTGACTATGAGGTCTGGGCATTGAGCAGAAAACTGAGCTCGAGTGAGAGCGAGAGCGGGAGCTAGAGCTGCTCAAGCTCAGGCTCCGGCTCTTACTCGAGCTCAGTTTTGTGCCGGATGCTCAAACCTCGAGCTCAGATCAGTTCCGGCTGCCTGAGTCGTTCTTCCCCGCCCCTTTGCCGGGCTCGGGTTGGGCATGCTGCTGCGCGAACTTCTCCTTGTCCTGCTCCAGCAACCCGTTCTTCTCGCGAATTCCGTCCTTGTCCGCGCCGCCCGACTCGGGACGATCGCTCTGGAAGCTGTTCGATGGCTTTCCGCCCATTGGAACTCCAGTTGATGTACACTGATTGTGCAGGCAGGAACCGTGCTGACCACCAAGAAAGCAGACCCCCCGCTTCGCTCGTGGTGACAACGATGAAGACACGCATTGCCCTCGCCATTCTGCTCGGCGGCACCGCCGCCGCGTCCGCTCAGGTGCGCATCGAATCCGCGGTCGACCGCCCCATGCGCTTACCGTGGAATCCCGCAACGCCGCGGGAGCTGCGAGCCCCGCCAGGCTTCATGATCAACGCCTTCGCCACCGGGCTCGGCGCGCCGCGCATGATGGCCATCGGCGGCGATGGAACCGTCTACGTCACGCGAGGGGATTCGGGCGATGTCGTCGCGCTGCGCGATCGCAATGGCGACGGCGTGGCCGATGATCGGCGGGTGGTGGTTTCGGGGCTCAAGGGTGTGCATGGCATCGCGCTCGACAATGGGCGGATGTATCTCGCGACGGTCACGAGTGTCTATGTCGCCGACATCCTCGGCAGCTCGTACACGCGGCCACGGATGATCCTGGACGGTCTGCCGAATGGCGGCCAGCACTCACGCCGCACGCTCGCGATCGGACCGGATCGCGCGCTCTACATTTCCGTCGGCAGCACGTGCAACGACTGCGTCGAAGTGAATCCGGAGAACGCGACGATCATTCGCGCGTCGCTCGACGGACGCTCCCGCACCGTCTATGCACGCGGGCTCCGCAATACGATCGGATGGGGGTGGGCGCCGGGAACCACCGAGCTCTGGGGATGGGATCAGGGTTTCGACTTCCGCGGCAACGATCTGCCGCCTGAGGAATTCAACAGGATTTACGAGGGCGGGAATTACGGCTGGCCGTTCTGCTACGGGGCCCGTGAAGCGGATCCCTACGTGCACTACGATCCACCGGGCGGCCAGAGTGTTTCGTCCTACTGCAGCAACACCGAAGGGGCAGCGCTGACGTATGCCGCGCACTCGTCGCCGATCGGGATGGCGTTCTACACGGCGAGCCAGTTTCCGCAGGATTACCGGGGCGACGCCTTCGTCGCATTTCACGGATCATGGAATCGCTCGCCAGCGGCACCCGCGAAGATCGTACGCGTTCGATTCCAGAACGGGCGGCCCTTCGGCACCGAGGACTTCGTCACCGGATTCCTCACCGCCGATGGGCGCACGCTGATCGGCCGACCTGCCGGTATCGTCGTCGCCGCGGACGGGTCCCTGCTGGTAACCGATGACGCCAACGGAGCCATCTACCGAATCGCCTTTGGCGGCGGTCAGGGCAGCAATCCGACGACGTCCAACACGCCCACCTCGAGCGCCGGCGCCACACGCGCCGAGGCGCAGATGCGCGACGCGACCGGACGCGACCTCGGCACGCTGTCCTTGATGGAAGCCTCGACGGGCATCGACATCACGGGAACGTTGCGCGGCGTTCCGCCCGGTTTGCACGGCATTCACATTCACAGCGTTGGCCAATGCACGGCTCCGTTCACGAGCGCGGGGCCCCACTGGAATCCGAGCGACCGTCAGCACGGAACGCAGAATCCTCAGGGTCCACACTGGGGAGACATGCTGAACATCAGCTCGAATGGCGCAGGAGTCGCCGTGATTCGGGTGAGCTCGCAAGGTGGAACGATGAGCGCGCGGACGACGACGGCGGGCCCTCGGCGAATCGGACAGCGGACCGTGAATCAGCTGTCGCTTCCCGGCCTTCTCGACGCCGATGGTGCGGCCGTCGTGATTCACGCCGAGCCCGACGATTATCACACGGATCCGTCGGGGAATTCCGGGGCGCGTATTGCCTGTGGGGTCATCGTGCCCCGGTAGGGGTCGGAGGCCCGGCGTTTGCCAGCCTGAGCAGGCGTGAAAGCCTTGCTTGCATTGTGCGTGCTGGTCATCGGATGCAAGTCCGACGAGTCGAAGGCGTCGGACCTGGCGGACCGGGCTTCATCCTGGGCCGCCACGGCCGGGGTTGTAACGACCGGGATGGCGCAGAACAAGCTCCCTCTGACGTTCGGCAGGAACACGCTCGAGGATGCGCAGAAGGAGCTCGACGCCGCACGAAAGCAGATCGTCGACCTCCGCATAAGCGACTCGACTCGACGTGAGGTCATGCAGGCGCTGTCCGGGCAAGCCGATTCGCTCGCCCGCCTGAAGACAGAGCTCGCGCGACGGAAGCAATGAAGAAGGCGCTTCAGCTCGCGCTCGGGATTCTCACCGCCATCGGCGGCTTCTTCGACATCGGCAATCTCGTCACCTGCTCGCAGGCCGGCGCCAGCTTCCGCTTTCAGCTGCTGTGGGCCCTCGGTCTCGGCACCGTGATCGTGATTCTGCTGGTCGAAATGTCGGGGCGCTTTGCCGCGGTCGCCGGGAAGACGCTGCCGGAGGCGATTCGCGATCATTTCGGCGCGCGGATGGCCATCGGCCCGTTCGTCGTCCTCGCCGTCCTTCACGTGATGATCCTGGCGTCGGAGATCGGCGGCGTTGCACTGGCGATGCAGCTGCTGACCGGCATCAGCTTCAAGGTCTGGGCGATTCCAGTCGGCATCCTCATCTGGCTGTTTCTCTGGCGCGCCACCTTCGACGCCGTCGAATACAGCACGTCGACCCTGGGAATGGTCACGCTGTGTTTCGTCGTGGCAGCGGTGCTGTACCACCCCTCGAATGAGGAAATACTCAAGTCACTGCTGCCGTCGCTGCCGAAGAGCGACCCGGCGAAGTACTGGCTTTACGCGGTCAGCATCATGGGCGCGCTGATCTCGCCCTTCCTGTTCTATTTCTATTCGTCGGGCGCGGTCGAGGACAAGTGGGACAAGAGCTACGTCTGGATCAATCGCATCGTCAGCGTGATGGGAATGACGTTCGGCGCCGTGATTTCCGGGGCGCTGCTGATCATCGCCGGCATGGTGCTCTATCCACGGGGCATCAGCGCTGACAACATCAACCAGGTCGCCTTCGTCCTGACCGAGAAGTTCCCCTTCTGGGGTTTCGCCCTGTTCGCCGCGTCGATGGGAGTCGCGTGCCTCGGCGCCGCGCTGGAGGTCGCTCTGTCGCTCGCGTACGCGACAGCACAGCTCTTCGGCTGGGAATGGGGAATGGACTGCACCCCCGGCAAGCACGCGCGATTCTCGCTGACGTACACGGTCGCCATCCTGATCGGAACAATGACGATCGCCGTTGGAGTCCAGCCGGTGAAGCTCACCATGCTCACCATGGCCCTCAACGCGATGGCGCTCCCGATCGTCTCGATCCCCTTCCTGCTGCTGATGAACGACCGGCGGGTGCTGGGCGACAAGGCGAACGGGCCGCTCATGAATACGGCGACGCTTCTCATCGTCGCGACGTCGGTCGTTCTCTTCGTCGTATCGCTGCCACTCGTGGTCATGGGGAGCTGACATGGAAGTCTTCCGTGACCTTCTCGACAAGCAGGTCATCGACCGCGACGGCCACAAGATGGGGCGGGCGGATGGCATCATCGCCGAATTGCGGCCCGGCCAGCCCCTCGTGATTCAGCAGATCGACCTGAGCTGGATCACCCTCGCCAGGCGAGTCCACCCGCGACTCGAATCGGTGGCCCAGTGGCTGCATGCACGCCTCGGCAAGCGCCAGGCGAAGCACTATCACGTCAGGTGGAACGACGTGAAATACGTCCAGGAGAAGCACGTGAGGACCTCGCTCTGCTTCGAGCAGACCCCAGCGGCCGACCTGGAGCTGTTGCTTCGCGAGAAGATCATCAAGCGCATTCCCGGCTCCCGCATCGAACAGAAGATGGACGAGAAATGACCATTCATCTCGAAGAGCTGTTCGGCGCGCCGGTCCACGACCGTGACGGAAAAAAGCTCGGTCACATCTTCGAGATGCGGGCCGAGCTGCAGGGCGATCGTTATGCGGTTGTGGAGTATCTGCTCGGCTCCGGCGCGCTACTGGAGCGGATCCATATGTCCATTCGCGGATTGTTCGGCATCAAGCAGAAAGAGCCGAGGCGAATCCGCTGGGACGAGCTCGATCTCACCGATCTGAAACGGCCGGTCTACGTCGGCACGCAGCAGAAGTGAGTTATCGGATCTGAAAGGTCTCTGACGTCAGGCCAAAGGGAAACGACTGCATCCGCCCGTTCGCGTCCGTCCCCGACACGGCTGCGATCCTCAGACGATAGAGGCCCGCCGGCGCATCCTGAGGGACGGGATCCATTGAAAAGGATCGACTGGACCCGGCCGCGATGCCATAGAGGTTATCGGCGCAATTCGCTTCCCGCGGGGGCATCGGAATCTCCGTCCACTGATTCACGCCCAGGTTTCGCTCGAGCTTGGATCCGCATGGATTGACACTTACGTCGCGTGTTCCATCGTTGCGAAACGTCACCTGGCCAACGGCGCCTCGATCGACTGCGGCCGGGCTCACGGTGATGTGCAGGTTCGCGACCGCGCTGAGGTCCGCGCCCGTCACGTTCGTCGAGCAGCCGCCGATGATGCAAAGGACCGCGAGGGTGCTGAGGGCTTTCATGACCTGTTGAAAATCCTGGTTATCCGAGGCAAGCGCTATCGCGCCGATGGTCGCTGCAACATCGTCAGGTACCCGGGAACGATCGCTGCCACGAGCTGGGCACAGTGCTGTACTAGCGCGACTCCGAGCGCGGTGTTCCGGTCCAGCCCGAGCGACAGGTATGCTGCATAGCTCGCTGCTTCGTAGGGTCCGACGTTCGCCGGAGCGATTGGCACGAGGCTGCTCAGCGACGTCGCTGCGAGAGCAAGGCTCACCGAGCCCACGGAGACCGACAATCCGAACGACGCCTGCACCGCGGCGATACCGAGTCCTTCGGCCGCCTTGACCAGCAACGCGAGGCCGAGGGCCGGCGGAACCTGCCTTCCCCAGCCAGTCATACGCAGCCACGCCAGCGATGGGCGGTCACGGAAGAGCCACGCGGCGACGAATAGCGCCGCGACGAGTACCGTGACGCCGCCAACCAGCGTCCCCAGTCCGACGCGCATCCAGGAGGGGATCGGTCCCGTCGCGTACGCAAGGATGAGCACCGCCGCTTTCGCCATGCCGACGGTGACCTGGTCGATCGCAATCACCCGCACCGCCGCCGGCGCACCCGACCCCGGCTCGGCAGCGAGCATCACGCCGGCCGCCGCATGGCCGACGATCGACGGAGTCGTGTTGTTCGCGACGGACGTCAGCGAGAAGATTCGCAATACGCGCAGGTACCGCATCACGACCCCTGGCGGCAGGAGGATCCACCACTGCAGCGCGCCGATGGGGAGAATGAGCAGGTTCGCCGCGACCGCCAGTCCGAGCCACGGCCAGCTCGCCCGATTGAGCGCGGCAAGCAGGCGTGTTGCATCGACCTGCCCGATGAGAATGACCAGCAGCGCGGTCGTGACGATCCACGCTGCGAACCAGATGCTTCTTCTTGTCATCCCCTTTCCAGCACAGTGGGATCCGAAGCTTGGAATTCACGTGACTTGAAGTCGCGG